>ERZ1026898.1441-NODE-1441-length-11791-cov-8.343899_pt1 | contig 11791 bp, 10 predicted proteins | sample MGYA00380178_ERZ1026898 | MGnify/ENA primary metagenome ERZ1026898 (study PRJEB33269, sample SAMEA4719814) | human gut metagenome | biome: human-associated habitat; feature: organic feature; material: feces | place: Cameroon | collected 2013-10 ... | reverse complement strand
AGATAGTAATTATCGACAGTCAAATGAATTACCGAGGAAAACTTGACACTTACCATACAGGACACCATACTTGACCGCACAACAGGAGGTATGGTATGGTTTTAGTGTAACTTACCAACGGAAACCATTGTCGGAGGTATTCCTAATGAGTGAACAAACGAATGCAAAACCTTTGCCCGCCTGCCCGGTGGAAACTACATTAACCCTGATCGGCAACAAGTGGAAAGTGCTGATCCTTCGAGAGCTGCTCCCTGGAACAAAACGCTTTGGGGAGTTAAAAAAATCCATTGGCAGTGTGTCCCAGAAGGTGCTGACCGCACAGCTTCGAGATATGGAGGGAAACGGGCTGTTAAGCCGCAAGGTCTATGCAGAGGTACCGCCCCGTGTAGAGTACACACTCACTGATCTGGGCTACAGCTTGAAGCCTATTTTGGACGCCATGTGGAATTGGGGCGAAGAATACAAGGCCAAACAATAAAAAAACCGAAGCAACACCCTGAATGATAGAATCCCCCTAAAGCAGACAAGGTCAATTACCAAACTGCTTTAGGGGGATTTTTAATGGTCAAAAGGAAACATGCAGGGAATTGAGATGCCGGATTTCATCGTCTCGACCTAGAATCCGGTCATTATTTCTTTGCGCTTTCTTCCAACTCCAGCATATACCTGTCAAAGTCGGACATGAATAATCTGTCCTGGATCACGCGATATTTTTCAAATTCTGTCTCAGCATGAAGCTTTGCAATTTCTGCGGACACTTTGCCTGCGTCCTGTAAAATGCCATAATCAAACATTTCAATGAAGCTGTTGAGTCTTTTCTCCCAATCCTGCATCGTAAGCGGAATATGGCGTAAGGTCATGTTTTCCGCAAAATCCAGGTATGCCGTCACCATACGATTCAGCTGCTTCATTTCATCCTGACTCAGATAATTCTTCGCAATAGTGACATCGCTCTTCTTGATCTTTCCATCCGGTGCATCTGCCCAGGTGGTCAGTCCCATATGCTCCTTTGTATGATCGGCTCTTTCCACGATCAGCTCCGCCGCCGTATGTCCATGCACTGCGTAATGCATCTTATTCTGGACGGTCGCATAAAATCTTCTCGTCGTTGCAGCATTTTTATCATAGTCAATGGCTGTCGCATACAGGTCAGTGATCTTCTGATAAAACTTTCTTTCGCTGGCACGGATCTCACGGATGCGTTCTAACTGCTCGTCGAAATACTTCTCTGTCAGATACGTTCCACGTTTCAGCCGTTCATCATCCATCACCCAGCCTTTGATGGTGTAATCCTTGGCAATCTGATTTACCCATTTACGAAACTGTACGGCACGCTCAGAATTGACCTTGAAGCCTACGGCAATGATCATCTCCAAGGAATAGTGATTTGTATTGTAACTTTTTCCATCAGGAGCAGTTATTCGAAATTTTCGAATAACTGGCTCTTCCTGTAGCTCACTATCCTCGAATATCTTTTTTATATGATAATTGATTGTATTGGTACCAACATCATACAATGTGGCCATCATCTTCTGCGTCAGCCATATATTCTCATCCTCATAGCGCAGCTCTATGCTGCCCTGCTGATCACCTACAGAGGCAATATAGGTTAAGTACTCCGCTGCGCTGGAACGGATGGTTATTTCGTCTTTTTTCTTTTTCAAATAGGAGGCCTCCTTTAACGTTTCAAAATCATTATTCTGCCTGTGCATCAAAGGATTGTTTCACAATTCCCATGATTTGATCTAATTCATCCTGCTTGCTAGCAAAAAAACTGTAGTTTTCAATCAGTCTTGATCTAGTGCCTCCATTACTTCTTTTCTCCGTAAGAAACCGTATCCTCTGCTGCCTTGCTTAGTTCTATTTCAGATACATATTTATAGAGTTTTTCCTCTTTTCGTGGTTCTACATGATCCGTCCAAAGCTCACACTGACTAATTACTGTGCTTATTGCAAAATCATAGTCTTCCGGCGGATACTTATATTTCTTAAGGAGTCGCTTGACCATCTTACGCATCTGCGCTCTAGCAGTTTCTTTTTTCTGCCAATCGATCGTGCGATTCTTACGAAGCATTTCTGTAAGTTCTCTTGTCAGAGCAATCAATTCATCATTCTTATAAAAATCCTTGATATGCTCCGGTTTTGTAAGGGCATCATAAAATGCCAGCTCTTCTTGTGAAAGCCCCAATTCCTGACCATTCTTATAGAGATTTGCAATCTCTTCTGCAGTTTTCAGAAGCTCCTTAATAACCTCTTCATTGGTGATGAGTCCGTTATAATAGGAGTTCATCAGTTGTGCGATCTTCTCCGAGAATTTTTGTGACTGTACCACATTGGTTCTCTTGTAGAGAGACACTTGCTCAGCCATCAGTTTTTTCAAAATCTCGACAGCTATATTTTTTTCCTTCATTCTAGAAATTTCATCCAGGACTGTGGGATCAAACAAGCTGAAGTTTTCACCGCCACTCTTGCTGCTGTCAAATAAGCTGATGACACCTTCGCTCTGTACGGCCGCTTTCAAAAGTTCATTGATTTGATCATTAATCTCAGTCAGCGACAAACTTTTTCCAGCAGTTCCACCATACGTGATCTTAATAACCGTAGAACGCAAAGCCTCCATATAAGCCGCTTCATGCCGTTCCTGCTCTGTTGTCATACTGGAACAAAGCGAATGAGACTGTTTCAAAAGCATAGCTTCTTTCAAGAACAAATCTTTTCTTTCCGGTACACTTGCATCGAGAATAAAGTTTACGCCACCCGTAATGAGCTTAGCCATTGTAAGTGGAGAGCCACCTACAAATCCGCTAAAATCAAAGCCATGCAGTAAATCCTTGCAGACTTGCAGCTTTTCTTGAAACTTCGGATAGGCCATCTTTGCAATGTTCATATCACCATATTTAGCCTGATCGCGTTTCGTATATTCCTTCATGGCAGCCTTTAAAGCGGATGCAATCCCAACATAGTCTACGATCAATCCGCCCTCTTTATCCTTGAATACACGGTTAACACGGGCAATAGCCTGCATCAAGTTATAACCATGCATCGGCTTATACACATACATGGTAGCCAAAGAAGGTACATCAAAACCGGTGAGCCACATATCAACTACAATGGCAATCTTCATCGGGTCATTGTTATCTTTAAACTTCCTTGCGAGCTCCTCTTTGTGCGATTTAGTTCCGATGATCTCTTTCCAATCTTCCGGGTCATTATTACCGCCAGTCATAACCACACCGACTTTATCCGTCCATGTGGGTCTAATTTTCAAGATACGGCGATAGATTTTCATTGCAATCGGACGAGAATACGCCACAATCATAGCTTTACCCGTCAGAAGATTTGCTCTATATTTTTCGTAATGTTCAACAATATCATCACAGAGAGATTCTATCGTAGAATCAGCTCCCAGCACGCTTTCCATCTGACCAAGCATTTTTTTGCTCTTCTCGATTGTTTGTGCGTCGGACTGCTGTTCTAAGACAGCGTAAGTGGAATCAATTAATGCTAATGTGTTCTCATCCAACTTCAAATGAACAACTCGGCTTTCATAATAAACCGGGCGAGTAGCACCGTCTTCCACCGCCTGTGTCATATCATAAACATCGATATAATCACCAAAAACTTCACGAGTATTTCTGTCTTTGGCTGAAATCGGTGTACCGGTAAATCCGATAAAGGTAGCATTCGGCAATGCGTCATGGATAATACGAGCATGACCAATTACAGTATGCGCTTCCTTTTCACCGTTTTCATTCTCTGACATAATGATTCTTTCATCAAAACCATACTGCCCACGATGTGCTTCGTCTGCCATGACAACAATATTTCTGCGTTCAGACAAAGCTTTCTCTCCACGTTCAAACTTGAACATCGTAGTAAATATAATTCCATTTGCACTTCTGCCATCAAGAAGTGACTTCAAATGTTCCTTGCTCTCTGCCTGTACCGGGGTCTGACGCAAGAAATCTGCGCATTGTGAGAACTGTGCATAAAGCTGATCATCCAGATCAATACGGTCTGTCATAACTATGATAGTCGGGCTATCTAATGCATCTTGCAATAAATGTGCATAGAATACCATCGACAATGACTTACCAGAGCCCTGTGTATGCCAGAACACGCCGCCTTTACCATCGGTCTTCGTTGCTACCTTTGCCTTCTCTATTGCTTTGCGAACAGCAAAATACTGATGGTATCCGGCTAACACTTTGAATCGACTATTGCTGACGCCTGAGAAAAGAATAAAATTTTTCAAAATATCAAGTAGACGTTCCTTTTGGAACATCCCTTCAAAAAAGGTTTCAAAGGAAGCATACGCAGTATCTTCGTAATTACCGTCTTTGGTTTTCCATTCCATAAAACGATCTAATCCTGAGGTGATAGTCCCAGCCTTATTCGTGGATAAGTCGCTAATTACACAGATTGCATTGTAATAAAAGATAGATGGAATATCCTGCATATAATTGCGAATCTGATGATAGGCATTCTCAGCGCCTACCTCGTCCTTAGCCGGACTCTTCAATTCCATCAAAACAAGCGGCAATCCATTAATAAATAAAATAATGTCCGGGCGACGGTTATTTCCGTTTTCTAAAAACGTAAACTGATTTACCACATAGAAAGAGTTGTTCTTTACGTTGGCGTAATCAATCAAACGTACAATAGATGATTGCTCCTCGCCATTCACAAAGAACTTAACCGTGATACCATTTTGCAGATAATCCATGAAAATGATATTCTTCTGCAGCAGGCTTCCGGTATCAAAATTCTTCAATTTAGCTAATGCTTCATCTATAGCTTCTACAGGCAGGCCACGGTTGATATGCACCAAGCTATCTCTCAGAATAGAGTCCAGAAGCGGACTGGTATAATCTCTATCAAAATCCGGGGCGTAGAGGTGGTCATAGCCCATGTTTTCAAACAATTCAATAATTGCTTGCTCGTAGGTATCTTCTGTAAATAAACTCGGCATATTCAACCTCCTGTATTTTTCGTTATGTTTCTATGGTAAACAAGAATTTAGAGCAACAAGCAGTCGCCGTGTTCAACAAGTTCTATGCTGCATCGACGAATCAGCAACCATTTACGACATTGATAAATGTTCTGGGTGGCGGAACACCTAAAACAGGAAATCCTGAATTCTGGGATGGTTCTATTCCTTTCTTTACACCGAAGGATGTTGGAACGCCGTATACCTTCAAGACTGAGAAATATATTACAGAGTTAGGTTTGAAGCATTGTAACAGCCGTCTTTATCCAACAAATACCACTTTTGTAACAGCTCGGGGGACTGTAGGGAAGATTAGTTTAGCTGGAGTCCCTATGGCGATGAATCAATCTTGCTATGCCTTAACAAGTGAAATAGTTGATCCTCTGCTTGTACATTTTTATGTGCTCAAAGCAATCAACGCACTGAAACACAAGGCTTCTGGAGCTGTTTTCGATGCCATTGTTACTCGCGACTTTGGTGGTGAAATTATCAACATACTCTCAGATACTGATTCAGAAGCAGCATTATCGATAATTAAGCCGATGATGGAAGTTATACACAATAACAGCAAAGAAAATATGAGACTTTCTGCTGCTAGAGATACTCTGTTACCCAAACTGATGTCTGGCGAGCTTGATGTCTCCGGCATCGATCTTTAAGCCGCTAAATTCTTGTTTATCCTATCATTGAGTGTAATTTTATTATCAAGCGCCTTCAGGAATGAGCCGATTTTTTCTTGTTCAACTAATGGTGGAACATCAATTTCAAGATTCTTTACCACATCCGTCTGCACACGCTGTCGACCAGATGAACCGACCATAGATTTTATTGCCGGTTCTCTTACTTTCGGGCTGCAAACGAGATAGTACAAATAGTCCTTATCAGCGATCCCTTCTTTTGCTCGGAATACGATATACTCCGTTGAGCCAAAGCCAACTTCTCCATCATTTAAGATTGAGACCTGAGCTGTTTTTCCGTTTTCTAAACACGGCGTGATTCGTGCCATAATTGTATCTCCATTACGGAACTTCGTACCACCAGAAAAACATTCTTCAACATAATATGGAATATCGCGATAAAATGGGCGGAGCACATCCATAGGAATTTTCTTGGCTATAGCACCTTTTTTTATAGTTTCTCTCGGATTGAAATCTGCAATATCAGAGAGCATCTTCTTTGTCCATTCAGATTTCATACCCAATCGCCTCCAGTTTTTCATGAATTACAAATCCGTTTATTCTTTCTTGTCCTGTATTCATAAGCTAACTCTCACTTTCAGTTTCATCTTCATCCGTTCTATAAGCAGCTTCAACCGAATAAGTAGCATCATCCAGCATCTTAACATCTATTCCTACGTTGATTGTGTCCTGTATTTTTCCCCCATTCTTCAATTCGTATATAAACTGCAAAGCTGCTTCAATATAATATTCAATTCCATTCTCGTCCGAATTCAAGGTTTCAATATTATCAATGCTAATCAAATGAGCTGTAATTGGAGTAATCAACCGTCCTCTTTCAACAAGACCAAAGTCTCGCTCTATTATCTGCACAGAAAAATCTCCAGAATTTAACCAATCAACAATTTCCTTATTTTCATCAAACTCTTCAATTGGTTGATACGAATATTTGTCAATTTCCTTTGCCCACGCTTCTAACTGCACCTTAACTTCATTTTCGTTTTTGCATATGAACAGTGATGAATCTGATACATTTTCTGCAAACTCCTTTAGCAGAAATTCTCCAAAAGCATTATCTTTGGAATAGTATATGATTTTTGAGTTGCGGTGTTTTAATGCAAATTCCAAAACACTTTCCCATAGCAATGCATCCTTAAATCCTTTATCAGACTTTTTGTCTTTTCCTTCAAATGGAGGCAACTTACTAAATGCACGATTTACAATGCTTTCAAACCTATTATTAGAAGCAATCGGAATCTCTATAACTTCATTTAGCCCTTCTGAAATTTCTTTCTTATATTCCTCAATCTTAGTTTTTATGTATTCCGAATAGTTTATTTCCGGATTCTTATATATAGAATACTCAGGAAACCGTTTCTTCGATATCGTGTTTTTATAGGTTATAAGTAATTCATCATGCTTTTCTATAATCTGCTTTTCCATTTCGCTCCAGACAACGGATGGAATTGCTATGGTTACCTGATTATATATATCAAGCTGATTAATCATATCAATTACATTTTCAAATGTTGCATTGAAGCTAAAAGTTGTAAAATCTGCTTTCTTTTCATATGCTTGAAACAACGCATTCGTATCAAAAATCAAACAATATGTTATTTCACTGCTTGAGCTCATATCCAATCGCCCCCAGCTTCTTCCTGATTTCATCCTCCAGTTCATGCGACTTTGCAAACATTTCCGCAAGTTCAGATGTTAACCGATCCATCTTTTCTTCAAAGGGCTCATCGTCATCTTCCTGCTCTTCAATACCCACATAGCGTCCAGGTGTAAGGATATAATCTTGTTTCTCAATTTCAGCTGTATCCGTAACAGCACAAAATCCCTTAATATTTTCAAGTGTTCCCTCAACAAAAGCTTCGTAGGTTTCTGAAATCTTATTGATGTCTTCATCCGTCAGCTCACGAAGCTTTCGGCTCACCATTGTTCCCATTTTGCGAGCGTCAATAAATAAAGTTTTTCCCAGTTGTTTTTTCTGTTTATTGATAAACCAGAGCGATACTGGAATCTGCGTTGTATAGAAAAGCTGAGTAGGCATTGCAACAATGCACTCAACTAAATCCGCATTAATAATATTCTTACGAATATCACCCTCTCCGCCTGATTGAGAAGAAAGGGAACCATTTGCTAATACCATACCAATACGGCCTGCTGGTGCAAGATGAAAAATCATATGCTGAAGCCATGCAAAGTTGGCATTTCCTGCTGGTGGTGTTCCGTATTTCCATCGCGGATCTTCTTTTAGTTTATCCAATCCCCAATCAGAAAGGTTAAAAGGAGGATTGGCCATAATATAATCTGCTCTCAACGTTGGATGACGATCGTCAAGAAATGTATCTGCCGCATAACTTCCAAGATCAGGCTCAATTCCACGGATTGCAAGATTCATCTGCGCCATTTTCCATGTAGTAGGGTTTGAGTCCTGACCATAGATAGAAATATTGTTGATATTACCACTGTGATTCTCAACAAACTTCGCAGACTGAACGAACATACCGCCTGAACCGCAGCAAGGATCGTATACTCTGCCCTTAAACGGCTTTAATACTTCTACCAAGGTGCGTACTACACAAGATGGCGTAAAGAATTCACCACCACGCTTTCCTTCCTGTTCTGCAAACATAGAAAGACAATATTCATAGGTACGGCCTAGAATATCTTTCTCACTGCCATGTTCGATCATCTGGATGTTGGTGAATAAATCCACCACATCACCTAGCCTACGCTTGTCCAGCTCCGGACGTGCAAAGTTCTTAGGCAAAATATCCTTCAAGCGCTTATTTTCTTTTTCGATGGCACGCATGGCATCATCGATCACCGTTCCGATTTCCGGAGTATGTGCTTTTGCTGCAATTTCACTCCAACGTGCACCAGCCGGTACAAAGAAGATACCCTCAGAAGTATATTCATCGATATCCTCCTCGAATCCATCGCCTTCTTCAACAAGTTCCTGATGCTTATCATCAAATCTATCTGAGATATACTTCAAAAAAATCAATCCCAGAACAACGTTCTTATATTCTGATGCATCCATATTGCCACGAAGCACGCAGGCTGCATCCCATATTTGTTTTTCAAAACCGATATCGGCTGTATTTTTATCTGCCATTTTATTCTTACCCTTTCTGCTTTACTGTTTCATCATATTTTATCAGAATTCTCGTTATAAAATCCTGTATATTGCAATCAAGGGATTCACAAATAGTAAGCAGGGCTTCTGCTGTCTTATTTTCTTTCCCGTGATATTTCGCTTCTATAAAAAATCATCTTTCATCTGATAAGCCGGATAAGGAGCTGTCTCCTTGGCATCGAGTGTCATATCCCTCGACATCTGAACCACCGTTTAAACGCTGCCGCCATTTTGGGGCGATTCAGTTTTTCTCAGTCGATCTAAAAAGCAGATATGTTTCCCTATAAGAAAACCGGGCTTTTCATGAGGCTTCTCTGATGATGATTACCTCATAAAAAGCCCGGACATACACCGACTTTCGGTACTTATTATTCGTTTCTTGTCAGCAGAGCCACGGTCTCGACGTGCATGGTCTGCGGGAACATGTCGACAGGGGTGACTTCCTTCACGGTGTAGCCAAGTCCGGCGAGGATCTTCGCATCGCGGGCGAAGGTCGCCACGTTGCAGGAGACGTAGACGATGCGTGAGGGCTGCATGCCGGCCGCAACGGATAGGACGGCCTCGCTGCAGCCGGCGCGGACGGGGTCCATGACGATGACGTCGGGGCGAAGGCATTCTTGGTAGAGCTTTGGCATGAGTTCTCCGGCATCAGCGGCGTAGAATTCGGCGTTTTCGATGTGGTTGAAGGCGGCGTTTTTCTTCGCGTCTTCGATGGCTTCTTTCACGATCTCGATGCCGATGACGCGTCCGGCTTTTTGGGCGAGGCAGAGGGAGATGGTGCCTGTCCCGCAGTAGGCGTCGATCACGGTCTCTCCGCCGTGGAGGTCGGCATAGGCGAGGGCTTTTTCATAGAGGAGCTCAGCCTGCGGTTTGTGTACCTGAAAGAAGGAGAAGGGGGAGACTTCGAAGGCGAGGCCGCAAAGGGAAGAGGTCAGGGTCTTTTTGCCCCAGAGGTGATGGATCTCTTTTCCGAGGATGGCATTGCCTTTGCGGCTTTGGACATTGTGATAGATGGAGACGACTTCGGGGAGGAGTTTTCTCATTTCGGAGATCCAGAGGTCGGCGAGCGGGAGCTTTTCCGAAGCAGTCACGATGACGGCCATGACTTCGCCGCGATCGCCGACGCGTCCCATGATGTGGCGGACGCTGCCGCGGCCTGTTTTTTCGTTGTAGCCGGTGAGCTGATGGCGTGTCATGAAGCCTTGTGCAAAGCGCAGCAGACGGTTGTTTTCTTCTTCCTGAATGGCGCAGCTCGCGATCGGGATGACCTGATGGCTGCCCTGCCGGTAGTAGCCAAGGACGGGGCCGCTCGTCACCTGACTGACGGGGACGGCCATTTTATTGCGGTAGTTCCATGGGCGGGAGGCGCCGGCGATGGGGCGGACAAGGCTCTCTTCGCAGCCGCCGATGCGCACCATCACGTCTTTCACGCGCCGCTCTTTTACGGCTAGCTGGCCTTCATAGGTGAGGTGGGAGATCTGACAGCCGCCGCAGGTGTGGCAGACCGGACAGGCGGGCGTGGTGCGATGCGCGGAGGGGGTCTCGATGGAGATGAGACGCCCTGTGGCATAGGATTTCTTCGCGGTCACGATCATGGCCTGTATGGTCTCACCGGGGAGAGCGCCGGGGACGAAGACGGTGAAGTCATCGACAGCTCCGATGCCTTCGCCGTGGATACCAAGGTCGCGGATGGTGAGGGTGTATGTTTCGTTTGGTTTGACGGGAATGTTTTTCTTAGACATAGAATGCTCCGAGGGGGTTCAGGGTTCAAGGGAAATGAGGAATGAGGAATGAGGAATGAGGAATGAGGAATGAGGAATGAAGGTGGCGGCTTCGCCGCGAATATTTATGAGGCGATGCCCGAAAGTGGTATTCAAGTCACCAGTCACTAGTCACTAGTCACTAGTCACCAGTCACCAGTCACCAGTTTTTGATCACGTCGTCGGGGATCTCAAAGTGCTGGTAGTCTTTGCGGTCTTCCCAGCTGCCGCCCCATTCGAAGCCGTACTTGGCAAAGATGATGCAGGCGAGGTCCTTTTCATCGATCTTCATGGGGAAGTCACGGCTGCGGTCTATATAGGGGGCTCCGGCGGCGGGCTCGATGGAGAGCTTGCCGTCCACCATTTTGACATAGGGGTTGTAGAGCGGATTGATGTCGATCGCCGCGCCCATGCCATGCTTGGAGATCTTGGTCGTGTGGGAGATGAAGCGAAAATTGAAGGAGGAGCTGTTGTTGTCTGCCGTCGAGCGTTCATCATCGGCATCGTAGTGGTCCACGAGGCGGATCTTCTCGATGGGATACTTGGCGGCGTAGAGCTCTTGGAAGATGGAAAGGACAGTTTCTGCGATGCGGCGGTTGACCACCATTTCGCCGTCCTGCGTTTTTCCTTGGAGGTCCACATAGCGGATGCGGAGGTAGGAGAGCTCTTCTCTGGGGATGGTGCAGTCTGTCTTGAATGACTTGCCTTTCATGATCTCAAAAATGGCGTCAGGGATCGGGGAGTAGGAAAAACCTTCGATACATGTAGTCATGGTGAGATGACCTCCTTTTCCGGGTCGGAAACATAAGAAGTGCATGATGGTATGGCGTCAGCCCATAGGAAAACGCCGTGAGCTTTGCATGGATACATCTGTATCATACATCGCAAAGCCTCGCGGCGCTATAGCATTTGTGATAAAACTGACGGCCGTTTTCCTCCAGATGGCGAGTCCGTTGACCCATACGGTAAGCGCGAAGACAGATCAGCGGCGGCATCGCCGCAGTGTCAAGGGGGCAATGCTCGAAGGTTGGCAGACAGCAGGGTTAGCCCGTGGGCGTGCCGTCTCTTACCTATTTGCGAAAGAGGATCAGCAGGTTCTACAGGTTTAGAAGGTTCAACGGGGGCAGGGCGGCGCATTTCGTCATCCTGAGCGGGGAAAATGTCGTATGTTGGCTTATCTGAAATTATGAGAACTGCGTCGAAGGATCTAAGCACC
>ERZ1026898.1436-NODE-1436-length-11818-cov-8.126838_pt1 | contig 11818 bp, 9 predicted proteins | sample MGYA00380178_ERZ1026898 | MGnify/ENA primary metagenome ERZ1026898 (study PRJEB33269, sample SAMEA4719814) | human gut metagenome | biome: human-associated habitat; feature: organic feature; material: feces | place: Cameroon | collected 2013-10 ... | reverse complement strand
GACCACCGTGCGATTGCACACGGGCGACCCGAGCATTTACGGCGCGGTGCGCGAGCAGTTCGACGCGCTCACAGAGCGCGGCATTAACTTTGACGTCTGCCCCGGCGTCAGCTCGTTCTGCGGCGCGGCGGCGGCGTTGCAGGCGGAATACACACTGCCGAACGTGAGCCAGACGGTCATCATCACGCGCACGGCGGGCCGCACGCCGGTACCCGAGCGTGAGTCCATCCGCAGCTTGGCCGCGCATCAGGCGACGATGGTGCTGTTCTTGAGCACCTCACTCACAGAAAAGCTGCAAGGCGAGCTCCTTGCCGGCGGCTATGGAGAGACAACGCCCGCGGCTATCGTTTACAAGGCGACATGGCCGGAGGAGAAGATCTTCCGCTGCACGGTGGGCACGCTGCATAAGACGGTGACGGAAAACGGCATGAAAAAGACGGCGTTGATCGTGGTGGGCGGCTGCCTTGGCGAGGAATACCTGCGCTCGCTGCTCTACCACCCCGACTTTACGACGGAATACCGCAAGGGGAAGGCATGAAGATCGCAATTTTTGCCTACAGCCACGGCGGCTGCGCGGCAGCGCGGCGCGTTCGCGCGGTGCTGGCGGAGGCGGAAACCGTCTGCTACGCGGTACCGCGATTGGAAGAAGCGGGCTTCCTGCCGCTTGCGAAGGACATCTACCGCGAGCGCTTTTCGTCGATGGATGCACTCATCTTCATCGGCGCGTGCGGCATCGCCGTGCGCGAGATCGCGCCGTATCTTGTGAGCAAAAAGACTGACCCTGCGGTGCTGTGCATCGACGAGAAAATGCAGTTTGTCATTCCGCTGCTTTCCGGTCATATCGGCGGGGCGAACGATCTGGCGCGTCGCCTTGCCGCGGCGCTCGGCGCATCGGCGGTCATCACGACGGCAACGGACGTGAACGGTAAATTTGCCGCCGATGCCTGGGCAGCAAAAAATGAATGCGCCATTTCGAGTATGCTGCTTGCAAAAAAGGTCGCAGCGGAAATTCTGGAGCGCGATGTACCGCTTGTGAGCGATTTTCCGATCAAGGGTGCATTGCCCGGTGGAATTGTGGAAAAAACGCAGGGCGCGCTGGGAATTGTGATCGGATACTGCACGAAAGAACCGTTTGCCGAAACGCTGCGCCTCACGCCGAGAGTATTGCGTGTCGGCATCGGCTGCCGCAGGGGAACTGCACAGGAAACCATTGAAGCCGCCGTCGCGGCGGTGCTTTCTGCGCATCAGCTGGATCCAAGCGCGGTCAAGGGTGTCTATTCCATTGACTTAAAGCAGCAGGAGGCGGGGCTGCTTGCCGCCTGCGCGAAGCACAACTGGCCGACGGTATTTTACACGGCAGAGGAATTGCGCAGCGTACCGGGCGAATTTACGGATTCCCCCTTCGTGCAGGAGATGACGGGTGTCGGCAACGTCTGCGAGCGCGCGGCGATGCGCGGCGCGGAGAAATTATTGGTGAAAAAGACTGCGGTGGACGGCGTGACCGTCGCCGTGGCGGCGGAGCATTGGGAGGTTACCTTTGGGTAAAGTGATCGTGGTGGGCATCGGCCCGGGAAGCTATGAGGATATGACGATCCGCGCCGACCGCGCGCTGCGCGGATGCGACGCCATCGTCGGCTACGGAGTTTATATTGACCTTGTGAAGGAGCGCTATCCGGACAAGGCGTTTTATGAAACGCCCATGACGCAGGAGGCAAAGCGCTGCGCGCTTGCGCTCGAACTTGCGCGCTCGGGCAAGACCGCGGCCATGGTCTGCTCGGGCGACAGCGGCATTTACGGCATGGCGGCGCTCGTGTACGAGCTGCGCGGCGAGAGCGAAGAGCCTGAGATCGAGGTCGTCCCCGGCCTGACGGCGGCGTGCAGCGCCGCGGCGCTTTTGGGCGCGCCGCTGACGCACGACTTTGCCGTCATCAGCCTGAGCGACCGCCTGACGCCGTGGGAGACCATCGAAAAGCGCCTGACGCACGCGGCAAAGGCCGACCTGACCATCGCCCTTTACAATCCCGCGAGCCGTTCGCGGCCCGCACATTTGAAGCGCGCGTGCGATATCCTGCTGCGCGACCTGCCGGACAGTCGCCTCTGCGGCATCGCGCGCAACATCGGCCGCGCGGGGGAAAGCTGGCGCACCCTGACGCTCGGGGAGCTCAGAGAGGCAGAGGTCGATATGTTCTGCACGGTGATCGTCGGCAACGTATCAACGAAGGAAATTGCGGGGCGGCTCATCACGCCGCGAGGGTACAAAAATGTGTAAGATCTGCATTTTTGCAGGCACGACGGAGGCGCGCCAACTCGTGGAGCTTTTGAGCACCCAGCCGGTCTCCGTCACGGCCTGCGTAGCAACGGAATACGGTGAAACGCTCCTGCCCGAAGGGGGCAACGTGACGGTGCGCTCGGGGCGTATCCCGGTGGACGGGATCATTCAAATGCTCTCCGACACGAAATTTGATTTGGTGATCGACGCGACGCACCCCTACGCGGCATCGATCACCGAGAGCGTTGCGCGTGCCTGTGCGGAGACAGGGACAGAATATCTGCGCCTTCTGCGCGAGGAGTCTGACAAGGTATCTGACTTTACTTGCGTGTTGAATGCGGAAGCAGCAGCGCTGTTCCTGTCGAAGACGGACGGAAATATCCTGCTGACGACCGGCAGCAAGGACCTGAAAACGTATAGCAAGGTAAAAGACTTTACAGATAGAGCCTATGCGCGCGTGCTGCCGCTGGACGCGTCGCTCGCGCTCTGTCGCGAGGCGGGCGTGCAGCCGTCGCACATTTTAGCGATGCAGGGGCCGTTTTCCGAGGAGATGGACACGGCCATGCTGCGCGCCGTGTCGGCTAAGTGGCTCGTGACGAAGGACGGCGGCGAGGCGGGCGGCTTTGCCGCCAAGGTCGCCGCGGCGCGAAAGGCCGGGGCAAATGTGCTCGTGATCGGACGGCCAAAGCAGCGGGAGGGGAAGTCCTTTTCGCAGGTGTTGGACAGCTTGGAGTGCCGCTTTGGTTTCCGATTCGCGCAGAGTGTGAAGATCGTCGGTATCGGGCCGGGCAGCAGGGATGCGATGACGCAGGAGGCGCGCCGCGCGATCGAAGAGGCGGATTGCCTCATCGGCGCGAGACGCATGCTGGATGCCGCCGCGCGCGTCGGGCAGAAGACTTATGCCGCCATCGCACCACAGGAGATCGCGGATTTCATTCACGCGCACTGCGAATACCGGCAAAGCGCGGTCGTGATGTCGGGCGACACGGGCTTTTTCAGCGGCACGAGGAAGCTGCTGCCGCTGCTTTCTAACTGCAAGGTCAGCGTGCTGCCGGGCCTGAGCTCGCTTTCCTACCTCTGTGCAAAGCTGCAAACGTCCTATGAGGACGTTCATGTCGTCAGCCTGCATGGCCGCGCGCACGACATCACGGCAGACGTGCGCGCGCACGCGCGCGTTTTCGCGCTCGTCGGCGGCGAGAATGGCGTGAACGGCCTGTGCCGAACGCTGGCGGAAAACGGCCTCGGCACCGTGACGGTGAGCGTCGGCGAACAGCTGAGCTACGAGGATGAGACCATTACCACCGGCATGGCGGAGGAGCTGCAAAGTAAGGCCTTTGCGCCCTTGAGCGCTGTGCTGATCGAAAACGACCATCCCGATGCCATCGTGACGCACGGACTGCCGGACGAGGCGTTTTTGCGAGGCGCGGGCGAGGGCGGCGTTGTGCCGATGACCAAGAGCGAGGTGCGCGCCGTCGCGCTCTCGAAGCTCCGCCTGACCGAGCGCGCCGTCTGCTATGATATCGGCGCGGGAACGGGTTCGGTCGCCATCGAGATGGCGCTTCAGGCGAAGCACGGTCATGTCTACGCCGTTGAGCGCAGAGACGACGCGGTCGAGCTGTTGAAAAAGAATCAAGCGGCGTTCCATGTGGAGAACCTGACGGTCGTTTCCGGCACTGCGCCGGAGGCGTGCCGCGATCTGCCTGCACCGACGCACGTCTTTATTGGCGGCAGCGCGGGCAACCTGCGTGATATTCTGTCGATGCTGCTTGCCAAAAATCCGCACGTCCGCATCGTGGCGACGGCCGTCTCGCTTGAGAGCATCGCCGAGCTGACGGCGTGCATGAAGGATTTTGCCTTTACCGAAGCGGAGGCCGTCTCCGTTCAGATCGCCCGCGGCAAAAAGGCGGGATCGTACCACCTGATGGCGGGGCAGAACCCCGTGTATGTGTTTACGATGCAGTCGGAGGAGAAGCTATGATTGGGGCAATTTTGCCGCTTCTCATCGGCTTTGGCATCGACTGCATTCTGGGCGATCCGCACAGCCTGCCGCATCCGGTCGTGCTGATCGGGAAGACGATCAGCGCGCTGGAGTGCGTCCTGCGGAGAATCTTCGCCAAAACGCCGCGCGGTGAGCGCGCGGCGGGCGCAGTGCTGTGGTTGATCGTCGCATTTCTTGCGACGGCGGTGCCCGCGCTGCTTCTGTGTTTGTGCGGCAGGGTGAGTCCGTGGCTGCGCCTCGCGGTCGAGAGCGTCATGTGCTGGCAGATCTTGGCGGCAAAGTCGCTGCGGGATGAGAGCATGAAGGTGTATCACGAACTCGAACACGGCAGCATCGAATCCGCGCGCCGCGCCGTTTCGATGATCGTGGGACGCGACACGGCGGCGCTCGACGATGCGGGCGTGACGCGCGCCGCGGTCGAGACCGTGGCGGAGAACACGTCAGACGGCGTGGTCGCACCGCTGCTGTACCTTGCCATCGGCGGCGCGCCGCTGGGCTTTTTCTACAAGGCTGTGAATACGATGGACTCGATGCTCGGCTACGTCGAGCTGCCGTATAAGGACATCGGCCTTGTGCCTGCGAAGACGGATGATATTGCGAACTATCTGCCTGCGCGCATCTCCGCGCTGCTGATGCTCGCGGCGGGCGGACTTCTGCGCATGGACGTGAAAAACGGCTGGAAGATATTCCGCCGCGACCGCTACAAGCACGCGAGCCCGAACTCCGCGCAGACGGAGTCGGTCTGCGCGGGCCTTTTGGATGTGCACCTCGCGGGCGACGCGTGGTATCACGGCGTGCTGCACAAAAAGGAGTACATCGGCGACGCACTGCGGCAGATCGAGCATGAGGACATCCCGCGCGCCTGTCGGCTGATGTACGGCACGACGCTTCTGGCGCTGCTGCTTGGCTGCGCGGTCCGGCTGCTGATTTTTTCGCTGTGAGGGAAGAGAATGCTTTATCAAACGGAAAACCGCCACGGCGGAGATATCTACGGCGGCATTGCGCTCGACTTTTCGGCGAATGTGAGCCCGCTCGGCACGCCGAGAAGCGTGACCGACGCGATCGAACGCGCGCTGCCCGAGCTCTACCGCTATCCCGACCCCTACTGCCGGACACTCGTACAGACGATCTCGGAATATGAGGGGGTGCCGAAGAACTTTGTCCTCTGCGGCAATGGCGCGTCCGAGCTGATCTATGCCTATTGCGGGGCCGTGCGGCCCAAGCGCGCGATGGAGCTCGCACCGACGTTTTCGGAGTATTCGCTTGCCTTGCGGCGGACAGGCTGCGAGGTCGTGCGCTTTGCGCTCAAGCAAGAGGAAAACTTTGACTTGCGGGAGAACTTTTTGCCGATCCTTGCGCGCGAAAAGATCGACGCGCTGTTCCTCTGCAACCCGAACAACCCGACGGGACGGCTCATTGCGGACGATTTGCTGGAAGAAATTCTGCGCATCTGCCGCGAGAAAAATATCGCGCTTTTTGTCGACGAGTGCTTTTTGAGCCTGTCGGACGGCGGCGTTGATCTGACGCCGTCCCTATCTGACTTCCCGCAGCTTTTTATCCTCAAGGCCTTTACGAAGAGCTTTGGCATGGCGGGGCTGCGGCTGGGATATGGCCTGAGCGCGGACGAGGCATTGCTGCGGAAGATGTCGGCGGCGGTGCCGCCGTGGAATGTCTCGACGCTTGCACAGGCGGCGGGCGTCGCTGCGCTGGGCGATGCGGAGCTTTTAGAGAGAAACCGCGCGATCATCCGCGCGGAGCGCCCGTGGCTCGAGGAAAAACTGAGGAAATTCGGCTTTTGGGTGTGCCCATCGCAGGTGAATTACATCTTATTCCGTGGCGATGTGGGCTTGACGGAACAGCTGCGAGCGCGCGGCGTCGCGATCCGCGACTGCGCAAATTTCGAGGGACTGACATCCGGCTGGTATCGCGTCGCGGTCCGGCAGTACGAGGAAAACGAACAGCTTATCGCGGCAATCAGAAGCGTGGGAAAGGAGTGAGCGCATGGCAAAAACTATCATGATCCAGGGGACGATGTCCAACGCGGGCAAGAGTCTGCTGGCCGCGGGGCTCTGCCGCGTTTTGAAGCAGGACGGCTATCGCGTTGCCCCGTTCAAGAGCCAGAATATGGCGCTCAACTCGTTCATCACGAAAGATGGCGGCGAGATGGGGCGCGCGCAGGTGGTGCAGGCTGAGGCCGCGGGCATCGAGCCGGATGTGCGCATGAATCCGATTTTACTGAAGCCGACGACGGACGTCGGCAGTCAGGTCATCGTGAACGGACGCGTACAGGGCAATATGCCCGCGATGGAATACTATCGCAGAAAGCGCGACTTTATCCCCGCGGTGATGGAGGCCTATGAGAGCTTGGCACGCGAGTACGACATCATCGTCATCGAGGGCGCGGGCAGCCCCGCGGAAATCAATTTGCAGGAAAACGACATCGTCAACATGGGTCTTGCCCGCATGGTGGATGCACCGGTGCTGCTGGTGGGCGACATCGACCGCGGCGGTGTGTTCGCCCAGCTCTACGGCACGGTCGCGCTGCAAAGTGAAGAGGACAGAAGGCGCATCAAGGGCGTTGTTGTCAACAAATTCCGCGGTGACCGCGCCATTCTGGAACCGGGGCTCAAAACGCTTGAGGAGCTCTGCGGCGTACCCGTGGCGGGCGTTGTGCCATACCTCCATGTCGACATCGACGACGAGGATAGCTTGAGCGAACGCTTCGGGCGGGATAAGGAGCCGCGGCTCATCGACATTGCGGTCATCCGCCTGCCGCGCATTTCGAACTTTACGGATTTTTCGCCGTTTGAGCGCTACGAGAATGTCTCGCTCCGCTATGTGGAGCGGGCGCGGGACCTGCGCGCGCCGGATATGATCGTGATTCCCGGTACGAAGAGTACGATCGCCGACCTCCAATGGCTCCGCCAGAGCGGGCTGGAGGCGTCGATCCAAAAGGCCGCGAGCGGCGGCACGCTGGTTTTCGGCGTCTGCGGCGGCTATCAGATGCTCGGACGGCACATTTCCGACCCCGAACAGGTCGAGGCCGCGGGCGTGACGGAAATCGACGGAATGGGTCTTCTGCCGCTCGAAACAGTATTTCAGGGCGAAAAGGTGCAGACGCAGACAAGCGGCGTCTTCTCCGGCGTCGAGGGGGTGCTCTCTGAGTTGAACGGCAAGCGCTACGCGGGCTACGAGATCCACATGGGCCGCAGCGAAGAAGCGCGCGGCGCGCTCTTCAGCGTGGGCAATGTCTACGGCAGCTATGTCCACGGTATTTTCGATGAACAAGAGGTCGCCGACACGATCTTAAAAGCGCTGTGCACGAAAAAGGGTGTTTCCTTTGAATCGCTCGGCACCTTTGACGCGAGGGCCTACAAGGAGCGGCAGTATGATCTGCTGGCAGACGCGGTGCGCGCGGGGCTCGATATGCCGCTCATCTACCGCATTTTGAATCGGGAGGTGTGAGCATGCAGGGGCTTATTCATCTGTACTTCGGCGACGGCAAAGGCAAGACGACCGCGGCGGTCGGACTGAGCGTCCGCGCGGCGGGCGCTGGAAAGCGCGTGCTGTTTGCGCAGTTTTTGAAGGACGGCAGCTCGTCGGAACTGAACGTCCTGCGCGCGCTGCAAAATGTTGAGGTTGCATGCTGCGAGCAGAACTTCGGCTTTTTCAAGTCGATGGACGGGCAGACGAAAGCGGCGGCGCGGCTGGCCTATACGGCGCTTCTGGAAGAGACGCTGCAAAAAAGTGCGGACGGCGTTGCGCTGCTCGTGCTTGACGAAGCGGTCGCCGCCTGCAACCACGGCCTCATCGAAGAGGCGCGGCTGCTTGATTTTTTGCACCATAAACCGGAAGATCTTGAGGTCGTGCTGACGGGACGCGACCCGTCGCAGCGTTTGCTGGATGCGGCCGACTATGTGACGGAGATGCGCAAGTGCAAGCACCCGTTTGAACGGGGGATCGCCGCGCGGCGCGGCGTCGAATTTTAAGGAGGGGAGAGCCATGCAGAAGGAATTGGACGCGCTCGTGCGCGCGGTCGCGCCGCTGGACCGCGACGCGATGACGGCGGCGGAAGAGCATCAGGCGCGGCTTGCCAAGCCGCCGGGCAGCCTCGGACGGCTTGAAGAGCTCTCCATCCAGCTCGCGGGGATCACAGGGCGGGTGCACAATGCGCTCAATAAAAAGCAGCTGCTTGTCTTCGCCGCGGACAACGGCGTGGTGGCCGAGGGCGTTTCCAGTGCGCCGCAGTCCGTGACGATGCAGCAGACGATCAACCTGACGCGGGGAAAGACCGGCGCGGCGGTGCTTGCCAAGCGCTTTGGCTGCGGCCTCACCGTGTGCGACGTCGGCGTGAATGCCGATATTTACGAGAGCACCGTTTTGAACCGCAAGATCGCCTACGGCACGCAAAATATCTGCACCGGCCCCGCGATGACGCGGGAGCAAACCTTACAGGCCATCCTGACCGGCGCAGAGATCGCGAGGACGGTCGACGCGGACGTGATCGGTGTCGGCGAAATGGGCATCGGCAACACGACGACCTCTTCGGCGGTGCTGGCCGTGCTGCTGGGAGCGGACGTCGAGGCCGTGACGGGCCGCGGCGGCGGTATCACGGAGGAGACCTTTCGCAAAAAGAAAGCGGTCATCCGCACCGCCATTGAGGTAAATCGGCCGGACAGGGACGACGTTGTCGGCGTCCTTTCCAAGGTCGGCGGCTTTGACCTCGCGGCGATGTGCGGCGCATTTTTGGGCGCGGCGGCGGCACGCCGGCCGGCGGTCATCGACGGCCTCATTTCCGCCGCGGCGGCGCTGTGCGCCGTCAGGCTGTGCCCAAATGTGCGCGGCTATCTGGTGCCGAGCCACGCCTCGTTTGAGATCGGCTACCGCCTCGCGATGGAGGCGATGGACCTGCGCCCGCTGTTTGACCTCGGCATGCGATTGGGCGAGGGGAGCGGCTGTCCGCTCGCCTTTCAGGTGCTCGACGCTGCGTGCGCTGTCATCAACGACATGGCGACCTTTGACGAGGCGGGCATCAACGACGACTATCTGGACGAAATTCGCCGGGGCGACCAGTTCACGCCCTGAGAGAAGGGAACACGCATGGGAACGCTGATCATGATCTCCGGTGCAAACGGCAGCGGCAAGAGCCGTTATGCCGAGCGCATCGTCGCGCGCACGACAGGCGAGCGCTATTACATCGCCACGATGCGCCCCTGCTCGGAGGAAAATTTGCAGCGCATCGAAAAGCACCGCGAGCAGCGAAAGAACCTGCAATTTACGACGCTCGAATGCCCATATCAGGTCGGCGCGGCGGCGGTCGAAAGGGACGGCGTCGTGCTGCTTGAGGATGTGTCGAATCTGCTGGCAAACGCGATGTTCGAGCGCGGCGGGGATGAAGCAAGCGTGTACGCGGACATCGAAGCGCTGTGCTCGCGCTGCCGTCTGCTCGTCGCCGTGACGATCACAGGCCTGCGCGCCGACGGCTACGACGGCGAGACGGCGGCTTACATCCGCGCGCTGAACGGCCTGAATCAAAGACTGTACGACCGCGCCGCGGCGGCGGTCGCAATGAAAGACGGCGCGCCGTTTGCCGAAAAGGGAGACCTCGATGAGATTATTTGAATCGCTTTTGATCGCGCTGTCGACGTACAGCGCGGTGCCTGTTCCGCAGTTTGATTGGAACGAAAAAAATATGCGCTACGCGATCTGCTTTTTCCCCGCGGTGGGCGTCCTCTGCGGCGCGGCGCTCTGGCTGTGGGCTGTACTTGCGCAGGCGACGGGCATGAGCGGCGTGCTGTTCGCGGCAATCGCGGCGTGCCTGCCGATTTTAGTGACAGGCGGCATCCACATGGACGGTTATCTCGACACGGTGGACGCGCTCTCGTCGCACCAGACGCGCGAGAAAAAGCTCGCGATCATGAAGGATGCCAACTGCGGCGCGTTCGCGGTCATTTACGGCGGCGTGTACCTGCTCGCCTACGCGGGCTTTGCCTACGAGGTGTTCGCCGCGGGGCATATTTTGCTGATTTGCCCGCTGTTCGTGCTCTCTCGCGCGCTGTCGGGCCTGTGCGCGGTGAATCTGCCGAATGCGCGAAAGTCCGGCATGCTCTGCGCCTTCACAAGCGGCGTCCAGCGCCGCACGGCGACAGCCGCGCTCGCGCTCGCCGGCCTTACCGCAGTTGCGACGATGGTTTGGATGTCTCCCGCAGTCGGCGGAATGGCGGCGGCGTTTGCGGTGCTTTCCGCGCTCAAGTATCGCAGATTTGCGCTGGCGCAGTTTGGCGGCGTGACGGGGGATACGTCGGGCTTCTTTTTGCAGCTCTGCGAGCTCTGCGGCCTGATCGGCATTTGGATCGGAGGGCTGCTGTGATCGAGCTTCTTTTTATCCGCCACGGCGCGACAGAGGGGAATCTCCGCCGCCGCTACATCGGCCGCACGGACGAGCCGCTGTGCGAGGCGGGCGTCGCGCAGGTCGAGACACTGCGAAAACAGGGACGTTCGGTCGACAAATTGTTCGTCAGCCCGCTGTTACGCACGCGGCAGACGGCAGAGCTGCTGTTCCCGCAGATGCCTTATACCGTCGTGGACGGCTTGATTGAGACAGATTTTGGCCGCTTTGAGGGGAAGGCCGCCGACGAGCTCTCGGGCGACCCCGCCTATCAGGCGTGGGTCGATGCGATGTGCCTGACGCCCATCCCAGACGGGGAGAGCGTAACGGACTTCAAAACGCGTTGCTGCGAGGCGTTTGCGGAGACAATCAAAAATGTGCCGGACGGCTCTCGCGTGGGATTCGTCGTCCACGGCGGCGTCATTATGGCAATTTTGGAGGCCTACGCGCGCCCGAAAAGGGACTTTTACGCCTACCACATCGGAAACGGCGAGTGCCTGCAAGGCGTGTATGACGGAGAAACGATCCGGATAAAACAATAAATACCGCCCGCGTTTCGGATATCTTTCCGGAACGCGGACGGTATCTTTATATGGTATCGGTGTGGTTACACCGTCGACGCGGCGTAGGCCACGTCGTACTCGCTCCACTGGATGCGGATGGAGCAGCGTGCGCCGCCCGCGGAAAGGAACGAATTGATCTCACACATCGACCAGAGTTTCGTGACGGGATCCTGCTGGCGGATGCGCATGTTGTGCGTCTCCTGCGAGTTTGTGTACACGGTGCCGTCGATCGCAATGCTTGCGGAAATGCTGCTGCCGTTGAACGTCTGTGTCTCGATCGTGCTGCCGTCGTAGATGGTCGTTCTGCGCAGGTCGACCAAAACGGGCGCGGCGGTGTTCTTCGGCGCGATGCTGATGCGCAGCGCGCTGGCCGACGCGCGCTGATAGGTCAAAATCAGGTCCTTGAGCGGAATATTCAGCGTGCTGTCTGCCGCGGAGAGGTCGACATGGTACTCGGTGAACGGCGCGAATAGATTAGGCGTCGTCAACTCCTGCTCGCTGGTTTGAAAGTGCAGCTTGTAGCTCAGTGGGGTGTCCTCCGCGACGGTGATGACCGGCGTTTCGCCGGTGTCGCCTTTCTCGCCTTGGATGCCCTGTTC
>ERZ1026898.1435-NODE-1435-length-11821-cov-8.611168_pt1 | contig 11821 bp, 11 predicted proteins | sample MGYA00380178_ERZ1026898 | MGnify/ENA primary metagenome ERZ1026898 (study PRJEB33269, sample SAMEA4719814) | human gut metagenome | biome: human-associated habitat; feature: organic feature; material: feces | place: Cameroon | collected 2013-10 ... | reverse complement strand
GTTCATACCATCTACTTACACATACAATTTCACATGTAATGATTGGGAATCAACTCCTGATAACTCTTATAATTTGTTTATACCTGCTACAAAACATGAACTCGGTAAAACTCCACAAGTTACGGTATTCAAACTAAACGAAGATGGAAGTTATGAGGAAGTAATAAATAGTATAACATGTGCTCATGGAAACATAACTATCAACTCAAATCTACAAATTAACGGTAAAGTTATTGTGAAGTAATACTGAGTCCCTCTTATTCTGACTTAAATATTATATTATCTTTTTGAGGGTGCACAAATTCAAACTCCAATGTTCTTGCCAATCCCTCGCCAAGGGTATATGGAGCTTTGAAATTTGTTTGGTTTACCTTTGTCGCATCATATTGAGTTGTTGCACAAAACTTCTTCACTCTTACAGAGCTAATAGATAATTTCTTACCTGTCAATTTTGCCAATACATCAAAACAATAACCACCTAACATACCCATCCAATAAGGAAAATGTGTTGACGGAATATGCTTATTCAAAACCTTTTCAACATGCTCTACTAACTCGTTCATAGTAAAATCAGGCTTATCAATATAATTGAACACATTATATCCTTCCTTCACATTATCAATCATATACTTTACAAACGCAACAATATTACCAACATACGCCATGGATTTCTTATTATTACCACTACCAACCATCAAGAATTTACCTCCTGCTATTTGATGTAACAAGTTATACACGTTGCCCCTGTTACGCTCACCGAAAATCACTGTAGGCCTTATAATATCAATATTCCAATCTTGATGCCTCTTATACCATTCCTGCAAAACTTGTTCTGCCTGCCACTTACTTTTTCCATAATGGTTAAACGGATCAGCAAGATACTCTTCATTTGGATTTTTCTTATTCAATCCATAAACAGCAACAGAAGAAAAGAACACAAGTCTCTTTATACCATTCTTTTCCATCGCCTGCAAAGTAACCTTTATTCCTCCGACATTAGTATCATAATACAATGAAGTCGGTGTAACATCATCCCTATGTTGAGCAGCTAAAAGGACTACAAGATCAGAACCTTCTAGTTCTTTATCCATCTGTTCCTGCTTCCTCACATCTCCAATGATAGTGTATTGAGGAAAAAAATGACTTTGCAAAAGGTCTATGTTTTTCAATTCATATTGGTCTTTACTTTCATCCAAAAGACCAAGCAATCGAGTGCCTACAAATCCACTCGCTCCTATCAATGTTATTTTCATAACAACTTTCTATTTAATAATATCAACAAAGCACTTATATAGCTTTCAAAAACTTATCCAATATAGCCTTTTTTGAGTACTCTCGTTCTGCCAAATTTCTTGCTCTTTTACCCATATCTAACAAAGTAGTCTTATCCCATTTTTCTGGCCACTCACAATAACCAATTTTATTTTCCCGAACCAACAAATCAATTTCACTATCCCTAGGTCCTATAAAAAGTATAGGACGACCAGAGGCCAAAATATTATACGTTTTACTCGGAACTCCAAGTCCATACATACCCTCTTGAAGAGATACTATCGCAATATCACAAGCTGCTAAAACTTCATTCTGCTGGGAACGAAAATAAGAACCATGAAAAAATACATTTTTCTGTTCACGAGCTTTAAGTTTTTCTTCCATAGCACCTGTACCATAAATATGTAATTCTATATTTTCCATCCTCTGAACCATATCTAAAACCTTGTCCAATCCTTGAACTCTACCAATATTACCAGCATATTCCAATATAATTTTACCCTCAGGGAACGGCTGTGGTTTAATATTTTCAACATCTGCCCAATTCTCAATAATCGTAATCTTGTGGCAAAAGCTATTTGAATTAATATGAACCTTTCTATTCAAAACTTTAGCCATATCACGCCCCAAAACAATCAGCTGATCAGCCTTTGCATAGGCTCTATCAAAAATACACTTGATAATATTATACATAGGCAATCTCAACCCTGTTGAATAAACATTTTCAGGAAACACATCATGCACAAGTATATTTAACTCAAAACCTCTTTTTTCTCTCAATCTAGCAATTAACGGAATAATTGTAGCAGGATTTGTTACCATCAACACCTTATCCCCTTTCTGTATATACTTTTTTGCCAGCGACATTAATCTCAAACTAACTAAAGTAAATGAGAGAATTTTACCTCTAATGGTATTTTTATCCAAATCCACTTCCTTTATACGATATATTTCAATACTATCATGCAGTTTGAATTTATTATTTTTATCTATTTTTCTACCTCTATCATAAACCTCACTTCCACAAATCACCCTTACATTGTATTTAAGTACCATTGCATTAGCAATTTCACCAAGAATGTAACTAGTTGCAGTTTCATCAGGCGGAAATAATTCTGTAATTATCCAGAGTTGTTGTTTTATTTGCATCACCAATTTACTCCTTAATTAAGAGTTGTTAACACTTTTCTTATATTACTAGACATAAGCTACATAGTACTACACAAATATCTGATTAAGTTTATCCCGTGTAGCATTAGGCAGTTGAATTAAATGCAAATCTTTATTATAAAAAGAGTTTTCAATGTAATCCTTTACACTACAAGTTATACCAAGTTGTTCCATCACCTTATTACGTGCACATCCCTTCTCTTTTATCGAAAAAGTTTCTACCTGTTCTTTAATCTTTTGGTTCAAGAGTTTCTCTTCGATAGGTTTTACAATAGTATTCCAAAGATTATGTCCACGCATCAATTTCCAAAGATTCGCCTCTTCGTACCCCATATCCGCCAACTTATTTTTGATAGCATCATTTTGGCGATCTTTCACTACATCATCAGAAATTGACGAAAAATCACCGTTATTCGCTAATTTCTGAATGTTTTTAGACTGTAGCAACTTACCAAATCCAATCGTTGGCTGCTTTTCTACACCCAATTTAACATTTTTCAAAAAGTCAATAAAAAGATTCTTGAATACTATCGAAAAAGCCTCCAACAAAGATACACTTTGTGTCTTCTGCATCAAGATATTCTCAACCGAATACCAAGTCGTGTTAACCACGTATGGTGCAGAACGAACCATATTAGTATAATCAGAATATCCATCAATAATCAAATCAAAGTCTGCATCAACAGCCACAACCTTGTTTGGCCCAAGTCCTTCCATCCTCATAAGAATAGCCTTTCCGTTACCTTGTTTGGGATTAATGGCCTTATTCGTTCTTACTTGAATGTTATATTTCTCATGATAAAGTTTGACAGCCTCTTCCCAAAACGGAATATCATCATCCCCCTCCACGTAAAACATAACGATAGGTTTTTGGGGAGTATGCCCAAACCTACTAGCAGCCTTAATCCAACTACTAGTCACATTCTTTTTAAGTTCACTCATCAACTTATTCCTTTACAGTGAACAGTTCTGAGATATTTGTAACCAACTGTTCCCAACCATCCATAACAACTCCTGGTGAGTGGGTCGCCAAAATAATCTGACAGTTTGGATTTAGTACTTTAATGTTATGAATTAAACTTCTTTGCCAATCCAAGTGCATAGAAATCTCAGGTTCATCCATAATCAAAATGCTCTCTTCATTTCGCTGAAGCAAAACAGTAAGCATTATGATAAGAAACTGCTTTTCACCTGAGGATAATCTCTTATTATTCTCAAGTAAATCATCATTAAGTTTAAACTGAAGCTTACTCTGTGTCGTGTCAATTGTTTTGTTTGTATTCTCAAACGCCTTATTGACAATATCGATAAACTTTTTATTATGAGCATAAATACTCTGCATATCTTTCAAATCAACATTTCCAACTTTCTGAATTCTATCAGACAATTGCTTAGAAAGATCTGAAAGATAATAAGCATACTCACTTTCCAATTGTTTCAACTGCAGATCAAGTATACTATCCTTTTCACTCTTAGTGATAGGAACATCAAAAGTAGCAATCAAATTATATCTACGTAACCTCTTATAGTTTCCTATAGATAATCTCTTATTACCTTGCCTAATTGCTATAATACTTGCACTAAGAGTATGATCTGAAAGGCTTTTCTCATCTTTACCATCAATATCAGCTTGAACCTTGGCAATCAACTCCGCCAACATCTCATCATTTTCAGCATCTTTCTTCAAGCGTAACAGACTATCTCGAAAACTGCGGAATTTAATCATTACATTATCCGTCAAAGCCAAAGAGGCTCCTTTGACAATATATTCTTCTGAAATAGCTTCTGGTTCACACAAATTAGACATAATTTTAAGCAAAGTAGTTTTGTACGCTCCATTATCACCGGCAATAACATTAACATCACCACTTAATTCCCACGAAAAATCATATTTTCCATACAATTTCTCTATCTTTATAGTTTTTATCTTCATGTCAGTCCTCATCAAAAATTCTCAATCCATCAAATAGAGAAGGCTGATTATCCATTATTCTTTTCTGTTTACCTATCCATGTTTCCACATAGTTCTCATCGCAACCATAACCATAAACGTCAAGTACCTTATAATTATTGTGAATAGTATTTTCATCTTCACCAAAGGTTTCATTGTATTGAAGCTTACATCTAATAAAGAACCCTGTTCTGAAATCAATCGCAGCATTTTGAGCTTCCGTCTTGAACTGATTAGACTTCATTTCAAAATTTATACATTCTCCATTATAAACTCCAGACCATTTAGTCTTTTTATCTTTTATTATTACAGGACTTACAATAAATATTTGGGCACATTCATTGAATTTCGTTTCTGGAGAAAAATCATCTATATAATCCTGAAACTTTGATGACTCAATCCGAAAATCCATACTACTAAGATCTTCAAAATTATTATGTTTCACCCCAATAGCTTTGATACCTTTACACGAAGCTAAACTTTTAAAATATTCAGATCTGGCTTTTTTGAGATACAAATGGGAATTTATTTGCATCAAAAGTTTTTCATCAATCTTATTATCATTCAGAACTTTTTTGAACTCATCTTTTTCTGAATTAGCTAATGGTACATAGAGGTCTTCTATTAAAACATTTCTTCTTTCAAAGAAGACAATACGAAAAACCACAGCAAGTACACAACGTAGAAACTTTGCACATTGCCCCATATTCACATCAAACCAGAAAATCTTTACCACGCTGCCTTCCCCCAATGAGCCAGTCTGCAAATTATTGCGTATGCCACAGACCTTGGAAATATAGTTCATCGCTTTGACATACTGCAGTGATGTTTCTGCCTCTACCTTAGCATTCATTACATGAACAGAGTTATCTTTCAGTTCATAATGAATCAATATTGAATCATCTTCCAGTCTAAGCATATTAACTAACTTATATACATCGTACAATTCATCATTACAATCTATATCAAATCAGTATAAATTCCATGCGACTGAATATTCTTCACTCCCGTGGACATTGTCAAGAAAAGTACGTTCATTGCATTTTGATTCTATATCAACTTATACAAACGGTAACCAAACCATTACTCTTTCCTCCATACCATATTATTCACTACACCTGTGTATGACTGAATAAGTTTTACGACCTTGGTGGAGACATTCTCATCGGTGTAGTTCGGAACCGGAATGCCGTTATCTCCTTCTTTTACCATTTCAACGGCTGTATCCACTGCCTGCTGCAGTTTGCATTATTAGTTTATTCCACAACCAACCAATATCCTCCTTTACGACCTCCAACCCTCTTAATCTTATTATTCTTTTTCAAGTTTGCAATCTGCTTATTTATTGCAGGCTTGGACAGTTCCAAAATAGAAGCAATATCTGCAATCGTAATCTCAGAATTTTCACGCATTATACCTACAATCTTATCGGCTGTCTTTTCTATACCTTTTTCTATACCTTTTTCTATACCTTTTTCTATACCTTTTTCTATACCTGTCTTCTTTGAATATCCATTAGAAAGAATAAAACCTTCTGACCTTGTCTTACGAAGCAAGCCTTCACTAAACAACTTCTCAACAATATGAATATCCAATGTTTCACCTTCTGATAGTCCGAAAAGCACTTTATATAACGTCAACAATTCCAAGATATTCAATTTGTGATTCAAATCACGTTCTTCTTGCGTTCTTTGAATAAAAGCCAAGAAAGCCGTATCTCTAATTTCTGTTCTGAGCGTCAATGCCACTTGATACGCATCTGTACCGGAATAATCCGGAAGATGTTTTGCCTCCATAATGCAACGAGTAAACATTTTATCTACACCCTGCCCTGAACGTTCAACAAGCCCTGTCTTTTGCAGAACATCTGTCAATGTTTTACTACGAGGAGTACTATTCACTGTAAGAATGTTTTCCAAATCCACTCCCAAAGGAAAACCTCCTGCGTTCGTGATAGTAAGCAATTCCGGACTTTGCTTTATCACCACATCACTTTGAATTTGCATTGAGCGATGGGCAACAGCATTCAAAATAGCCTCACGAACAACATCTTCGTTGAATTTTTTGATATCGAATATATACGGTCCTTCATTTATATGAACCATAGGATTACTCGAAGGCTGGTTCAAATATTTCCAAATTTCATCAATGGCGATAAAAAGAGGTAATTGAAATTCTTCTCTGTCATCATACTGTATCGAAGCCGGATCTTTTCTATATTCAATTACCACATTATTCTGAGGGAGGAACTTTTTAATGGCAGAAGACTTTCCCACTAGAACCAAGGCTGCGTAATTCAACTTACCATTATCCATCAATCCAAGATCGGACAAGACCTGCACATCAGGCAAAGTTTCAAACAACGGATTGCCATTTTTCTGTGCATACCTATATTTCATTACAGAAACAGCTTTCTCATCCAAATCGTCGATTGTCAGACCGTCACAAATCTTAGCCGAATAATCCGGTTCTTGCTCCGAAAGTATCTTGAACATTCGTGCATCACTCATCTCCAGCAATTCCTCACCAACACGCATTAGTGCCACACCCTCAAACTTCAACAACCGTCCCACCGGACGCGATGGTACTTCAATCACCAATACACGTTTACTATTCTCAAAATACTCGACAGTCTGTACACGAATACCCAAAGCTTTATAAATAGCAGACTGCAACTCTCCTACCTTTCCCTCCGCAAAATCACTTCCACATACCGCATGAGGAGTCTTATCCTCCATACCAAGTACTATTCGACCACCTCCCTCATTAGCCAATGCCACTATATAACCCAACACACAATGTCTGCGAGACTTTGGCTCTATTCTATTTCCACCATTGTAAGGATAGTTATGCCGAGCAGCCTTAAACTCAACTCTATCCTCACTTTCCTTTAAGTCTCTGAGTTTATCCAAACATTCTTCCATCTATCTTGCGGTATGTTGATTTTTTTCTACACCCCTTCCTCCAACAATCACTTTCAAACAGGATTAACCTCCATGCACCTTCCGTCATTCAACATGATTGTTTTCTCTTTTCCCATGCTTACTACAAGCCTCTTCAAATAAGAGAGGCGAACTTTTCACTTGATTGTTGTTTTCAGGAGTCTTTCCTCCACACCATCTTATTCACCACACCGGTGTATGACTGAATAAGTTTTACGACCTTGGTGGAGACATTCTCATCGGTGTAGTTCGGAACAGGAATGCCGTTATCTCCTTCTTTTACCATTTCAACGGCTGTATCCACTGCCTGCAATAGATCGTGTTCATTTATTCCTGCAAGTATGAAGCAACCTTTATCCAAGGCCTCGGGACGTTCGGTTGATGTACGGATACATATCGCAGGGAACGGATGTCCTATTGATGTGAAAAAAGAACTTTCCTCCGGAAGAGTTCCGCTATCGCTAACAACAGCAAAAGCATTCATCTGCAAAGAATTGTAGTCGTGAAATCCGAGCGGTTCATGCTGAATTACTCTGCTGTCCAACTTAAAGCCGCTTGTCTCCAAACGCTTCCTTGACCGAGGGTGGCATGAATACAAAATCGGCATATCGTACTTCTCTGCCATCTTGTTTATGGCCTTGAACAAAGAAAGGAAGTTCCGTTCCGTATCTATATTCTCTTCCCTATGAGCCGAAAGCAGGATATAGTTTCCTTTTTGCAATCCCAATCTCCCGTGAACATCACTTGCTTGAATATCTGCCAAATTCTCATGCAATACCTCTGCCATAGGCGAACCGCTTACGTATGTACGCTGCGGAGCCACATTGCTTGCATTCAAATACCGCCTCGCATGCTCAGAATAGCATATATTCACATCAGAGATAATATCAACTATTCTTCGATTTGTCTCCTCCGGCAAACATTCATCAAAGCAACGATTACCCGCTTCCATGTGGAAGATCGGAATATGCAGACGCTTTGCACCTATCACAGACAAGCATGAATTGGTATCCCCCAAAACCAAAACCGCATCAGGTTTGATGGACACCATCAACTTATAGCTCTTATCTATGATATTACCCATGGTTGCACCAAGATCATCACCCACGGCATCCATATATACCTCCGGAGCCTCCAATTTCAAATCCTTGAAGAAAACCCCATTGAGGTTATAGTCATAATTCTGCCCCGTATGAGCAAGTATGACATCGAAATATTTTCGACATTTATTTATCACAGCTGCCAAACGAATTATTTCGGGACGCGTCCCAACAATAATCAGCAACTTCAATTTACCATTATTCTTAAATGATATAGCTTGTTCCATTTTACACTTATTGTATATATAGTACAGATGGTATAGAATGTAAAGAAAAGCTATTTCCTGTATTTACTACCACCATACTCAAACGATTTTATCGAACGCCCTGCTTATTTGCGAACGAACTTCATTGCAAAAACTTTTTTTCCTTGACGTTCAAATCCTTCTGCAATATTATCCACTAATGATACCAACAGCCTAACGAATTTGCTGAACGAAATGTACATCATACTTAAACTCGCCTTGACAAAGTAACAGCATATATTCGTTTAACCATCTCTCTCTTGACCGCTGATAAATAATCAACTATTCAAAGTCTGAAACCACTTCTTTACTTTCTATCCTCTCTTTACTCTTTCACCACTTTATCATAATACGTATCCGGCCTGTCAGGGTTAAAAATCTCGTTGCAATACATTACTGTTACGAGATCTTGAGTATCGGATAGGTTTATGATATTATGAGTATAGCCGGGAAGCATGATAACACTTTGTATTTTTTCTCCCGATACCTCATATTCTATTACTTCATCAGTTCCTTCCTTACGGAGTTGAATCAAACCATGACCGCTGACCACAATGAATTGTTCCCACTTGGTATGATGCCAATGTTCACCCTTTGTAATTCCGGGTTTACTGATATTTATGCTGACTTGTCCGCATTTGAGCGTATGTACAAGTTCTGTAAAAGAACCTCTTGCATCACAATTCATCTTCAAATCAAAAACAGCCTTTTCCTTTGGCAGATACGAGAGATAAGTACTGAAAAGTCTTTTTGCGAAACTATCGGCAGGAATTTCCGGAATCGTCAGAGTCTTCGGCATATCTGCAAACTTGTAAAGGAGTTCTACTATTTCTCCAAGTTTTACATGATGAGTAACACTTGCCGCACAATAACGCCCATCTGTGGTAAAAACAGTATCAACTCCATCAAACTCACAATGATGTTCTTCACCCTTTAATGCACAAATCATTTCCTCCACAAGGTCATCGATATAGAGAAGTTCCATATCTACATTCGGGTCATTCACCTGTATCGGTAAATCATTTGCAATATTATAGCAAAAAGTTGCAACAGCGGAATTATAATTAGGTTTGCACCACTTACCATATAAATTAGGAAAACGATAAACGAGAACCTTCGCTCCGGTCTCTTTTCCATATTGAAACATCAACTCCTCTCCAGCCTTTTTGCTCCGACCATACTCGGAATTACCGAAACGACCCGCCAATGTAGCCTGCACAGACGAAGAAATCATCACGGGGCATTTGTTGTCATGCTTTTTCAAACACTCCAACAACTCGGACGCAAATCCGAAATTACCCTGCATAAACTCCTCTTGTGTCTTTGGTCTGTTAACTCCTGCAAGATTGAACACAAAATCGCAATCCCTGCAATAACAGTCCAACTGCTCCGAAGTTGAATCTATGTCATACTCATAAATATCTTCAATAGCAATATCCCCATAGCACTTGGCTTTACCATCTCTGATGTTTTTCAACTGAGCGACAAGATTCTTACCGACAAATCCCTTGGCACCCGTTACCAATATCTTCATGCTTATTCGCTTTTGATTTCAACAGACTTCTGCTTCTTTTCCATTCCGAGGTCTTCTCTCACGAAACGCAACTTCAACAGCAACTCTTTCATACCATCGACATCAAGACGACGAGTATTGTGAGAATGATAATCCTCTATAACCGACACCTTTTCATCGCCCTCCTTGAAGAACTTATCATAGTTCAAATCTCTTGTATCGCAAGGAATACGATAGTAGTTACCCATATCTATCGACTTGGCCATTTCCTCACGCGTAACGAGTGTCTCATACAATTTCTCCCCATGACGAGTACCGATAACCTTCACCTCAGTCTCCCCGTACTTCGGATTTATTTTGCCATAAGTCTCTTTCAACGCCTGAGCCAATGTTGACAAAGTAGCCGCAGGAGCCTTTTGCACGAACAAATCGCCATTTTCTCCATGCTCCCAAGCATACACAACCAAATCCACGGCATCATCCAATGTCATCATAAACCTTGTCATATTCGGGTCTGTGATTGTTATCGGCAAACCTTGCTCCATCTGACTAACCCACAAAGGGATAACACTTCCGCGACTCGCCATCACATTGCCATAACGCGTACAACAAATCGTAGTCTTGGCATCTTTACCCAACTGACGACCCTTCGCAATGGCCACTTTCTCCATCATAGCCTTCGATATACCCATGGCATTGATGGGATAAGCCGCCTTATCCGTAGAAAGCACAACAACCCTGCTCACGCCATGAGCAATCGCACTCTCCAATACGTTATTCACCCCTATGACATTCGTCTTCACTGCCTCCATGGGGAAAAACTCACAACTCGGCACCTGCTTCAAAGCCGCAGCCGCAAAAATATAATCCACCCCCGGCATGACAGCGTCAACACTCTGCCTGTCCCGAATATCACCTATATAAAACTTTACCTTCGGATTCTGCAACCTGTGCCGCATATCGTCCTGTTTCTTCTCATCTCGTGAGAAAATTCTCACCTCCTTGATATCACTATCCAAGAAACGACGCAACACCGCATTTCCGAAACTTCCCGTGCCTCCCGTAATCAAGAGGACTTTATCCTTAAAAATCGACATATATCACAAATTAAAAGCAATCTATTTGTTATCCCCAATAATTTCTTTCACTATTCTACACGCATCATTCTTGTTAATTTCTTCCATTTTATTACTTTCTCTATTTCCAGAGACTTCTTTTTTTACCCATACAATATCTTTCTCTACATCAAGACCTATTTCTTTCGCGTACTCTCTAATAACATCATGCGTACCTCCATAAGAACGGGCAGCAGTAATAGCAATATCACAATGGTGTTCTCTAAAATACTTCACATTTTTAAGCAACTCAGATATAGTATCACCCCAAGTAGTAATATCCACTATTTTACCCTTATAGCGACAGGTAGTTCTAACATCTTTCCTGCTATAACTCACTCAGCCCTATTAAGCATATCAATCACCATACGCAAAGTGGTAGTCTTACCTATATTTCCACTACCATACAAAACAATAACTTTACTTGTCTTCATAAATCAAATTTCTATTTAATTCATATATCAATTCATTTCTTTACTATCACTGTAATTTTCAATCAACCTCTCATACAAT
>ERZ1026898.1434-NODE-1434-length-11830-cov-2.848747_pt1 | contig 11830 bp, 10 predicted proteins | sample MGYA00380178_ERZ1026898 | MGnify/ENA primary metagenome ERZ1026898 (study PRJEB33269, sample SAMEA4719814) | human gut metagenome | biome: human-associated habitat; feature: organic feature; material: feces | place: Cameroon | collected 2013-10 ... | reverse complement strand
GGCATTCGCTTGAAGCTGAATCCGCTTCCGTCTGTGATTTCGGGTCAGCGCTTGGTGGTTATCGACGACTCTATCGTTCGTGGCAACACCTCCAAGAAGCTGGTTGATATGCTGCGAAGCGCAGGTGCCAAGGAAGTCCATCTGCGCATTGTCTCGCCTGAAACCCGTTGGCCTTGCTTCTATGGTATTGATACCGACACGCAGGATCAGCTTATCGCGGCAAACATGACCAATCAGGAAATGTGCGATTTCATCGGCTGCGATTCGCTTGCGTTTATTTCGGTCGAGGGCCTTCACGAGGCAGTTCAATGCGAACATCCCGGTTTCTGCGACGCTTGCTTTACCGGCGAATACCCTGTGGATATTCCTGATACCATGAAGGCCAAGAGCTTTCTTCCCGAGGGGAAGGCAGTGCTCGATTAGCGGCCAGCCCGAAGGCATGCCATAGTGCCTCGAATTATGGCAATACGTTGTTTGTAAGCCCCCGAACAGGGGATTTGAGTTCCAGGAGATGCTATGACTGATCGCATTAAGGTCAACGCGATGGATAACGATGAAACTAAGTGGCCCAGCTGGACAGCTCAGGGCACTACCACCTATGCCGAAGCGGGAGTAGATACGGCAGAGGGCGCCCGTGCGGTAGACGCCATCAAAGATGCGGTTCATCGCACGTACCGCGATGAGGTTCGCGGCGATATCGGCGGCTTCGGCGGCTTATTCTCCATCAATGTGGCGAAGAACATGGCAGATCCGATTTTGGTTTCCGGCACCGACGGTGTTGGCACCAAGATTCAGCTGGCTAAGCTCGCTGGCAAGCATGACACCGTGGGCATCGACCTGGTTGCCATGTGCGTGAACGACATCCTCGCAACAGGCGCTGAACCCCTGTTCTTTCTTGACTACATCGCCATCGGAAAGCTTAAGAGCGAAGCAGTTGCCGAAATCGTTTCTGGCATTGCCGATGGTTGCCAGATGTCGGGCGCTGCCCTCATCGGTGGCGAAATGGCCGAGCACCCTGGCGTCATGGATCCCAATGAGTATGACCTTTCAGGTTTCTGCGTAGGCGTGGTAGACCGCCCCGAAATGCTCGATCCTGCCAAGGTTCAGGAAGGCGACGTGCTTATCGGCCTGGCTTCCTCCGGCATCCACTCCAACGGCTATTCTTTGGTTCGCAAGGTGGTTACCGACGGCAAGACACTTTATGAGCTGCGTATGCCTCAGGAGTCTTTGGGTGGTCAGAGCGTGCTCGACGCGCTGCTTGAGCCCACTCGCATCTACGTGAAGCCTGTTCGTTCCGTCCTGCGCCAGCTTCCTGGTGCCGTTCGCTCCCTGGCTCACATTACGGGTGGCGGCATTACCGAGAACCTTAATCGTGCGCTTCCCGAAAACATGGATGCAGAGCTCCATGTGGGAACTTGGAGCATGCCTCCGGTTATCCCGTTCGTGTGCCGTGCAGCTCATCTTGATGAGCACGAAGCTCTGAAGACCTTCAATATGGGCTTGGGTATGGTGCTCGTTGTAGATCCTTCCAAGGTTGACCAGGTTATGGATATCCTGGAAGCCGAGGGCGAAACGCCTACCGTTGTCGGTCGCATCATTCCTGGTTCGGGCGAGGTTGCCTATGTTGACCAGGAAAAGCTCTTTGCCGACAATCCGTCTGCTGAAGAGTAGGTAATTATCAGGCGCGATTGGTTCAAACGGCCAATCGCGCTTTATGTTGATGCTAGTCGATGTGCGTCGAAGGATACTCTTTCAGCTTCGGGGCATCGATTGGCATGTTCATTGCGGTAGCGAGAGATAAAGGCGCCTTTTAGGCACCTTGCCTAGCAACGAAAGGAAGGGCATGACTGCTCAAGTGCAAGAACCGTTGAACATCGGCGTTTTGATCAGCGGTAGCGGCTCTAACCTCCAATCGCTCATCGACCATATTGAAGAAGGCACGCTCAGTGCGAAAATCAGCTTGGTTGTTTCTTCGCGTCCCGATGCCTATGGCATCGAACGCGCCAAAAAGGCAGGCATTCCCGTCTTGGTGATGAATCGCGAGGCATATGCCGATACTTCGGCGGCTAATCAGCGTATCGCTGACGCCTTGAAGGAAGCTGGTGCTGAATACGTGGTTATGGCCGGTTACATGCGTATGGTTACCGCGGAAATCCTCAACGCTTTTCCCGATAGAGTGGTGAACCTTCACCCTGCTCTTCTTCCTTCTTTCAAGGGCGCGCATGCCATTGAGGATGCATACAATTTCGGCGTGAAGGTAACCGGCGTTACCGTCCATATCGCTAATGCCGATTACGATAAAGGCCCCATCATCGCTCAGCAGCCTGTTGAGGTTCGCGAAGGTGAACCCATCGAGGCTCTCGAAGAGCGTATTCATTCGGCTGAGCATGAGCTGTATCCTCATGTAATTCAGCTTCTTGCTGAAGGACGGGTAAGCGTTTGCCCCGAAACGCGTAAGGTACGTATTTCAAACTAACTAACAGCACCGCCCGCTGGGCGGGCATTTTCACTTTCGAAGGTTTGCGTTTGGCTGGCGCTGCTATGCTGAACGGAACGAATATCAATAGCCAGGCAATTCGGAAAGGCGGTACCAGGTGGCAGATCCTAAGGTAAAGCGTGTTCTTATGTCGGTAACGGACAAGACGGGCGTGGTGGAATTCGCTCGTGCTCTGTCCGAAGAGTTCGGTGCGCAGATCATCTCTACGGGTGGCACGGCTCGCGTCATTGCGGAGGCGGGCATTTCCGTTACCCCCATCGATGAGGTAACCCAATTCCCGGAGATGATGGATGGTCGTGTGAAGACGCTTCACCCGGCAGTTCATGGTGGTCTTCTTGCTAAGCGCGATAACCCCGAGCATATGGCTCAGGCTGCTGAGCACGGCATCGAGATGATCGACATGGTGGTCGTGAACCTCTATGCATTCGAGAAAACGGTAGAGTCCGGAGCCGATTTCGGTACCTGCATTGAAAACATCGACATCGGTGGCCCTTCTATGCTGCGTTCTGCTGCTAAGAATTTTGCAAGTGTTGCCGTTGTCACCGATCCTGCAAGCTACGGAAACATTCTTGCTGAAATGCGCGCAAACGATGGCGCAACCACGCTTGCAACGCGTACCCAGCTTGCTCTTCGTGTATTCCAGACCACCAATGCTTACGATGGCGCTATCGCTGCATGGCTCGGCAACCAGCTGGGTGAGGCAGACGAGCAGTTCCCCGAGTCGCTTTCTGTTGACCTTGTTAAGCAGCAGGGTCTTCGCTATGGCGAGAACCCGCACCAGAGCGCTGCGTTCTATCGCGTCCCCGAGTTTGCTACGCCGCATTCTCTGGTTAACGCCAAGCAGCTCAACGGCAAAGAACTCTCTTACAACAACATCCTCGATACTGACGCATGCTGGACGCTCGCTCGCGAGTTTGACGAGCCTGCCGTTGTGATCCTGAAGCATCAGAACCCCTGCGGTTCCGCAACCGCAGCCGATGTTGCCACGGCTTACGACAAGGCATTCGCTTGCGACCCGAAGAGCGCTTTTGGCGGTATCATTGCCGTCAATGCAGAGGTCACCCTCGAATTGGTTGAGCATATCAATGAGAACAAGCAGTTTGTAGAGGTCCTCATTGCTCCTTCATATGAGCCAGCTGCTCTTGAGCTGCTTCAGCAGAAGAAGAACCTGCGCGTTCTGGAGACTGGTGGGGTAGATGCTCCTGCTGCAATTGAATTCCGTTCTGTAGATGGTGGCATGCTTGCTCAGCAGGTAGACCGCGTGGATGAGGATCCTGCGGAGTTCACGGTGCCTACCAAGAAGAAGCCTACCGAAGACGAATTGCATGAAATGCTCTTTGCATGGAAGGTTTGCAAGGGCGTTAAGTCTAATGCGATTCTGGTTTCGAAGGATCATGCTGGTATTGGCATGGGTCCTGGTCAGCCTAACCGTGTTGACTCTGCTAAGCTCGCTTGCGAACGTGCGCATGAGGCGTGCGAACGCATGGGCGTTCCCGCAGAAGGCCTGGTATGCGCATCCGATGCGTTCTTCCCGTTCCGCGATAACGTTGATACGTTGGCGGGTTATGGCGTCAAGGCCATTATCCAGCCTGGCGGTTCCATCCGTGATGAAGAGGTTATCGAGGCTTGCGATGAGCACGGCATTGCCATGGTGTTCACCGGTCATCGTCACTTCCGTCACTAACTAGGTTGTGCCGTTCTGCCGAACGGCGCAAGACACACGTAACGCGATGACGCTTCGCGAGCCCCTGACGGCACAGCTGTCGGTCCAAGCGGGCTGGACGTGCGAAGCACGCCTGGCAATCCTGCTCAGCAAAGCTGCGCAGGATGCACCCGCTCGGGTGCATAGTTTGGAACCGAACATGCCGCTGGCATGTTCGCCCCGCCATCTGCACTCGTCAGGGGCTCGCTCGCTGTTTCGTCCGAGAATGCGAGCTTTGATATTTTCGCTCGTTGACTCATTGCGTCAACGAGCGAATCCCTAAACGCCCTTCGGGGCGTTTCTTTTGTTTGCGACAAGAGCATTTGAGCTGCCTTGCCCGTTCGTTTTATGACGGTTAGGGCATCGGGTTTTGGTGTCTGATATACTCAAAAACTATCTTCCTACTGACACACAGAAAAAAGGTCCTCCCAGCAGTGAAGTTCAATATTCGAAATCTTATGGGCGGCTTGGTCATCATCGTCGTGCTGGCCTTCGTCTTCCTCCGTGGCGATCAGATCAATGAACTGGCAGCCACTATGGCGCAGGGTGCTATGATCCCCCTGGTCATCGCTATTCTTACGCAGCTTTGCAAGTATATTTCTCAGAGTTTTGCGTACAGCTTTTCTTTTCAAGCCGTGAACGAAACCATGCATCCAAAGCATACGTTGCCTTTGGTATTTGGTACGTTCTTCCTTAACACGGTGGTTCCTTCGCTGAACCTTGCTGGTACCACCTTGGTGGTCGACGACGCTCGAAGGCGTGGCATCGAACCAGGTAAGGCAACTTCTGCAGCATTGCTTATGCAGATTACGGTAGATTCCGCTTTTGCCACCATTATGATTATCGGGTTTTCCATCCTTGCGCTAACCGTAGGACTATCTCCTATCTGGTTGCTGTTCGGTTTGGTGGTGATCGTTTTGGTGGGAGCCATGATCTCTGTCATGGTTTTGGGTCATAAGAATCCCGATTTGGTTGTTCGGATTCTTATTCCTATTGCTCGTTTCATCAACAAGGTCTTGGTTCGTTTCCACAAAGACCCGATGGCTCCTTGGGTGGAAAAAACGGTGAAGTCGTTTTCTAGTGCGGCGAAGCTCATCGTGCAGAATCCTAAAACCACATTGAAGGCATGGGGTTGCTCTCTTATTGCGAGCTGTTGCGAGCTTTCTGCGTTTTGCTTGGTTGGCTATGCGTTTGGTGTTGCTGTTCCCGAGTCGTTGGTGTGCGGCTATGTGGTTGCAACCTTGTTTGCCATGGTTTCGTTTACGCCGCAGGGTGTTGGTGTTGTTGAGGCGGCGGTTACTGTTGCCTTTACTGCTTTTGGTGCTTCGGCAACCGCCGGCATGGCAATTGGTTTGGTCTATCGCGGCATCGTGTTCTGGATGCCCTTCCTTATTGGTGCAATTCTTATCCAGACCACGAAAACCTTCCGGCCTAAAAAGGAAAAGAAGGAAAAGCTTCCCGATAACAACTTCAACCGTCAGCGCGTTCGTGCGGAGTTGGGGCGTGAAGCCGCTGAGCACAAGGCCCAACGTGATGCGCTTCGCCCCAGCGCCGTAAGGGAAAGCAACGGCAAAGAAGATTTGCAGTCGGGCAAGGGGGAGCATGCTTCTTCGCCCGATGAGCCTGAACTTGAAGAAGCGTAATGTAAGCCGTCATCTATGAATTGAGAGGAAATCCATGCCCAGCTTTATCGAGCATCTTTCGCATACTACCCGTAGCTACCGTAGGTTCCGCAGCATCTACCGTGTGCCTGAAGGTCACATGAAAAAGTGGGTCGACAACACGCGTTACGCCGCTAGTGCCAAGAACTTGCAGCCTTTGCGCTATCGCATTGTTTCTGATCGGGAAATGTGCGCGAAGGTGTACGACACGCTTGCATGGGCTGGCTACCTTACCGACTGGGAGGGTCCTGAAGAAAAGGAGCGCCCAACTGGCTACATTGTAATGGCAGTCGACACCGAGGTCTCCTCGGTTCAGGCCGCTCAGATTGACATGGGCATCTGCGCGCAAACCATTATGCTTGCTTCTACAGAAGAAGGCTTTGGTGGTTGCATGATTATGTCCTTCAAGAAGCAAGAGCTCAAAGAAATCCTGGACATGCCTGAAAACCTTGAGCCAGTGCTGGTGCTTGCTTTGGGTAAGCCTTGCGAAGAAGTACGCATCGTTGATATGGAAAATGACGATGTGAAGTACTATCGCGATGAAAACCAGGTGCACTACGTACCTAAGCGTTCGCTTGATAGCATCATGTTCTAGCTATGAAGAAATCAGAGGCACTTAATACCCTTGGTCTTACGCAGGGCGCATCGGAAGAAGATATCAAGAAAGCGCATCGAAAGCTGATCATTGAGAACCATCCCGACAAGTTTGGGCAGGATGAGCAGGCGCGAGCTAAGGCTGAAGAAAAAACGAAACTCATCAACGAGGCGCGCGATGTGCTTCTGAACCATTCATGGGATCCTGAGTACAGCACCTCGGGAACTCCTTATGGGGCGCCGTTTTCCTATAACCCCTCTACGGGTCGTCCTCAGAATGGCCAAGGCAACCCGTTTGAGGGCTGGCCGTTTGCGGAAACGTTTGTATGGACCACTTGGGATGAAAACGGAAACAAAACCACGTACACCAGCACAGGGGGCAATCCCTTTCAAGGGAATCCGTTCGATGCGAACCCGTTTTCGTGGGCCGATCCATTCGACATGGGTGGTGTGCATGAGGGCAATTCTGGTTCCGGCGGGGCAGGGGGACGTTCCTACCAAGACAGCCAGCGGGGCGGCAACCCGTTTGCTGGTTCGTCGAATCCTTTTCCGACGATTATGACACCTGCACCGCCGAGGCAAAAGCCGATTTGCGGCTGGATATTGAGCTTATTGCCGCGAAACTTGTTATTTTGGCGCTGTCATTTTTGCTGAGCGCCCCAGCAACAGGCTTGTATCTGTACACCATCATCTCCATTGGCCAGGGCATTTGGAAGCGTCTGAATTTCCTTTCCCTTGTCCTGCTCGTGCCTTTCGTCATGCTGGCTCTGATATTCACGCCAGGGGGAGACGCAACCATCGGAATAATTGCTCTGATTCTGTTCGCTTGTGCGGTGGGCTTCGATATATCGAATGTGTATTGTCATGTGAAAACGATCCGTACCTTAAAGAGGAGCTAGGGTCAAGTTAAAGGTTGGTTAAGATCACGCGAGGCTCGCTTTGGCGGGCCTCGTTCTATAAATAGGGGTGCTATAATCTGAAAACTTAGCAGAAGGTATTGATGAAGGAGAGCGTATGCCACGTCCTATGACCATGGCAGAGAAGATCCTTGCAGCCCATGCAGGGCTCGAGGAAGTGGTTCCCGGCCAATTGATCGAGTGCAACCTTGACCTCGTTCTTTCCAACGACGTTACCGCACCCATCGCCATTAAGGAATTCAAGAAGATCGGTGTAGCAAAGGTTTTCGATCCTACCAAGATTGCTTTGGTTCCCGACCACTATGTACCCAACAAGGACATTAAGAGCGCCGAACAGGCCAAGATGACGCGCGATTTTGCCCGTGAGCAGGGTATTACCCATTACTACGAAGTGGGTTGCATGGGTGTAGAGCACGCACTCCTACCCGAGCAGGGTGTTGTAGGCGCTGGCGACCTTATCATTGGTGCCGATAGCCACACCTGCACCTATGGTGCGTTGGGTGCATTTTCCACTGGCGTTGGTTCTACCGATGCTGCTGTGGGCTACGCTACCGGCAAGGCATGGTTCAAGGTTCCCGAAAGCTTGCTGTTCAACGTTGAAGGCGAGCTTCGCCCTGGTGTTACCGGCAAGGACATCATCCTTCATATTATTGGCATGATCGGCGTAGATGGCGCGCTGTACCAGGCAATGGAATTCCGCGGAAGTGCTATTGAGGGCCTTACCATGGACGAGCGCCTTTCCATTTCCAACATGGCAATCGAGGCAGGCGGCAAAGCTGGCCTTATCCCTGTTGACGATGTTACTCGCAAGTACATGGATGGCCGCACTGAGCGCCCTTATACCGAGTACCACTCTGACCCCGATGCGGTATACGCAAAGGTGTACAACATCAACGCGCAGGATATCGTTCCCACGGTTGCTTTCCCGCACCTGCCCTCTAACACGCGCCCCGCATCTGAGGCTCGCGATATCGTTATCCAGCAGTCCGTTATCGGCTCTTGCACTAACGGCCGCATCGAAGATATGCGTCAGGCTGCCGCTGTGCTCAAGGGTCATAAAGTTCATCGCGATGTTCGTTGCATCATCATCCCCGCAACGCAGCAGGTTTACCGTCAGTGCATCAAGGAAGGCCTGATGGATATCTTCCTGGATGCCAACTGCGCAGTTTCTACCCCCACATGCGGTCCTTGTCTGGGTGGCTATATGGGTATTCTTGCCGCTGGCGAGCGTTCTATCGCGACCACCAACCGCAACTTCGTAGGCCGCATGGGCGATCCTACCAGCGAGGTGTACCTCTCTTCGCCGGCAGTTGCTGCTGCCAGCGCCGTGTTGGGTCATATCGGTCTTCCTGAAGATCTTGATTAATTAGGAGAAGCGCAATGCAATTCAAGGGAACAGTTCATCGCTACGGTCGCGATATTGATACCGACGTTATTATCCCAGCTCGCTACCTCACCACTTCCGAGCCTTCCGAACTTGCCAAGCACTGCTTGGAGGATTTGGATGTCGAGTTCGTCAATAACGTAAAGTCCGGTGACATCATTGTTGCTGAAGAAAACTTCGGTTGCGGCTCTTCGCGCGAGCATGCACCCATTGCCATCAAGGCTGCGGGTGTAGATGCTGTTATTGCCAAGAGCTTTGCTCGCATCTTCTATCGCAACTCTATCAACACGGGGCTTGCTATTCTTGAATGCCCCGAAGCGGTAGATGCCATTAAGAATGGCGATGTAGTGAGCGTTGATACCGAAACCGGCACCATCACCGACGAAACCACGGGTGAAAGCTTTACGGCTCAGCCTTTTCCGCCCTTCATTGCTGACATTATTGAGCAAGGCGGCTTGCTGAACCGCACGCGCCACGTGCTGGGGCTTGCCTAAGCGTTCGTTTCGAACGTACTTTCTTGAAACGCCTTTCGGGGCGTTTCTTTCTTTGCGGTAATATCGTTTGCGAACTGTTTTTCGCTGAAAGAGGATTTCACTATGACCAAGACGTACAAGATCTGCACGTTGCCCGGCGACGGCATCGGCCCCGAGATTATGGCCGAAGGCGTTAAAGTGCTGAAGGCATTGGGTGAAAAGTATGACGTCGATTTCGCTTTCGAAGATGCTTTGATCGGCGGTTGCGCTATCGATGCTTCGGGCGAAGCGCTTCCTCAGGCAACGCTTGATGCTGCCAATGCGTCGGATGCGGTACTGCTCGCTGCAGTGGGCGGCCCGAAATGGGACACCACCGATCCTTCGAAGCCTCGTCCTGAGCAGGGCCTGCTTGGCATTCGTAAGGCGCTGGGCCTGTACACCAATCTGCGCCCCGTTCAGATTTTCAACGCATTGGCCGAGGCCTCTACGCTGAAGCCTGAGGTTATCGATGGCGTAGATATGATGATCGTTCGTGAGCTTACTGGGGGCTTGTACTTTGGCAAGCGCGAGCGTTTCTATGATGAAGAAGGTGCTGGCACCGACGGCAAGCCCGGTCAGCGCGCATACGATACGCTTGAGTATCGCGAATATGAGATTGAGCGTATTGCCCGTCAGGCATTTGAAGCTGCCCGTAAGCGTGGTAAGAAAGTTACCAGCGTCGACAAGGCAAACGTTTTGGAGACCAGCCGTATGTGGCGCGAAATCGTTCATCGTATTGGTGCGGAAGAGTATCCCGATGTTCAGCTCGAAGATTTGCTGGTGGACAACACGGCAATGCAGCTTATCAGCCGTCCCGCTGATTTCGATGTAGTGGTTACCGAAAACATGTTTGGTGATATTTTGTCCGACGAGGCTGCTCAGATCACTGGTTCGCTGGGCATGCTTGCAAGCGCTTCTTTGGGCGATGGCGTTGCTCTGTATGAGCCGAGCCATGGCAGCGCGCCCGATATCGCGGGCCAGGGCATCGCGAACCCCTTGGCTCAGATCATGTCGGTTGGCATGATGCTGCGTTACAGCTTTGATATGGGCCAAGCAGCAGATGACATCCAGCGTGCTATCACCGAAGTGCTTGACGAGGGTTGGCGCACGGGCGACCTGAAGGACGCCTCCACTCCCGCCGATAAGGTTGTTGGCACCGTTGCTATGGGCGATCTGATCGTTCAGCACCTGTAAGCCTAGACGCGTTTTTGCGGCCTCTGTCTTCCATGGCAGAGACCGTTTTTTGTCTGTGGGAAAATAGGGACAGGTACCAGATTCCCGCTTTTCGTGGGAATCTGGTACCTGTCCCTATTTTCCCACCCGTGTTCCTTTTTTGCGTGCTAAAGCAGCGCTATAATAGTGCGGTTACAGGCACAGGAGTGCCTAAGTTGAGTTTTGAAAGAGAGCAGCACAGAGCATATGGCAGTGAAAGCACCTGAGGGAACCTTCGATCTTCTTCCTGATGATGTGCGGTTTTGGGATCATTTCCGCCAAACCGCATTCGAGATTTTTGGTCGTTGCGGCTATCAGCCCATTGAAACCCCGCTGTTTGAGCAGACGGATCTGTTCGTGCGCGGTATTGGTCAGTCCACCGATGTTGTTTCTAAAGAAATGTTCACTGTTGTTTCCGGCGGCAATATGGAAAAGCTTCTTGCTGGTGAATCGCTGAAGGCAAAAAGCCGCCTTTCCCTTCGCCCGGAGGGAACGGCAGGTACTGTTCGCGCCGTGGTGCAGCATGACATGGTTCCGCAGGGCGGTGCTCCCGCAAAGCTCATGTATGCTGGGCCGATGTTCCGTGCCGAGCGCCCTCAGAAGGGCCGCTTGCGTCAGTTCCGCCAGGTGGGCGTTGAGTGCCTGGGTGCCGATGAGCCAACGGTGGATGCCGAAGCAATCATCATGGTGATGCGTTTCTACGAAGCCATCGGTATTCCCGCTTCGGAAACTCGCCTGCTCTTGAACTCTATGGGTTGCGAGAAGTGCCGTCCGGCTTACCGTGAAATGGTACGCGAGCGCATCCACCAGCATTCGGAGGAGCTGTGCGAAGAGTGCAACCATCGTGCCGACCTGAACCCACTTCGTGCATTCGATTGCAAAAACGAGCATTGCCATGAGGTGATGGAGGGCGCTCCCAAGATCACCGATCACCTGTGTGACGATTGCCGTGCCCATTACGAGGCAGTAAAGAGCTATTTGGATGCTGCGGGTATTGCGTATGTCGAGGATTCCCGTCTGGTTCGTGGCTTGGACTATTACACGCGTACGGTGTTTGAGATCCAGGTTGATACGGGCATGGGCAGCCAGAACGCCATCGGTGGCGGTGGTCGCTACGACAAGCTCGCTAAAGAGGTCGGCGGCCGCGATACTCCGGGCTTGGGCTTTGCGCTGGGCTATGAGCGTTGCGTGTTGGCGTTGGAGGCACTCGGTGCCAAAGCATCGAGCGAAGTTGCGCCTGCTGCATTTATCGCTTGTGTCGATGATTCTACCCGTGCAACCGCTTTCAACTTGGCGCAGGAGCTTCGTGCTCAGGGGCTTTATATCGAAGTGGATCACCAGAAGCGCAGCC
>ERZ1026898.1432-NODE-1432-length-11834-cov-4.355718_pt1 | contig 11834 bp, 8 predicted proteins | sample MGYA00380178_ERZ1026898 | MGnify/ENA primary metagenome ERZ1026898 (study PRJEB33269, sample SAMEA4719814) | human gut metagenome | biome: human-associated habitat; feature: organic feature; material: feces | place: Cameroon | collected 2013-10 ... | reverse complement strand
TTACAATAGTCCGGTCTGATTATTGCCGTGTATCTTATAATAGTGTTTTAATGGTGTTTTAATGCCGTTTAAACGCTGTTAAAACACCCGATTTTGTTTCTTACAATAACAATGGTCGTTTTTTCGATGGATTGACCTCTTTCCCAAAAGGTAGTATGCTTTTTTGGAAAAGGTAGTATGCTTTTGGGAAAAAGGTCGTATGCTTTTATTCCAACACCAAGATTTCTTTTGCTTTTAAAGACAATGTACCATCCAATGCTACGGTACGGCCGGTGAAAATGTCTGTTCCGCTATTTTTATTACGTGTTATCTCTGCGTAACGTTCCATCGGCAGTTCTACATTTTTACTGCCACCATTCATGATGACAATCACATTTTTCCCGTTCAAGCTCCGCTCATAGACATATACATTTTGGAACGGCATGAAATGTTTCATTTTCCCTTTGCTGATGATTTCATTGCCTTTCCTCCACTTCAGCAGTTTCTGTGTAAATAGCCAAGCATTGTTCTGCACTTCGCTTCTCCCTGCCGCCTCGAATTGGTTTACTTTATCGCCTTGCCATCCACCGGGGACATCCAAACGGATGTAACCATCTCCATTTTCTTTCGTCCCGTTCATCAATAACTCTTGTCCATAATATAGTTGAGGAATACCCGGAATGGTCAACAAGAAGGTCATACCCTGCTTGAAAGCATACAACTCATCGACGCTTTTAGGCATTTCACGGAGAAAACGATCGGTATCATGGTTTTCCAAGAAACGCAACACATGATTGATATCGGCATATACATAGTCATAACAGAGATGCTCGAATGCTCCTTGCAAACCTCCATCGGCATGGAAGACATCGTGGGCTATTCCCATCAACTTGAAGTCCATGACCGTTTTCAGGCCGGTATCTTCCCCGAAGTTCAGCCGACTGCCTTGCTGCCAATATGCCGAACCGATAGTATAGTTCATCCAAGCCTCTCCCACGATATTATATTGCGGGTATTCATTCTCAACCTCTTTGCACCATCTCCTCATCATCTCCACATCTGCATAGGGATAAGTATCTTGGCGTATGCCATCCACACCACTATATTCAATCCACCAAATAGAGTTCTGAATCAAATATTTCTCCACATGCGGATTCTTTTGGTTCAAATCAGGCATAGAATGGACAAACCATCCGTCCATCATGACACTTTTGTCGTAATCAGACACATAAGGGTCGAAATACGCCTCTTTATCGTGGTTCGTTTGGACATAATGATCCAAATTGTTAAACCAATCGTGGCTGGGGATATCCTTCATCCATGGATGTTCACTACCGCAATGGTTGAAGATCATATCCATCACGACTTTCATTCCTCTCTGGTGAGCCTTGTCTATAAGTCTTTTATAATCCTCATTGGTTCCAAAGCGGGAATCCACACGGTAGTAGTCTGTCGTTGCATAACCATGGTATGAACCACCGGGCATATCGTTCTCCAGAACCGGATTCAGCCAGATGGCTGTCACACCCAAATCTTCGATATAGTCCAGATGCTGCTCTATGCCTGCCAAATCTCCACCATGACGGGCATTCGGACTCTCCCTGTCCACCTTATACTCACAGCGCATCGGGATTTGATCGTTGGATGGGTCGCCATTAGCAAAACGGTCCGGCATGACCAAATAAAGCACGTCGGAAGAGTTAAACCCGACTATTTCATCGGCATGCTCTTTCCTTTTCTTCAATTCATACGGACAAACGAAACTCTTTTTCCCTTTGGTAAAGGTTATATCAAAACTGCCGGGTTGCGCATCCGCCACATCCAAATAGAGCAAAAGGTAATTAGGGCTTTCCAAAGCGACCGTGCTTTTCACCTTCACACCGGGATAGCGGACAGTCGGCAAATAGCCGGCTATATCTTTACCATAAACCATCAACTGAAGTTCAGGGCTTTTCATTCCAGACCACCAAAAGGCAGGTTCCAATTTCAGGCTTTCCGCCCAAGACGTACACGTAGCAAAGAATGCCAACAGTAGCACTAAACAAAAATTTTTCTTCATGATTTTGTCTTATTAGGGTTATTATCTTACCGACCTCCCCCGAAGGATTTCGGTAAATGTCTTTCCACAAAGATAAGGAGATTTCTTTTCATCTCAATATTTTATCCTTGAGAAATACCACAACTTTCTCCTATACACATACGACCTCTTTTATCTTCCATATCCACCCGGCAAGGAGAAGAAATATAAGAGGCAAAGCTATGGATAGCTGCCTAACCGTAAACCGCGCTCCGCTTAACTTCATAATCCAATAGGCTTCTACTGTCCAAACCAACAAGCCGATAACTCCAAAACAGAAGATGGCAGTGCCCATGGAAGCATGCAATTCACCACAAATAACTATTGCCACCACTCTCACGGCAAACATCACCAAATTCAAGATCAATTCTATCCGCTGGCAATCCTTTGCATCAAAGATGACGCTCAGCGGGGAAAAGCAGAGCATAATCCAAATGCAGGGAGCCAAGATAACAGCATATTGCGCAGAAACGAGCCAACGATCTCCCAACACAAAGGAGAAAAGTTCCTCACCGATGCCGACCAACAGAATGGTCATCAATAGACCTGCCGCAAAAGTAAACCGGAGCAGTTGCATAAGGAGCTGATGGCTCTGGTTCTCGGACGAAGCCAAAGATGCCTTTTTATAGAACACTTTACTCATGGCTGCCCCAGCCAACTGCACCGGGAAGTAAAGCAATGAAATGGTCATGGAGAAATAACCGATGTATTCTTTCTCGAAATAGAGAGCCAACATCAAAACCATCACGCTGGTAGAAGCGGCATTCAAGAGGCTGCCGGGCATCTGATAAATAGGGAAATAACGATAACGGTAAGCCACTCGCTTCAGCGACTGCCAATCATATCCCGAGAATAGGATTCGGCGGAGCGGCATTTTGTATTCACAATAGGAAACCGCAGCCAACAATCCCACGAATGCGCCGGTAATGAGTCCGTAAAGACAATGGAACAATCCCAATGAAATGCGGGAAATCGCTTGGAGGGCATTCCTCACCACTCCGGAAATAGCAATCAACTTATATCGCTCCTTCCGGTTGGCATAATGGGTATAGATTTGCAACAAGCCCAATGCGAGCACGAAAAACGGGAGCAGATATTTCCCCGGAAGTTGCGTAATCAGCGGAAGATGGAACACCTCTCCCACCAGCACACCACCAAACGACAAGAAGAAAAAGGAAAGTACTATCAAGAAGCAGAGCCGCATGACCATATCGGCATCCTTTTCCGATTCGGGGCGCACGATTGCCAATTCATATTGTCCAGTCGCTGCCACTGCCAACAAAGAGACAACACTCAAAAAGATTCCCCAGTCGCCATAGGCGTCGGCACTATAAATACGCGCCAACACGACTGAAGCCAAAACCGGAATCAATTGGGCAACCAACGTGCCCGCTCCCAACGTCAAAATGTGTTTACCCGACTCGCCTATCTTCATGTGTCAAAGGGACAATCCGTCCAACAAACGGACATACAAATCAATCGCTTCTCGTATCTCCAGCAGTTCAATGTATTCGTCGGCTGAATGAGAACGGGCTGAATCACCCGGTCCAATCTTGACCGAAGGGAATGAGATCAACGCCTGGTCGCTCAAGGTTGGAGAACCAAACGGTTCGCGTCCCAATAAAAGGGCACGCTGCACAAATGGATGGTTCAAATCGGTCCGGGAGGAGTTGAGCCGGAAACTACGGGCTTTTATTTCCGATTTGAGCGCTGTTTGAACAGTGTTGAACAACTGTTCATTCGAATAATATTCATTGGAACGGATATCTACGACATATTCGCATTTGTCCGGTACGACATTGTGCTGGGTGCCGGCCTGTATCATGGTAACGCTCATCTTCACCGGTCCCAAGAACTCGCTCTTCTCCGGGAATTGATATGTACGGAACCATTCTATATCTTGCATCGCCTCATAGATTGCATTGATTCCTTCGTTGCGGGCAGCATGGCCGGCTTTTCCTTTAGCCACGCAATCCAGCACCATCAAACCCTTTTCCGCAACCGCAGGATGCATGCCGGTCGGTTCACCTACGACAGCAAACGTAATCGGCGGCAAAAGTTTCAAGACACTTTCAATGCCGTTCTTGCCTGAAACCTCCTCTTCACAGGAAGCCAAGAATATCAAATTGTAGGATTGTTCCCTTTCTATCAACTGGGAGAAAGCGGCATAAAGGGAGACCACACTGGCTCCGGCATCGTTACTGCCCAAACCATACAGCCTGTCATCTTCCGTCTCTTCAGGAGTAAACGGGTCTTTTGTCCAGCCGCTTGCCGGTTTTACCGTATCAATATGAGAGTTCAAAAGCAGTGTCGGCTTCTTCGGGTCAATCATCCCAGCCGTCAACCATATATTATTGCCGCTTCTGTAAACGAAATGGCCATCTTCTTTCCACGACTGCTCCAAATAGTCCGCAACCTCTTTCTCGTCGCGGCTGACCGAAGGACGGGAAATCATCCCTTTCAATAAATCGAGTGCCCTATAATACATTATATATATCTTATTCCACTAAAAGTTTATCCACCGTTTGGCGGTCACGTTCCAACTGCTCACGAAGAGCCTCCACGCTCTCAAACGTCTTGTCTTCCCGCACCGCATAGACAAATGAGACTGTAATCTCATCATTATAGGCATTCCCGGAGAAACCGAGGATATTCACCTCGATTGTCAGGTTGTCCCCATTCTGCAAAGTCGGCCGCTTGCCAATATACAACATCCCTTTGTACCGCTTGCCAAGAAGTTCCACCCAAACTGCGTAAACGCCCACTTTAGGCAACAGCTTGTAAGGAGAATCCACCTCGATATTTGCCGTCGGGAAACCGATTGTCCGCCCAACTTTGTAGCCACTGACAATCCGTCCTCTTAATTGGTATGGATAAGTAAGCAAAGCATTTGCCATTTCCACCTTTCCTTCCTGCAACAAACGGCGGATTTCAGAGGAGCTGACCCGGATATTCCCCTCATCATACGGAGAGGCTTTCCTCACTTCCATCCCGACTTGCCCGCCATATTCCACATACTGCTCAAATCCATCCGAACGGTCATGCCCGAAACGGTGGTCGTAGCCGATCAGCAAACCTTTCACATGATATTCCTCTGCTAAAAGGCGGATAAAATCGGCAGCGGAATAGAGGGAGAGTTTGTAGGTGAAATCCAATGCGATGCAATAATCAATGCCGGTAGTCTCCAAACGTTCCATCTTCTCTTGGAAAGTATCTAACAATTTCGGACGGTAATCGGAATGGAGAACTTGGCGCGGATGTTCGGGGAAAGTGATTACCGCAGACGGCATATTCAACTCTTTCCCCCAATCCTGCAACTCCTTTATCAAGAAACGATGCCCCACATGAACTCCGTCAAAGAATCCAATCGTTGCAACAATTCCCTGCTCTATCGTATCTTCGTTTTGTCGAATAACAATCATTTTTTCAACTTTTCTTTGCGAGCTTGCTCCTTCGCTTTCAATTCAGCCTTGCGAGCTTTCTCACGATCTTTCAACTTCTGCTTATACGCACGCTCTTTTTCCTTGCGTTCTTTCTCTTTCTGTTTCAAGCGCGCTTTATATGCACGTTCTTTCTCTTTCCGGAGCTCCTCACGGGATTTCAGTTTCGCTTTCTTGTCGCTTTCCGCCTGTTTCAATTTGGCTTTCCGATCAGCTTCCTGCTGTTTTTCACGTTCCACCTTCGCCTTCAACGCCTCCTCGTCTGCCTGTTTTTGTTTGGCTTCCGTTTCCGTACGCTGTTGCTCCGTCTGTTCCAACATCGCCTTTTCCGCTTTCTGCTTCTCCGCAAATTCCTGGCGGGCTTTCTCTTTTTCGATAGCTTTAGCCTCCTCTTGCAAACGATGGATTTCCTCGATATCTTTCAATGTCAAGTTCTTCTCCTTTTCCGGTTGGAAAGAAACTTTCTTCACTGTATCTGTCACCTGGATTTCCTCCTTCTGAGCCGGGACAGAATCCGGAAGGATGATGGAATCTGTGAGAATCGTATCATTTGGAACAACAGGTTCCGGGATTTCCGTTTGAACTGCATTTTCCTCCTTCTCCGTCAGCTTTGCTTTCGCTGCCTGCTCAACCTTTTCTGCCGGCTCCGCCTTTTCCACAGGTTCTACTTTCTCCGTCTGGCCAGCAGGAACCGCCATTTCCTCCGATACCTCTTCCAAAACTTTGTCCTGCTCATCTTCGTCTGCCTCTGTACGAGCACGCCAACGAGCTATCAACTCTGGAGCAATATCATGGAAATTCTCATCAAAGAAGGTCATATATTCGTCCAAAGTCTTACCATGCATCAACGTTTCATAATTGTCATCGGAAATCGGGATAATCACAATCTCTTTGTCCAATGCCGAAGCATAGCCATCTTTCCCATAAATCATCTGGTAATAGTGCCAAACTTCGTCAAAGCTATAGAAACCGCTTTGGATGAAGAGGCTCATCGCTCCTGCATTTTCAAAGGTCATATCCAATTGCTTCACCATGAAATTGGCGAAATTGTAGGCAGCCACGGAGAAGAGCAGACGGTTCTTGTCCACACTTCCAGTCGGGTAAAGCATCACTAAACGATACGGCACTTTTAAGTCGGCAGTAAAGACCCTTGCCGAATCGGAAGCCGAGAGAGAGCCATCCTCAGCTGCTCCAAAACGGAGATTCCAAGCCATTCCTCGCACGCCTCCTTGCATCAATTGCCGTCCACGCAGGACTCCTTTCAACATTTCACCAGCCAACTCCGACACATCTTCAGAAGGATATTTATCCAACAACGCCTTCAATGCCGCCTTGAACCCATCCGCATCTCCCGCTTGGACATAAGTGAGCGCATCCAAAAACATGAACTTAGGCAACAGCTTAGCCAATGGATATTTCTCGCTCACCACCCGGTAATTCTTCCGGACAGCTGAAGTATCTTCCGCCAAATAACGTTCATAAGTCTGTTCATAAATGGAATCTTGCACGACATCCATCATCCGGATGTTGTACTCATAATTAGGATCTGCCACAGCCACCGCATAATCCGTTCCGGGGAAATCCTTTATCAGTTTATTCTTGTACTCTTCCGCCAACAAACTGTTTTGCGTACGAAGAGCCATCAAATATATTTGATAATAACTCTCCAAACGATGTGTATTGTAAGGGAAACGCTTCTCCAAATCTTCGAATGCCTGGATCGACAATGGGAAATCTTCCAATTTATCCTTATAAATCATTGCCATATTGTATAATCCATCCTCGATAATCACATTGGAAGCGTCCACATCTTCCGGTGTCATCGGTAACTGTTGGAGATAATATTCACGAGTCTTCGGGTCGTCAGAAACAGGTGCGTCCGGTGTTGCCGTTTCCGGAGTTGTTCCCTCTTCCGTTCCATTGTTTGCCAAATTCTCTTCCATATCCTGGGACGGTTCTTCAAACGTAGAAAGAGTCTTTTTGCGACGACGCCAATCATCCTCCAAAGGACGGCGTCCCCATTTGCGTTGGAACTGCGTTTTACCTTGCGCAACCGTTTGCGGGTTATAGAAATAGAAAGAAGATTCGCCATTGGCAGTCGGAATCGTCACACTCTTTGCTTCCGTGCCCGGACGATTGATTCCACTTCCTCTTGCGGCTTGTTCTGCCAAATATGCCTCTTTTTCAGCCTCCTCTTTGGCGCGTTTCTCTTCTGCTTTTACCTCTTCAATGATTTTATCAATCACTGCCAACCTCTCTTGTTCGGGCATCTTTGCCAAAGTCTGCAAACTATCTTGCAAATGGACAGCTTCGACGTGCACCACCAACTCATCCAAGATAGCGGAGAGTTTGGAAACACGGTCGTACTCTTTATACTCTTTCTGGATGCCAGACAAAGCCCCGCTGAAATTGGGTTGCGCCTTTACATAATCGCGCCGCTCAAAATAGAGGTCTCCCAATTTGATTTGGCAAATGGCTTTATCCAATCCGTTTTGCGTACTCTTCTCGACTCCCAATTCATAGTTCTTGATAGCCTGAGCCGTATCTTCCCTGCTCAGATAGATATTGCCCAAAGCATAATATACTTGGTCAAGGTAGTCTTTGTTCTTTTGGCTTTTCGCCATGCGCTGCAACATCTTGACCACTTTCTGGGAATTGGCTCCGGAAAAGACTTCCGTCTGCCTGATACGGGCTGCGAACTCCAATTCATACGGAGGATTGGAACGGATGACTTCTCCAAAGGTCTTATATGCCAAGCCATTCATCTCCAACGAAGCATACACTTGTCCCAATAAATACTTCATGCGCTTCCGCTGCAGTGCGTTTTTCTCTGCTTTGATGGCTGTTTTCATATAAGGAATGGCTTCTTCAAACCGTTGGTTCTTGATTAAATAATCGGCATAGACAGCGGCATATTGGTTAAGGTTCTTCTTTGGAATCCCGTTTGTATTCAATTTGTTCAGGATATCTTCCGACTCGTAAAACCATCCCATTTCAGCATAGCAACGAGCTTGCCACAATTTAGCCATGGCAACTATCTCTTCATCTTCTTTGTAATGGCGGCAAATATAGGAGAAAGTCGCAGAAGCCTGAAGGAAATCGGCATTATAGAATTGCGCCTCGCCCATCAGCATCCAGCACTTCTTCAGGAACGGGTTGTACTCTTCCTGGTTTTGCCACTTGACCATTTTGGGATTGTTGCGCCATCCGGCTTTCTTCACCGGCTTGGCTTGGATGGAGTGAAGCTTGATTGCCTTGTTGCTCTTCTCAATGGCCCGGTCAAAAGCTCCGCCGGTCTCTGATTTGTCCTTCGGCTGGGCACTAATCGGATACATCAAAATCATATCGGCATAATTCTCTTTATAGCCATTTTGCATGGCAGACAGAGCTTCGTCAAACGCTGTTTTCCCATTATAATAGATGTTGAAGCGGGAATTCAACGCATGATAAAACCGATTCATCCGTGTATTCTTCTTGGTACTGCAAGACCATAAAAGAAGAGACAGAAGCAATATTATATAGTAAGAAGCTTTTTTCAATTTAATAAACCTATATTTGTTCAACGCTAAAGGCACTATTTTATTGCATTCCTCCTATCTTTTCCATGCCTTTACCAGCAAAAACAGGGCTACAAGAACCAATATGATAAAAGCACCGGACGGAATATTCAGGTAATAAGAGAGCACTAAGCCGACGACACAGCCGAAAAAGGCAATCAAGATACTTCCCAAGAGGATTTTCCGATAGTCGGATGTGATTAGGTTGACTGTTATTTGGGGCAATGTCATCAAACTCATCAACAACATGATTCCCACCATACGGATGGAAAGGACAATGGTGATGGCAATAAAGCACATCATGGCATATTCTATCCATTTCACCGGCAACTGTTGGGTTCGGGCAAAATTGGCATCGAATGCGACATAGATAATCTCCCGCATAAAGAGGGAAAAGAGTGCCACAAGTGCCAATGCCAATGCAGCACTTGCCCAAATATCTGCTTTCGATATCGTTAATATGTTCCCAAACAGATAAGCGGACAAATTGGGTGCATAACCGGGCGTAAGGAAAATGAAGATGACACCCAATGCCATGCCCAACGACCAAACACCGGCAATAGCAGAATCTTCACGGACTTGCTGGCTCTTGCTAACCCATTCCACACCAAAGGCGGAAAGGACAGAAAACAGCAGTGCCGTCAGAATTGGATTAATGCCCAAGAAAAAACCTAAGCCCAATCCGCCAAAAGAGGCATGGGTGATTCCGCCGCATATAAAGACCAAACGCCGCATAACGATGTATGTCCCGACAATGCCGCATGCGATTGCCGTGAACAAACTTCCCAACAGGGCATTCTGGAAAAAAGCATATTGAATCAATTCCATATTTATCTATTAATGTGTTCGACGCTCCCCGACAATCAAGAACGCTTCGTCTTTCAATGCGTCCGGCAGGTTTACGCCTCGTAATTGCAGGCTCCTCAACCAACCTGCCACTTCGATTTCTTTCAAAGTATATAGGATTTCCCTGAACTCTTCAACAGCCTCATCATCGTAATCGCTTGCCTCAACGCCTTGGAAACGGTCCAATTCCTCGTCGTCATAATATTCTATCGATTTGCTGACTGCCGCTAACAAACTGTCACGTTCACATGTTTCGTGCTGACCGCAACACTCTTCCGGGATTTCTTGCGCTTCCGGGATTTCTGAAATCTCCCCACGCTCCAGCATCTTTTGTAGTTTCTTGTTACGGAAATACCCGATGACGGCGGCGACAATTCCTAAAACCACCAAGCTCAACAGAATATACCACATAGCTGACCGCTCCTTTCTTTATCTGGATTCAACAACAAACCCCGCACTTTCCAAATTCTCCCAAAAATGCGGATAACTTTTACTCACCACTTCAGGATGTGCAATCTCTATGCCCTCTTTCCGGACGAGAGAGGCTGGCGCAAACGCCATCGCCATTCGATGGTCTTCATAAGTTGTAATCACCGGATGGGCTTCCGGTTCGCAACGTTCGCCATTCCATTCCAAAATACTCCCGTTCGTGTCAGTCAATACATATCCTAATTTGCGCAACTCACACTTCAACGCCTCTATCCTGTCTGTCTCCTTGATTTTCAGGCTTTGCAATCCGGTGAAACGGAAAGGAATATTCATGAAAGCGCAGGTTGTGACAAATGTCTGCGCCAAATCGGGTTCATTGACAAAATCATATATCAGCTTCTGGCAGACATTCCCGTTTTTACGCAAAACGACACCGCCCGCTTTATAGTCAGTAGCCACTCCCAGCTGGGCAAAAAGCTTGGCTCCGGCAGCATCTCCTTGTAGACTCTCTTTGAAAAGGCCTTTCAATTCTATTTCTGCCTGTTGGCTCAATGCCATCATCTCATACCAATAAGAAGCGGCGCTCCAATCGGATTCTACGGTATAAGGCAACGGGCGATAAGATTGGGATGCGACTTTTATGGTCGATCCGACCCACTCGCTCTCCACACCATACTGCTTCATCAATTGCAATGTCAAATGGATATAAGGCTTTGATATCACTTTTCCTTGCAAGTGCAACGTAAGCCCCTTCTCCATCAGCGGAGCAATCATCAACAATGCCGAAATATATTGGGAACTGACACCGCCATCCAATGATATCTCGCCACCTTGCAAAGCACTGCCCATGATACGAAGAGGAGGAAAGCCCTCTTTCTCCAAATATTCAATCTTGGCTCCCACTGCATTCAAAGCATCCACCAAAATACGGATAGGACGGTTTTTCATCCGCTCTGTCCCGGTAATCGTCCATTCGCCAACCACCTTGGAAAGGAAGGCTGTCAGGAAACGCATTGCCGTACCGGCTGCTTTCACATCGAAATGGGAATCATTTGAATTGAGTGCCTTTACCATTACATCGGTATCATCGCAATCCGACAGATTCTGGATTTCATACGGACTGTAACTTAATGCATTTAATATCAAAGCACGATTGCATATACTTTTAGATGCCGGCAACTGTACGGACGTTTTCCAACTTGCCGCCGGAGCATGGATGACATAATTCATTTTATCTTAATACCTTTATTTCCCACAAAAGTACATCATTTGGAGTGAATCTGAAAATATTAGATAAAAAAAGAGACCGCTCCTATATAGGGCAATAAAAATTAGGATGCGACCAACTGAGTTTGTATCCAACATTTTGTTTCTCATATAAGTGAGAAGTGTTTCTCATTAAGGTGAGAAGATTAATTTGTCGTCACCTTGACAAGATTTCGACAACAATAACCTCCGATATTGCCCGATGAATATTTTAATTGTTTGTGAGTAACGAAATTAGGA
>ERZ1026898.1426-NODE-1426-length-11885-cov-3.346999_pt1 | contig 11885 bp, 8 predicted proteins | sample MGYA00380178_ERZ1026898 | MGnify/ENA primary metagenome ERZ1026898 (study PRJEB33269, sample SAMEA4719814) | human gut metagenome | biome: human-associated habitat; feature: organic feature; material: feces | place: Cameroon | collected 2013-10 ... | reverse complement strand
CAATTATTCAGGCATGACAACCAAAAGCTATTCATTTGCCTTATAGCTTTTTAAGAAAAATGACACCCTTCGAAATTTGAAATATAACCTGTTCACCGTAAAATAAGACCTGTAAGCAAAAGCTTATGAAACTGCAACGGTTAGGGGGACCAATGAATCCTAAAGCTACCATTACGGATGAGCAGTTCCAGGCATACCTCAAGCAGATCCGCGAATTGGCAGAGGGCCCATTCGACGAGATGCAGAAAGAGATTGAGGTAACCAATACTTTCCCGGAGAAGTTCTATGAACTCGCCAAGGAAAACGATCTCTATCGCTTCTATCTTCCCGCAGAGTACGGTGGATGGAACCTCAACGAGCTCGAGATCCTGAAGGTTCAGGAAGAGTTCTCTCGTGGCCCTGGCGGAATGCGTATGCATCTCCATCATGCTGCTGACATGAACTGGCGTATCCTTGAGGACTACGGCAAGCAGGAGCTGAAGGATCAGCTCATGGATAAGTTCCAGGACAAGACTGTTTACTGCAACTTCGCTATTACCGAGAAGACCGGCGGTACGGGCGCAGACCTCCACACCACCGCAGTTAAGCAGCCCGACGGTTCTTATGTTCTGAACGGCGAGAAGTGGCTCATCTCCCACACTGACTGCTCCGATTACACCTATGTAATCGCAGTAACCGACCAGGAAAGCGACAAGGACTCCCGTCTTTCCGCATTCCTCGTACCCAACGACGCACCTGGCTTTGAAATCATCCCTATGCCTCACATGATGGGCTGCAAGGGTGCTGGCCATGCAGGTTTGAAGTTCACCGACCTCAAGCTTGATCCTATCTACCTGCTCGGTGAAGAGGGCCAGGGCATGGAAGTTGCTATCCACTCCCTGAGCGTTTCTCGCGTACACATCGCTTGCTCTAACTTGGGTATGGCACAGCGTATGCTCGAGATCTCCCTCAAGCGTGCTGCTGATCGTGTAACCTTCGGTAAGCCGATCATCAAGCGTCAGGCAATCAAGATGAAGATTGCTAACATGCAGATGATGATTCATGCACTGCGCACCTTGGTTTACGACTTCGCTCGTGACTTTGACATCGACCAGAACAACGATTTCATCGATGAGAAGGCTGCAATCTGCAAGCTGTTCTCTATCGACACGGTTCGCCTGGTTTCCGATGAGATGCTCGAGATCTTCGGTGGCGACGGCTACTTCGAGGATTCTCCTTACGGTCCTACCGAGCGTCTGTATCGCGACTGCCGCGCTATGTGGCTCGAGGAAGGTGCTCCTACCGTTCAGCGCATCACCATCGCTCGCGAGTGCGAGAAGCATGGCGGCCGCATCGAGTACCTGCACTAAGGCTTCCTGAAAGATTGCGATTGCAAATCTTTTGACAAACCTGGTCATTTAAAGGCCTCCGTCCTATAAACTGGGACGGAGGCCTTTTTTTATGCGAGGTGTGAGGGGTCGCAATGAATCTATCGCAGTTAAGGTATTTCAGGAAGCTGGCACAGGTCCAGCATTTTACTCGGGCAGCAGAAGAGCTGTTTATCACTCAGCCTGCTCTCTCTAATTCCATTAAGCAGTTGGAAGGCGAGCTTGGCATTCCTCTGTTCGAGCAGCATGGTCGTAACGTTAGGCTTACGAAATTCGGTAAGGAATTCAATGAATACGTGTCCGAAGGCCTCGACGTTATAGATAAGGGAATCCAAGTAGCGCAGGAACATGCGAACAGTCTGTCGGGAACTATCGATATTGGCACAATTTTTACCCTGCAGGCGGACTATCTGCCGGCTCTTTTGAGGGAGTACCGTTGTCGGTATGGTACTCATGTTGATGTTCGTTTGTATCAGGGGTTAACCCAAAGTTTGGTCGAAAGCCTAACCGACGGAATGTACGACATCGTGATAGGTGCGTATGTTGAAAATCGTCCCGATTTGGAATTCGTTCCGGTTTCGGCTCAAGACTTGGTGGCCATTGCCCACGAAGATAGTCCTTGGGCTAAGAAGGACAGCATTTCGCTTGACGAGCTCAAGAACACCGAGATCGTTACCTATCGTCCCGAAACGCCCGTTGGCGCTGAGGTGAAAGAACTGGTTTCCGCTCATAACCTTACTGTGCGTCAATGGTGCGATGATGAGATCACTTTGGGAAGTGTGGTCGATGTCGAACCTGAATTAGTGGGCATTTCGCTGAATACGCTGGGTCTTGCTCCATTCCCTCAGCTGCATACGATTCGGATTAAGGAAGTTGAGCCTGGCTTCCACCCGGTGTATTTGATTTACCGCAAAAACGCTCATAAGACTCGTGCGGTAGAAAACATCATTTCGCTTGCGGAGAGCCTTCGATGGGATCCGGCAACCGAGACGCTTCGCGAGAAGGGTGCGAAGGCGGATAGCTAATTGCGGGGTTGAGACCAATTGCCAATCTGGTTTTCCGCGATCATCGGACATGCTTTTGAGAGTCTATAGGTAAGTTGCCCAGAGGGGAGGGCGCATGCTAGACAGGATTGCCAACGTAGTTCCGTACGTAGCATTTCTTGTTGCGCTCTTTTTCGTGGAACTGCAGTTGTTTGGAGTGGAGGATGCGCTGTTGGGCGTTATCTTCCAGTCGTTCGCTCGAACAATGGTTGAATCTGCGGGGCTTTCGTTCATCAACTATCTAAAGCATGCCGCGCTGTTTCTTGTTATGAGCCTTTGCTCGTCGCTTGCGGGCCTTCACCCTGTGTTGTTGGTGGCTGGTAGCGCGGTGTATATGTTCTGCATTACTTTGATGAATTCCGATGATTATCTCCCTCGAAATTTCTTCATGTTGGGCTTGGGCTTTCTGCTGTTGGAGATCTATCCCATTTCTGCGCATGAGATACCGATGCGTATGGTGGCAACGCTGTTTGCTGTTGCCTGCACCACCGCGTTTATTTATGCCATGCGCCATTTCTCGGCGCAAAGTGAGATAACCCAAGATCGAGGCTTCGTGATGAGGGCATTCGATGACATCGGATTTCAGCTGATCGATCTTTCGAACCTCGACGTGAGCAAGCTCGATGCCCATAGGGTGTACGACATTACCCGAGAGTATTGCAACAAGGAGTATGGCAACGTCTTCCGTCAAGGCGGTGTATTGAGCGGGCGGCAGCGGTATACGTTTTCGCTTTTGATTTGCGCCGAGCAAATAGCCGATATGATGCACGGCGCTTCGCGTAACGTGCATTCGATGGAGCAGACAGAGCGTGACTATCTGCTTGATCTATCCGAAGTGTTTCTGGGCTTTGGGCAAGGGCGCATTAAACAGGTTCGTGCCATGATATCGGCGCTTCAGGAATTTCTGGATACACATCGGTTGGAAAACATTGAACACGATACAGCGTGGCGTGCAACGCTCGAGGCGATGATGTACACGTTGAGCGACAGCAAAGCATCACGTGATAATTCGACGCCGTTTGGATTGGGAATTCGTTATCGGTTGCACTTTATCAAGGACAACTTCAGTCTGAAGAATTCTCAGCTTAGGTTTTCTATTCAGCTTGGCGTAATCGTTGGAACGTCCTTCGCGGTTTCTGAGCTTATGCTGCTCTATATGGATACGCATTTTGGCGCGTGGATTCCCATCACTTCGTTCCTGATGATGAACACGTACCGCGATGAAACAATGAGAATGATGGGCAAGCAGCTTTTGGGCATGCTGGTTGGCATGGCGGTGTTCGTGGCCGTCACCCATTTCATCCCCGAATCCGTTCGAATATTCTGCGTTCTTGTTATGGGCTATGGCGTCATTTTGATGAACTTCGGTCCAGCAGTTTCTATGGCCGCTGGTACGCAGCTGGCACTTGCTGCTCTATATCCCACCATGTCGCTCGGAGACACGCTGATGATGCGTTTGGTGTTTGTTCTTCTGGGGGCTCTCGTGGTGCTGTCCATCATTTTCGTTTTCTTGCAATCGCGCAGATCGATGACGATTTCTCACAAGATGAGTGAAATGGAACGCGTGGACGAAAGGCTGCTAGCTCAGATACGAATCGATATCGATCATGGGCAAGCCGACAGCGATCGAAGTATCCAGCTGCTGTACTACCTCCATATGAATGCCTCGATTTTAGGTTCGCTGGCAAATAAAGTTGACGACACTATGGCTGACGAAGTGAAACGGCTCATTGAAGCGAATTATCAGTTCGCCATGGACGCTGCCCATGCCATTGTGTTCTTGAACTCCGATATCAAGAAGCAGCGTTTTGCGCACTTGAGAGGAACCACGAGCAAGCTACGGCTTAAGATCGATGACTTACCGTTGACCAAAAGCGATACTGAGTAAACGAGCGTTGGCATGGCAAGCAATAGGGTTGGCTGCTGTTGCGTGCTAGGTGGGAATCGAGTCTGACGTTGCATGTCATCAAAGAATAGTGCCGCGATTGCTGCATGCGGCTTCGTTCTCTGGATAGATTGGCATTGCTTCTTCGTGTGACTGTGCTGTCGGTGGGGCAGCAAACGCTGCTGGAAGCAGCATTTATGCAAGGCGTTCGGCGGCCTGAAGAGTGTTTATCTGCGATCGATCCTAGAGAAACAGATGGGATCCTGCCGTGATCCTTCAAATAGGTATAGCAAAATTAAGCCACCTTCCCGCTTCTTGGATAACGACAGGCAGGAAGGTGGCTCATGTAGGGGCTTTGGTGTCTATTCGTCGATGAAGAGGTTTGAAGCTTCGTTCTTGTAGGGCTGGATAGATTCAATCATTTTCGTAAGCTTCTTCTCGAATTTCTTAATGGAATCTTTGCCAACGGGCAGCCAGAGGGGAAGAGGGTCCGGCGAGCTTACCACTTTGTATACAAACTCGGCAGCTTTTTGAGGGTCGCCGTGTTGTTGGTAATTGTGGCCCAGGCAGAACTCTTCCGCGCCGCGAGCTGGCGTGTTGTCGTATGCCTCAAGAGGGGCATTGGGCGTGCGGATGGAGGTTCCGTCGAAGAAGTTGGTGCGGAACATGCCCGGCTCTACCACCATGCTTTCGATGCCGAAGGGCTTCATTTCCAGCGAAAGCACTTCGCTTACTGCGGCAACGGAGAACTTTGTTGCATCGTAGAGGGCTCCACCAGGATCGCAGGCAAAACTAGCCATGGAGCCGATATTAACAATGCGCCCTGAGCCCTGGTTGCGCATATGGGGTAGCACCGCGCGGGTAACATTCATCATGCCGAATACGTTGGTGTCGAAGATGGCGCGCGTTTCTTTATCGGTGGTCTCTTCGAGCGATCCGAAGATCCCGTAACCGGCATTGTTCACCAAGACGTCGATGCGGCCAAATTCCTCAATTACCTGATTTACGGCTTCCTTGATTTCAGATTGGCTGGTCACGTCGAGCTTTACGGGCAAAAGCTGCTCAGATTCCCCGAAGGCCGCCCGTACTGCTTCTGGTTTGCGGGCGCCTGCTGCGACACGGCAGCCATGATCGAGCGCTGCCTGAGCGAATGCCTTGCCGAATCCTCGGCTTGCGCCGGTGATAAGCCAAACGGGAGTTTCCATTTCTGTTCCTTTCTTCGCGCGTCTGCCTGCGAAGAACAAGAAGCCGGGCAGTCGCTCGTATTCATGCTCTGCGGGTTAACTTGACTGCGACACCTTATTTGAGAGCGTTGCGATGCTATCGCTACTCTTCTTGATTTTAGCTTCAATGCGGGTTTTTTCGTCGCCCGTTGCCGGGGTGGGCTGGTAGTTGTTTGAGTTGGAAACAGAAGAAATCGAGCAAGGGATAACGTTGATGTTGTCGTCGGTGGCAACATCGTTGCCCGTTACCGTAAACGTTTGCTGGAAGATCATGCAGTCTTTATCAGATGGGTTGGGGTTGCCGCCGAAGCAGAAGTTGCCCAGGCTGTATACGATGTAGCGGCCGTTGTACTTTTCGTATCCCTGTATTACATGAGGGTGGGACCCGATAACAAGATCGGCCCCCTCGTCAACGGCAATGTGCCCCAGCTGAATTTGCGTTTCATCGGGGACTGTTTCCTTTTCGGTGCCCCAATGGAAATAGACGGCAACAAGTTGAGCTCCGTTTTCTTTGGCGGTTTTGATGTTCTGCTTGAGTTCGTCTTGAATGTCGAGATGCTTTGCCAGTTCGTAAGTACCAATGAGGGCAACCTTCACGCCGTTGACATCGCGATAATCGATGCGGTCGTAGCCAAAGGTTCCGATCCCTGCATTTTCCAACGCGGAAATGGTGTCAGTGTAGCTTTGCTCGCCGTAGTCACGCGAATGATTGTTGGCGAGCGATGCTGTTTCAACGTTGCCCTTCACGAGGATTTGTGCGTAATCGGCAGGGCCTTTGAAGGCGAAAGTCTTATCCTGGCGTGTGGAAGAGGTGGTTAGGGTTCCCTCCATGTTCACCACGGTAAGATCGTCGTTTTTGAAGATGTCAGCAACGTTGGCGAGGAAATAGGATGGGTCGTCGACCGCTTCATATTTAGTGTTGAAGCTGGTATCGGAGCTGAAATTAACATCGGTTCCCAAGGTGCAGTCGCCAGCGAATGTAACCGTAAGCGTAGTGGGCGTTGGCGCCGCATCGGTGGCAGCAGGCGTCTCTTCTTGAGTGTTTTGGTTCGAACCGCCAAGAGCTCCGACCAGGGTGGTCACAAGAAAAATAACGACAACGAGGGCCGCTTCTTCGAGTATCCATGGCGAACGTAGGTGCTGGTTCCTTGGCGAGGCGTGAGCGTTTGGTAGGAATGCTGTTCGTGGATAGGTGCGCGGCTTGTTCTGCGAGAGGTCGGTGCCGTCCGGTAGCCGGAAACGCGCTGCTGGCTGGGGCGTTGTTGGCCTCGTTGCGGTGGCTGTTGCCGACGGCCCTGCTGTTGGCGCGAGCGTGCTGATTGCGCCGATTCGCGTGGATCGGTACGGAAGGTGTTGCTGTGGGAAGGTTGCGTGAAGGACCCCTCCAAATAATCGGATACATGGTTGGCCTGTCGGCGAGGTGCGGGGCGTCCATCTATCTGATGGCGTTGCGTAGTGCGATTGCCGGGCGTTTGAGCGCGGCGGTTCGTGTAGCGTTCGTTCATGGGGTTCCTTCTGTTGTGCGATGAAACCATGGTACCAAAGCTCGCCACTATCAGGGCGGATGCGGGCTTAGCTTTCCTTGAGTGAATTGTGTGAATGGGGGATGAGGCTCATATACTGAAAGATAGAAGCGGTGCTTGGCATAAGCGTCGTATGTGGGCTGAAGAAGAGAAGGGGTATTGCTCATGGGCGAAGGCTTATCGTTTGCAAAACTGGCACGAGCTGCATTGTGTGTAGCGGTCGCGATGACTCTGGCGCTTTTCCCCTTGACTCTCTGTTCATGCGACTCACCCGATCAGAAAACCCACGTTACCGTTTCGGTATGGGATGACTCTGTGCTCACTTCGGGGTTTGCTCAGTACATCGAAGAGCAGAACCCTGATTATGAAATAGAATGGATCGTGGGGGACGATTCTCTTGATTTCTATGATTACCAGGCAAAACACGGATCGCTGCCCGATGTCATTCTGACGAAGGACTTCAACCGCGTAAGCGCCGAATCGCTGTCTTCCTCGCTCTACGATCTCGGGGGAACGGATATCGCGGCATCATATAGTGAAGATGCGCTCAGGTCTATTCCCGGCAATTCCGACGCGGTGAAATATTTGCCAGGTGCGAGTGGCTTTGAGGGCATAGTAATCAATAACTACCTATTCGATTTGTACGGCATTTCCGTTCCGAGCGATAAGCAGTCGTTTATCGAGGCATGCAAGGCTTTCTCGGAAAGGGGAGTTGAGCCGTTTGCTGCAGGCATGGCCGACACCGAAACCTGTTATGAGGTTATGCAAGGGTTCGCCGATGCTTCGCTGGTGTCCGAGACGGAAGATTTTTTGAGTCAGGTATTGAAGCGCGATTCGAGCTCGGTTTCTGTAGATGCCTCCTCGTTCCCCGATGCGCTTTCGTATTTGGGCGATCTTATGGCGCAGGGCGTTATCAGTGCCGAGAGTTTCAATGAGACACCTGATCAAGCCGAGCAGAAATTCTTAGACGGGAAAGCAGCAATGCTGTTCTTGCCCGATGGGCAGGCCTCGTCGTATGGCGCCCAGCATAATATGACCGTGAGAGCCCTGCCGTTTTTCGGGGACTCTTCGAGTTGGGCATTTGCCCAGCCGGTATTTATGGGAATGGTCAGCGATGTGAAAACCCAAGGGGTTGCCTCTACCGCGAGCGACGAGGTTATACACAAGGCTGCGGTTGATGTCCTTTCGAGCATTATGAGCGTCGATGCCCAAAATTATTATCTGGGTCTGTATGGCATAGATAAATTGGTATCCACTTCCGCAGACGATCCGATTCAGCTTCCCGATGCACTTTCCTCTCTTTCGTCGAGCCTGGAAGAGGGAAGTGTCCGAACGTTTCTGCCTAATCGGCTCGCATCGAATGCGGTCGGCGAAACACTCTCAGATGTTGTAAAGGGAGAGGTTGACGCTGCGGGCGCCCTTGATGAGGTAGAGGGTCTGTTGAAGGCTGAGCAGTCTGAAGATAAAAAGGTGCTCACTTCGTTTTCGGAGGGTGTGAGCGGCCTTTTCGACGACACGAAGGGTAACGTTGCTGCTCTGGACATCGCCCAAGTGTCTTCGCAGGTGCTGGATACCGATGCATTTGTCGTTTCGCCCCATGCTGCGCGCTGTCCCCTGTATGCGGGAGATAAGACGGCAACGGATTTAGCCTATTCGGTTGCAAAGATGCCCGTTGCTGTGGTCTCTCTTTCGGGAGATGAGCTTACCGAGTATCTTTCGCGTTGCGTGGCGGCGGCAAAAAGTCCCTACGATTTGCCCGTTGTAAGCGGGCTGCATCTGGAGATAGCTCAGAAAAACGGCACTTTCCAGCTTGAATCGGTGGCGAAGATCACCTCATCAGGCCTGCAATCTGGTGGAACCGACACTTCTTCGGCCAACGAAGGACGAGAATCCACGGTCGACTTACGTTCTGGGGATACCTATACCGTGGGCATCTCATCGTTTTCCTGGGAGACGGAACTCTCTGAAGCGGGCGCTTACGACCCTGTTGAGCAGAAAGGCTCCCTACAGGATATCTGGGTAGATGCATTTCGTGATGGCAAGGTTGCCGGCTTGCCTGCCTATCAAGATTACTTCGCTTTTTCCTAGGATGCTTTCGGTGTATTCTGACTCTGATAAACGTGTCAGAAAGGTAATCAGAGCATGATCATAAAGAAGACCCCTCATCAGATTGAGGAAATGGCTGAAGCGGGCCGCTTGTCCGCTAAGGTTTTGCGTGAAGTAGGTGCGCGGGTAAAGCCAGGCGTGTCTACTGCCGAACTGGACCGCATCGCCGAGATGATTATCCGCATGGAGGGCGGCATCCCCGCTTTCAAGGGATATGGCGGATTTCCTGGTAGCATTTGCGCATCAGTGAACGACCAGATCGTTCATGGTATCCCCTCCAATTCCGTCATTCTCCAGGAGGGCGATATCCTTTCTATTGATACGGGCGCTATCGTGAAAGGATGGGTTGGAGACAACGCTTGGACGTATCCGGTTGGCAAGATCTCTCCCGAAAAGAAGCGTCTGCTCGAGGTTACCGAACAGTGCATGTGGGCTGGCATCGAGGCTGCTCGCCCCGGCAATCATTTGGGCGATATCGGTCATGCTATCCAAGAGATTGCCGAGCGCGCTGGCTACGGTGTTGTGCGTGAGTATGTGGGTCATGGCGTGGGTCGCGATATGCATGAAGACCCCAATGTTCCCAACTACGGTCGAAAGCACACTGGTATTAAGCTTGAGCCGGGCATGGTTATCGCCATTGAGCCTATGATCAATATCGGTACCTATAAAACTAAGGTTATGAGCGATGGTTGGCTTGTTTGCACACGCGATGGTAAGCCTTCTGCACATTTCGAGAAGACCGTTGCTATTACTGAAGATGGTCCCCGCGTTCTGACCACGGAGCCTGATTATCGCCGCCCGGTAAACAAATAGCTTCGGCTTGAGGCCGAATAGCCCTCATCGGACGTTCGTTCGATCGCCTCTTTTGCATCGACTGACATAGCCCTTGATACTATTCGTTCCCCTAAGCGCCTCCATGGAGGCGCTTTTTTTATTGCCCGATTGGCTGTGGGCTGCGACGGCGAGCATGCTTGAGGTAAAGGGTTTTAGCGTGCAAAGGGTCTTTGCTCGGCGGTTGTCTCGTGCGGGCTTGCTTGTCAAAATGCCACGGTGTTTCGGCGCTGTTTCCATATCATTGAGCGCTCTGTTAACTGCCAATCTACCTGCGTTTTTAGAATAATTTGCGGAATACACGCTTTTGACCTGGTGTTTTGCAAATCTCTCATCAGCTTGATGGGCGTTCATGTTAAGCGTGCGTTTCGAGGTTTTTGACCCTTTGTTAAACAGGGCGCATCGCGCTTGTCGCGGGCAAAAGCGGTTCTAATATGAGCCTGTCGAGTTCAACGAAGAGCTCGAATGTGTGATTGCCCTCGATGCGAAGCCTCTCTGGAAGGCATTTTGGCGAGTACGGCAATATGAATGGCTCAACGGCGAGTCTCTGGCAGCTGCGTAAGTGGCTGGCGCAAGAATATCGATCTTACGCAAAAGGAGTGATCGCCTTATGACACCGCCAACAGATGCCGCCGTTTTGGGTGGCATAACCGCAGAATCGAAAGAATACTTTGAAAAGCGCTCCCTTAAGAAGGGCGCCGTAAACTGGGTACTGCTTATGAGCTTGGGCATTGCCTACGTAATATCCGGTGACTTTTCTGGATGGAACTACGGCATAGGCTATGGTGGCTGGTTCGGAATGCTTATCGCATTCTTGGTCATGGGAGCCATGTATTTGTTCATGGTGCTGGGCCTGGCTGAAATGTCTTCTGCTATGCCCGCAGCTGGTGCTGGCTATGGCTTTGCCCGCCGCGCCATGGGCAAGGTAGGTGGCGCGCTGACCGGGTTCGCCATCTTGATTGAGTATACGATTTGCCCCGCCGCTATCTCGACGTTTATTGCTGCGTATGTGCATGCGTTGGGCCTGTTCGCCGATATTCCCTCGGTTGCCATCATCGGCTTCTTCTTTATCGTCTTCGTTGGTATTCACCTTATCGGTGTTGGCGAAGCATTGAAAATCGTATTTGGCATTACCGCTATTGCTATGATTGCCCTTATCGCTTTCGTCCTTGGTATTGCGCCTCACTTTGAAGTGGCAAATCTCTTCAACATCGCTCCTGCTGTTGATGGAGGTACGACGCTTTTGCCTTTCGGTGTTGCCGGTGTGATTTCTGCTCTCCCATTTGGCATTTGGCTGTTCCTTGCAGTTGAGGGCGTTCCCCTGGCAGCGGAAGAATCGGCAAACCCAAAGAAGGACATGCCTAAGGGCATTATCGGTGCAATGCTGACCCTCATGGTTACGGGCGCTTTGGTTCTGTTCCTTACTGCAGGCGGTGCTGGTGCTGAGTTTGCTGGCGCTGCAGCCGCCCCGTTGGTTGACGCATTGAACGAAGTTGGCGAAGGCCCTCTTGCGACGTTTGTAAACTACGCTGGTCTTGCTGGCCTGGTCGCTTCGTTCTTCTCGACGGTATTCAGCGGCTCCCGCCAGGCGTTCGCCCTTTCTCGCGCTGGCTATTTGCCTAAGTTCCTTTCCGTTACCGGTTCCCGCAAAACCCCGTTTGTTGCCCTGCTTGTTTTGGGTACCATCGCCTTTACCTTGGCTGCCGTAGTTCAAGACGGCGACATCCTCCTGAACATGGCAGTATTCGCCGCATGCGTTTCCTACGCAATGATGAATCTTTCCCACATCATCTTGCGCAAGAAGGAGCCAAACATGGAGCGCGGCTTCAAGGCCCCTGGCGGAATTGCCCTTACCGGTATCTCTTTCGCTCTTTCCCTGGTGGCTATTGTTTCGACCTTTACGGTTG
>ERZ1026898.1425-NODE-1425-length-11900-cov-5.662474_pt1 | contig 11900 bp, 8 predicted proteins | sample MGYA00380178_ERZ1026898 | MGnify/ENA primary metagenome ERZ1026898 (study PRJEB33269, sample SAMEA4719814) | human gut metagenome | biome: human-associated habitat; feature: organic feature; material: feces | place: Cameroon | collected 2013-10 ... | reverse complement strand
CGCCGCATGATCGACGAAGCGGGGGAGGGCTGACCATGAACGAGGTCTTTGTGAAGCTGGTCAACATGAGCGTGGCCGCCGGATGGCTGATCCTGGCGGTGCTGGTGCTGCGGCTGGCGCTGAAAAAGGCACCCCGGTGGATCACCTGCCTTTTGTGGGCGCTGGTGGCGGTGCGGCTGGTGTGTCCCATCAGCCTCCAATCGCCGGTGTCGGCCTATCAGGTGGCGTCACCGGCTGCCGTGCAGCCCACCGGCCAGGTGGAGTACTTCCAGTATGTTCACGCCGGCGGCGACAAGCCCTCCATCCAGTTGGATGTGGACGCCATCCGTCCGGCGGAAACGGCACCGGCTGCCGCGGACAGCATATCTGACGGCGAAAGTCCGGCGCGGGATACCGTGACCCGCTATCTCCCGCCCTATGTGGCCATCTGGCTGGCGGTGGGCGGTGGGCTACTGCTGTACGGCATCGCCAGCGCCATCCGGCTGCGGCTCCGTGTGCGGGAGGCCATGCGCCTGCGGGACAATATCTGGGTATGCGACGCGGTGACGTCCCCGTTCCTGCTGGGTGTGCTGCGGCCCCGAATCTATCTGCCCAGCGGCATGGACGAGGGGCAGATGGCCTACGTCATCGCCCACGAAAACGCCCATCTGCGGCGGGGCGACCAGCTGTGGAAGCCCCTGGGCTACGCGCTGCTGGCGGTGCACTGGTTCAATCCCCTGGTGTGGGCGGCCTATTGGCTGTTCTGCCGGGATATCGAGACCGCCTGCGACGAGCGGGTGGTGAAGACCATGGATATGGCGGAGAAGAAGGCCTACTCCGAAGCGCTGCTCCATTGCAGTCAGGGGCGGCGGATGGTGCTGGCCTGTCCGGTGGCCTTCGGCGAAGAGGGCGTAAAGGGCCGCATCAAGGCGGTTTTACGGTACAAAAAGCCTGCTTTTTGGGCGGTTCTGGCGGCCGTGATCGTCTGCATCGCCGTGGCCGTCTGTTTCCTGACCGACCCCATGGGCCGGGACGGCAGCAAGGGCACCCTGACCTTTATGCAGAAGGACAACGTGGTCAGCGACGGGCGGGCGGACTTCACCCTGGAGACCTACGACGCGGGACTGGGCACCCATGTCTATGCCGAGGTATGGCAGGACGGCCGGTGCGAGACCACCCAGCTGCTGACCGTGGGCCGCTATGCCAACGAGCTGAGCGTCCAGATCCAGCAGCCGGAGCGGAATCTGCAGGCGATCCCCGCCTTCCAGCTCTGGGCCGCCACCGACGTGTACGGCGATTACGGCGAGCTGTGGGACAGCCTGAAGGAGATGCCCAAGGATACCGCCTATGCCGCCTATCAGGACGGCGAAAAGCGGCAGGTGGCGGAGGGGGACGACATCGTGCTGCTGGCCATGGCGGCGGATTTGGGCGGCGGACTGCCCCAGTTCGACTGCCGCAGGCTGGAGAAGCAGCCCGGTATTGCCCGGGACGCTGACTATATGATCGTGGTGCGCGCGGCCTTTGCCGCCGACGATACCGAATCCGCCGGGGATCTTCTGGGGAAGGATACGGACAGCGCCCACGAGTATCTGCTGCCCGAGTTCAGCCTGCCCGTGGCGGTGGAGCTTGACGGGGTGGAGGAGCAGGCCGTGCGCCAGGATCTGGATGCCCTCATCAACGACCACCGCTGGGCTATGCCTTCCGACGCCCAGCGGGCCGGGACCTCGCCTTCCATCACGCTGTACAGCCGCCAGGGCGGCACGCTGTATATGGAGCGCGGCATGGACGCCCTGCTGGAGGTCACCGCTGACGGCACTGCCGTCGGCTACGCCAGCGACATGACCGGCGACGCCATCATCGACGCCCTGTCCGGCTGGGCCTGGCAGATGAAGAAGAACATCGCCCGCTCCAAGGAGGCCATCCCCGATGTGGAGACGCTGCTGACCCGGTTCCCCGACGGCGGCTTCCGCTGGGATATCTATCTGGATAACGGCAACGACGGCAACGCACTGGTGGAGCAGCTGTGGGCCTATGTGCAGAGCAGCACTCTGACGGCGGCCCAGTGCCGCGGCCTGCTGCTGAACCGGGACGGGCTGGACGGCGCTTTCACCGAGGGGTACACCGCGGCGCTGGTGGAGATCTATCAGAAGCAGCAGGACGTCTATATGCAGGCGTGGCGCAGTCTGACCTATGAACAGCAGAAGAGTGGCCCGCTGGATGTGGACGGCATCCTGCCCCGGGCCCAGACCATCCGCTGGTCCTATGACAGCGACGCGCTGTCATGCCCCTATATGACCGTCAACGGCAGCGGCACCGTGTTCTATATGGAGATTCCCGACGAGCTGGCGGCCCGCATCGGGCAGCGTGTGGCGGAGAACGTGAAGCTGGGCGGCTTCGAGCCGCCGCAGTTTACCAATGGTTGGGGCAGCGCTTTTAGCTCCTGGACGGCGGAGACCCCGGAGGTGCATCTGCGGTTCAAGGAGGATTACGGCGGATTTTACAGCCTGTGCCGGGGCGACGGCGGCGTATGGGGCCTTTGTGTGGACGGAAACGTCGTGCAGGCGGACGCCGAGGTGCGGGAGCTGCTGGCCATGATCCGGAGTCTGACCGGCTGGGAGACGGAGAGCGGGCGGGAAGCCTTCTCCGGCCTGGCATCGGCGGAGCTGATCTACAACGGCGAGATTCTCTATACCGTCAGCGACGCCGACCATATGGCGCGGCTGCAGAACCTGCTGCAGAACGGGACGCAGGCGGAATCTGCGGCCAAAACGCCGCCGGAATGTGTCCAGCTGCGCCTGACGCGCAGTGACGGCAGCACCGTATCCGTGCTGGCGGCGCCGGATATGGCCAGGATCTATCTGCCGCCCTTCTACTACTACCGCTACAACGACTATGAATCCACCGGCACCCAGCCGTTGCTGGACGCCCTGGGCCTGACGGAGTGGCCCGCGGCGGTGGTCAATGAGGGCTGCGGCGCGTGGCTGACGGCGCTGGAGGCCCAGCTGACCCCCATGCCCCGGAACGGGCAGAGCGGCGCGTCCCTGATCTTCCCCCTGTCGGAGCAGGCGGTGCGGTCGGCGGCCATCAGCATGGGCCTGCCCAATGTGATTTCTCCGGAGGAGACCTTCTCCGGCGCGGAGGGGCACGCGGCCTATACCCTGCGGGATGACAGCGGCGAGCGGTACCCTATGCTGGTGGTCAGCAGCCAGGTGGACGATGTGGGCAAGCGGTATTTACAGGTGATGTATCTGGAGCCGGCAGGGGAGGATACCGCCTTCCGCTGGGCGGACTGGCAGCGGCCCATCGCCCTGGCCGGAATGCTGTACGGCGGTTTTCACGACGACGGCCAGCTCTATCGCCAGCTGTCCACCCTGGAGATCTCGGAGGATGCCGGACAGGGCGCCAACTGGACAATGACCACCACCGGCGGCTTCTGCCGGGTGAGCTACTCCGTCATGGAGATCCAGGGCAAGCCGGAGCGGCAGGGAATCAGCCTCTATTTCTATCCCACGGAGCAGGACTATCGCCAGCAGCAGAAGGTCGTCCAGCAGAACCGGGAGGAAAATGTCATTGCCGCGCAGGAGCAGACGAGCGGTAACTGAAAGAGATGGGGTCTTACCCCATCTCTTTTTCCAGATTTTACAATAAAACACCTTGACAATAAGTAAACAGACGTTTATTATCAAGGTATGAGAATGATCGATACGGCAAAACGGGATAAGGTGGTGCAGACCGTCCTCCAGATCACCATGGAGGAGGGCCTTGCCGCGCTGTCCTTTGATAAGCTGGCCAAACGGGCCGGGATCAGCTCCGGCACCCCCTATGTGTACTACAAGGACAAGACCGACATGCTCTCGTGCATCTATACCCAGGTGTGGCAGGGCCTGCAGGAGGGATTGCAGCAGGCCATCGACATGGGCCGCACCCCCGGCGAGAAGCTGTTTTTCGGCCTGCGCCAGTTGGCCCAGACGCTGCTGGCCCACCCCAGCGAGGCCCACTTCTTCCTGTCGGTGATCAACGCGCCGGAATTCGTCACCGCCGACGCCCTGCGGGAGAACAGCCTGCCCTCGCCGCCGCTGCTGGCGGTGTATCAGGAGACCATCGCCCGGAGGCTGATGAAGACTGACAACATCGCCTACATCAACGCCGTGCTGTTCGGGCCGCTGTTCCTGATCTTGCAGCAGCACCGCCAGAGCGGCACCCCCGCCGTCATGAGCGAGGTGGAAAAGGTGCTGGATCTGTCGGTCTCCGCCGTGCTGAAGATCCGGTGAGGGCGCGGCCTGTCCGCCAAACGGCCATTCAGAAAACCGAACCGAGCCGGACGGCGCTGCCGCCCGGCTCTTTTTTTGTATCGGAAGCAAAAAATTGCCGCCAAGCTGCAACCACGGGGCATTTTTCCGGAGTAGAAGGATAAGAGGGGAGGGAAGCCCATGGAGGATAAGCAGATCGTGTCCCTGTACTGGGCGCGTGACCCGCAGGCCATTGACCGGAGTCAGGAGAAATACGGCCCTTACTGCCTGTCCATCGCTCGAAGTATCCTGCGCCAGGAGCAGGACGCGGAGGAATCCGTCAACGATACATGGCTGGGCGCGTGGAACGCCATGCCGCCCCACCGACCTGAACGGCTGTCGGGCTTTCTGGGTAAGCTGACCCGCCGCATTTCTTTGAAGCGGTGGGAGGCCGCCCGCGCCCAAAAGCGCTTCGGCGACGAAACGGCGCTGGCGCTGGAGGAACTGAGCCAATGCGTAGACGGCAGCGGCGACGTGCAGCGGGAGCTGGAGGCCACCGAGCTGGCGGCGCGGATCAACGATTTCGTTATGGCCTTGCCGCAGGCGGAGCGCCGGGTGTTCCTGTGCCGCTATTGGTACATGGACAGCATGGCGGAGATCGCCATCCGCTTCGGCTTCTCTGTCAGCAAGGTGAAATCCATGCTGCACCGCATCCGGCAGCGGCTGCGGCAGACGCTGGAACAGGAGGGCTTGCTATGAGACCGGAAACATTGCTCTATGCCATCGGCGAGGTGGACGACGACGCCGTGCGGGATGCCCGCGATCCCAAGCTGAAGCGGCCCCACCGCTGGCGGCGGTGGCTGGTGACAGCCGCCTGTCTGTGCCTTGCGGTGCTGGGTATCTGGACGGCCCGGCGGTTTGACTATCTCGATTTTCTTCGCACCGGCTGCGCTGCATCCATCGGCGAGGTGGTGGACGGCGATTACTACTACCATGTGCGCCACCGCGGCCTGTACCGCTATGACCCAGAGACGGGGGAGCGTGAGCGGATACTCAGCACCTTTTGGTACGACAGCTATCAGGTAAACGAATATGGTGTGTATTATATCGACGGAAAATCACTGTATGTATTGGATCATGCCGCAAAAAAACGAACGCTGCTGTATCGCGGCGGCGGGAACTGCACGAACCTTTATCTGTCGCTGTACGGCGATGACGTGATCGTGACGGTGTATGACCGGGAAAATGACAGGGGCTATCAACTGCTGCTGGACGGCATGACCGGCGAGGTACAGCGGGAGGTCACGCCGCCCACCGACTATGGCTACTACGACACACACATGTTCTCTCAACGGCACTTCCGGGTAGGTGAGCGGGAGCTGGAGCTGGTTCCGCTGGCGGCAGAGGATAACGAAGAGCGCTATGATCTGCAAGAAAACGGCGTTTCCCTGCTGCCGGAGGGCGCCGCGGTGGACGCCTATCCCGACAGACTGGGGGACGCCCTGTGGTTCCTGCGCAGTCATCAGACTTCCACCGACACCTATTACATCGTCTCGCCTTCTGGTGACCGGACGGTGACGCTGCCTGTCGCCAATTATTACGCCTGCGGCGAAGATTTCGCCCTCAGCAGCGCGTACAGCGACTACCGCAGCGCGGTCTGCTGCGCCGACCTGCGCACCGGCGAAACGTGGGAGCTGACGGCGGACACGGACGCGGAGTGGTACAGTCTGACCGGCGACGGGCAGTACGTCTATTCCTGCGTCCCGTGGGACGACTATCAGGCCTGCTGGCGGCTGGTGTATGAGGGCGGTCGCCCTGTGGCCCTGGCGCTGATAGACGAGGATATCACAAAATAAGCAATAAAGGAGCGGATGCCCCGCTCCTTTATCACAGCCATAAGCCCCTGTGATGGATTTGTGCAATGTCCACGAAGCCGGCGGGGGAAAATTGGCGGATGTTTGGAGAAGAAAGGACTTGCTTTTTGCGGAGAGTGTCGATATAATAGTCAAGAAAATTTTGAAAGGGGGAACGCGCCATGACCACCATCCGTAAGACCAAGTGCAAAGCCGCTCCCACTGTTTTTGTTTCTATTGTGGATATCGTTTTTTGACCGATGTTTTTCATCGGTCTTTTTTTTCGGCCTCCGCGGGAAGCAGATGACAAAGTTTGGTAAGTAACTTCACATACAAGACAAATGAAAGAGAGGAATCACGCCATGAAGAAAGAACTGGGCCATGTGGCCATCTACGACGCCAGAGAGCTGGGCGTTCCCCGTATGCTGCTGTTGGGTCTGCAGCACCTGTTCGCCATGTTCGGCGCCACCGTGCTGGTGCCCATCCTGGTAAGCTCCTACGGCCTGCCCCTGTCCATCCAGACCACCCTGCTGTTCGCCGGTCTCGGCACGCTGCTGTTCCACCTGTGCACCAAGTTCAAGGTACCCGCCTTCCTGGGTTCCTCCTTCGCCTTCCTGGGCGGCTTCCAGGCCGTCGCCGCGCTGGACGCCGGTAAGTTCGCCACTATGACCGGCGAGGAGAAGCTGCCCTACGCCCTGGGCGGCGTGGTGATCGCTGGCCTGCTGTACCTGGTGCTGGCCCTGCTGTTCAAGCTGGTGGGCGCCAAGAAGGTCATGCGCTTCTTCCCCCCCATCGTCACCGGCCCCATCATCATCCTGATCGGTCTGAACCTGTCCGGCACCGCCATCAGCAACGCCTCCACCAACTGGTGGCTGGCCCTGGTGGCCATCGCGGTCATCATCGTGGCCAACATCTGGGGCAAGGGCATGATCAAGATCATCCCCATCCTGCTGGGCGTGGTGGTCAGCTACATCGTGGCCCTGATCACCGGCCAGGTGGACTTCACCGCCATGCGTGAGGCCGACTTCGTGGGCCTGCAGCAGTTCGTCATCGCCAAGTTCGACATCACATCCATCCTGGTGATGGCCCCCATCGCCATCGCCGCCATGATGGAGCACATCGGCGACATCTCCGCCATCTCCTCCACCACCGGCAAGAACTTCATCGAGGATCCCGGCCTGCACCGCACCCTGCTGGGCGACGGCCTGGCCACCGCCATGGCCGGTATGTTCGGCGGCCCCGCCAACACCACCTACGGTGAAAACACCGGCGTTCTGGCCCTCAGCAAGGTCTACGATCCCAGGGTCATCCGCCTGGCCGCCCTGTACGCCATCATCCTGAGCTTCTCCCCCAAGTTTGACGCCCTGGTCAACTCCATCCCCACCGCCATCGTGGGCGGCGTCAGCTTCGTCCTCTACGGTATGATCTCCGCCGTCGGCGTCCGCAACGTGGTGGAGAACAAGGTGGATCTGACCAAGTCCCGCAACCTGATCATCGCCGCGGTGATCTTTGTCAGCGGCCTGGGCTTCAGCTCCACCGGCGGCATCACCTTCACCGTGGGCAGCGCCGACATCACCCTGACCGGCCTGGCCATCGCCGCTCTGGCGGGCGTGATCCTGAACGCCGTCCTGCCCGGCAACGACTACGAGTTCGGCACCAGCGTCGAGGGCGACAAGTCCGCCGACCTGGGCAGCTATTAAGAGCACGCTGCAGCAGAAACGAAAACAGGCCCCGAAAGGGGCCTGTTTTTTACATGGTGGTGAATCGCTCCCCGTACTTGCCAACCTCTGCCGGAGATGGTATGATGACACCATCAACAGCGGGAGGGAACGCATATGGACATCTGGGAACAGCTCTATGAAAAGGCACGGGCGGAGTACCATCCGGAGGAGGTGACGCCGTTTTTCTACGCCCACAACGTGGTGTGCGCGCTGGAGAGCGCCGGCGGCAGGATCTTCACCGGCTTCTGCGTGGAGGCGTGCAGCGGCGTCATGAACCTGTGCGCCGAGCGGGTGGCCGCCCTGAACATGTACGTCAACAGCGGTGAGACCGTCATCCGGCGGCTCATCGCCTTCCGGGACGCGCCGCCCAGCGGCGGCGGAAGCGGCATGCCCTGCGGTGCGTGCCGCGAGTTTCTGATGCAGCTCTCACCGGAGAACCGGAACACGGAGATCATGGTGGATTACGCCGCCCGTGAGACGGTGACGCTGGGCGAGCTGATGCCCAACTGGTGGGGCATGTACCGGTACGGGGAGGAATAGAGGACAAAAAACCAGACCCCATCGGGGTCTGGTTTTTTGTCAGTGAAAAGATAAGAACGAAGAGTGAAAAGCTACGGTATGCCGCCGTGGGCGGCATGATTCAAATCATTGCGCCTGTTCCGCGCGCTTTTCCGTGCGGCTGTACATGACGGTCATGTCGTAGATCTTCTTCGCCAGTGCGTCGCTGGCCTCGCCGGGCAGCATGCGCCACTGCCAGTTGCCACCCAGGATGCCGGGGGTGTTCATGCGGTGGTACTGCCCCAGGCCCAGATAGTCCTGCATCTGGGCCACGAACAGGTCGGCCACGCTGCTCTGTCCGCCGCGGAGGATGCCCCAGTGGAAGCCCTCCTCGTCATTGAGACCCAGGTATCGCTTGGCGTAGGCAATGTCCTCCGGCGCGGCCTCATGCCGCCACAGCTCCACGGGGCTATTGTCGTGGGTGCCGGTATAGCATACACAGTGCCGGGGATAGGTGTGGGGCAGGTAGTTGCTGGTGTCCCGGGAGTCGAAGGCAAATTCCAGCACCTTCATGCCGGGCCAGCCGGAGTCGTGCAGCAGCTTCTGGACGGTGGGGGTGGGGTAGCCCAGATCCTCGGCGATGAACTGCAGGCCGGGGAACCAGCCGGTCAGGGCGCTGACCAGGGCCATACCGGGGCCCTGACGCCACTCGCCGTTGCGGGCGGTAGTCTCGCCATAGGGCACGGCCCAATAGGTGTCCAGCCCGCGGAAATGGTCGATGCGGATCACGTCATACAGCTTGCCCGCGCCGTCGATGCGGCGGATCCACCAGCCGAAGCCGTCCGCCTGCATCACGTCCCAGCGATACAGCGGCGTGCCCCAGAGCTGGCCGTCCTCGCTGAAATAGTCGGGCGGGACGCCGCTGACGGCGGTGGGGATGCACTGGTCGTCCATCTGGAAGAACTGGGGCTCGGCCCACACGTCGGCGCTGTCCAGGGGGACGTAGATGGGCAGGTCACCGATGATCTGGATGTCCAGGCTGTGGAGATACGCCCGCAGGGCCGTCCACTGGCGGAAGAACAGGAACTGGATATAGATGAACAGCTCCACATCCTCCCGCAGTTCGGTGCGATATTTCTCCAGCACCTCCGGGGTCTTCCGCAGGCGCAGAGTCTGGTCGGGCCAGTCGGTCCAGGACTTCATGCCGAAATGACGCTTGCAGGCCATGTACAGGGCATAGTCCTCCAGCCAGCGGCCGTTCTCCTGCCGGAAGGCGGCCACAGCCTCGGCGTCACGCTGCCAGCCCCGCTTTTTGGCGATGGCCAGCACCTTGAAGCGGCTTTCGTAGATCTTGCCGTAGTCCACATACCGAGGCTCGGTGCCCCACTGGCAGCGGGTGACCTCGCTCTTCTTCAGCAGACCGTCGGCCACCAGCATGTCCAGGTCGATAAAGTAGGGGTTTCCGGCAAAGGTGGAAAAGCTCTGATAAGGGGAATCGCCGTAGCTGGTGGGGCCAAGGGGCAGCATCTGCCAATAGTGCTGGCCCGCGGCGTGGAGGAAGTCGGCGAAATCATAGGCGGCCTTGCCCAGTGTGCCGATGCCATAGGGGGACGGCAGGGAGGAGACGGCCATCAAAATACCACTGGAACGTTTCATAGTAGTGATCTTTCCCTCGTTTTGATGATAGTGTGGTGCAGGGCGGGACAGGAACTGTCCCGCCCTGCGGATCGATGAAGAAAACGGACAAAAGCCTCGCAGAGTTCGCGCCCGCAGGCGCGAAGAAGTCGAATCATTTTTTGACGCGACATGTGCGTGGCAAAAAATACTTCTCAGCCCGGCAAGTGCCAAAGGCGCGCAGCGGGCTGCAAGCCCTTTTGGCAATGAAATCGTCAGATTTCATGCCAGCTATTTTTATCCCTTTACGGCGCCGGCGGCCACGCCCTTGATGATGTGCTTCTGGCACAGCAGGTAGAAGATGATGACCGGCAGGATGCTCAGCAGGATCAGCGCCATGGTGGCGCCCATATCCACCTGACCGTAGCTGCCCTTCAGATACTGGATCACGATGGGGATGGTCATATACTTCGTGCGGTCCAGCACCAGATACGGCAGCAGGAAGTCGTTCCACACCCACATGATCTCCAGCACGCCCACGGAGATGAAGGTGGGCTTCATCATGGGCAGCACCACCAGGAAGAAGGTGCGCAGGGGGCCGCAGCCGTCGATGACGGCGGCCTCTTCGATCTCCAGGGGGATGGATTTCACGAAGCCGGAGAACATGAACACCGCCAGGCCCGCGCCGAAGCCCAGGTACACGATGGGGATGGTCCAGGGGGTATCCAGATGCAGCTTATTGGCAGTACGGGACAGGGTGAACATCACCATCTGGAAGGGCACCACCATGGAGAACACGCACAGATAGTACACGATCTTGCTGACCAGGCTGCCCACGCGGGAGACGTACCACGCCGCCATAGACGTGCACAGCAGGATCAGCGCGGAGGACACCAGCGTGATGAACAGGCTGTAAAACACCGCCTTGACGAAGGGGTAGTTGCCGAAGGTCATGCCCTTGACATAGTTCTGGAAGCCCACGAAGGTATCGGAGTTGGGCAGGGCGAAGGTCTCGGTATTGACGGCAGCGTTGGTCTTGAAGGAGTTCATCAGCACGATGAGAATGGGCAGCACATAGATGACGCAGATCACGGCAAAGGCCACGGTCATAACGGTCTTGCTGCGCTCATGTCGTTTGGCGAGACTGGCGTTCATTACTGCTGCACCTCCTTCTTACGGGTGGACTGGAGCTGGATGAGGCTGATGGCGGCCACCAGGACAAAGAACATCACGGCCTTGGCCTGGCCCACGCCGCGGTTGTTGCCGCCGCCGGAATAGAAGGCGTTGTAGATGTTCAGCGCCAGCATTTCCGTGGTCTTGATGACGCTGCCGTCCGGCTGCTGCAGGAAGGGGCGGCCACCGGTCAGCGCCAGGTTCTGGTCAAACAGCTTAAAGCCGTTGGTCAGGGTCAGGAAGATGCAGATGGTGAAGGAGCTCATCATGTTGGGGATGGTGACCTTCCACAGCATCTGCCAGTCGGTGGCGCCGTCGATGCGGGCGGCCTCCAGCATATCCTCGGGGATGGACTGCAGGCCGGCGATGTAGATGATCATCATATAGCCCACCTGCTGCCAGCACATCAGGATGATCAGGCCCCAGAAGCCGTACTTGCTCTCCAGCACCACGGAGGTGTTGTACTTCACCAGGATGCCGTCGAAGATCATGGACCAGATGTAGCCCAGCACGATGCCGCCGATCAGGTTGGGCATGAAGAACACCGTGCGGAACAGGTTGGAGCCCTTGATGCCCTTGGTCAGGAAGTAGGCCACCGCGAAGGCCAGCACGTTGATGAACAGCACCGACACGAAGGCGAACAGCGCCGTGTGCCAGAAGGCGTGGAGGAAGCTGCTGTCGGAAAAGGCCTTTACATAGTTGTCAAGGCCCACCCACTTCCACTGGCTGGTCAGCTTGAACTTACAGAAGGACAAAAACGCGCCTTTCAGGAAGGGGTACAGAAACCCGATGCAAAAGGCGGCGAAGGTGGGCAGCAGAAACAGCCACACCAT
>ERZ1026898.1424-NODE-1424-length-11901-cov-13.500422_pt1 | contig 11901 bp, 17 predicted proteins | sample MGYA00380178_ERZ1026898 | MGnify/ENA primary metagenome ERZ1026898 (study PRJEB33269, sample SAMEA4719814) | human gut metagenome | biome: human-associated habitat; feature: organic feature; material: feces | place: Cameroon | collected 2013-10 ... | reverse complement strand
TATATAGCCCGCGCCCGCGCTTCCCCACTGGCGTGGGGCGCACGGGTGCAGGCTATAACGCTATCGCTGGCAGCAGGACAGCAGCACTGTGTCACGTGACAGCACGCAGACGGACGCACGGTCACGGTAAGGCGTTCACCCGTTATAGGGCATTGTAGGGCGTTACAAGGGCATATAATATTAGTATAACATTTTGCGGGCGCAAAAGAATAGCCGCCACATAGTGACGGCTAACAGCCAAGCCATTGACGGAATGGTAACATCGCTTCAAACGCTGCTTGTGTGTCGTAGTAAACGCGGTTGTCTGCAAACGCATTTATGAGTGCGGCAAACAGCGACTTTTGTTTCTTAACAAGTAAACGTTCACGCACATAGACGTGTTTGTATTCGTTGCAATATACGGGTTGTGTTTCGTCGATTTTTGAAACGCAAAAATAATGGTATCCGTCTGTTTTAACCGCAATTTCAACATCACGCCAATTTAGTTGCACATACAATGCCACGTCGGGCGGGGGTTTTATGCAGCGTAGTTTGCCGCCCGTACGGTAGGTGTCTTTATAGATATAGTCACCGTACGTTGTCCCACTAAACAAATCACGTATGCCCCTGTCATACGCTTTAACTTCGCGTTGTTTGTTGTTTATTTTTTGCACCAAAAAAGTGCCGTGGCGGTATTTTCGCGTCCCTTCAAATTTCATAGGCAACGGCTTTATCCCAAAGTATGTAAGGTAAGGGCTTGCCGCACTTTCGTTATTGCCCAAAAATATTACACGTACTTCATGTTCGCGCTTTATTGAAAAAAACATGTCGCAAAAGTCTTGTACTTCGTTGCCGCGGTAGCGCGTGTACATATACGGTGTTGTTGTAAACTCGTCAAACACAATTGTGTCAATGTTTACGTCGTCGGCACTTCGCAGCGCGTTAGCGTCGCTTAACGCGACAATCTTCAAAAACCACGTCCATTGTTTGCCGCGCTTCACATAAAATGTGTTGCCGTTTTGCTTAAAATTTCCCTGTTTCGTTTCGCTGTTGTAGGGGACAAGCGTACCAATAAAAGTAAGTAAGTCCGCGCTACCGTAAAACGTCGGCGCAGCTTCTTTTACTTCCTTTTTGAAACGCCGTAGCCATATTGTTTTTTTACCGCGTTTCAACGCGCGTACCCACGCGCGTTTTTTGAAACCCCACGTTTTGCCGTAACCGCGATTGCTGATAACCGCATTAAATATTGCGTTATGTGATAAGGCTTTGCCGCCGTCAAAATATTCGTTCATTTTAGCACTATAATTTTAACACCGCTTGCAAGTGTTTGGGCAATTGCTTGCCCCGCAGTTGCAGGTATACCAGTTACAATTGATTTTGATGTTTTTACAAATCTATGCGGCGGAATACTTATACCACCTGCAAATGCCGTTTGTTCCATAAGACCCGCTAATGTCATTTTAACAGTGTTATAATAGGCTCCGTTCTCGTTTAATATTAGAGTTTCGTCGTATTTTGATTTTCGCGAAAATGTGCCCAATGATAATTTGTAGACAGTATCAAATTCGCCGTTTGTTGTCATAAACGTTGATATTGCATTACCGCCGTTTACGTAACGCCCGCTTCCTTCGTTAAACAAACCAACAGCAGTGTTAGCAGTTGTTTGTAACGCACCTGTAAAATTGCCCTGTGCAATTTGATTGCCCACGTTGATTGCGCCATTACCAATTGCGATAAAATCTTTAATTTTGTCAAGGGTTGTTAAATTGCCGTCATTTGCCGTAAATGGTATTGAGAATAGTTCGGTAATGTCAACGTCGTTTGCGCCTTGTATAAGGTGTATTTCAACGTTTGCGTTGTCAGTAATGCACCGCAATTCAACTTGCATGTTGTTGCCATGTTGCAGTTTTATTGACTTTTCCAATGTGCCTGCAAAATAGTCATACTTTGCAAAGCCGAAACCTTCAAGTGTACTGCAATCAATTGTTATTGTTTTTTCTATGGGAAAAACCATTGCAACATTATTGATTGTTATAGGCGTGCCGTGTAGTCGTGTCGTTGCATTTGGCAAAGCGAGCAATTTTCGAGGAACAATCCATGCAGCGGTAATTGCAAGGTCTTCGATATTTTCCCATTCAGTGCCTTGTGCGCTTTGTTTTTGCAAATTTGTAATTGTGCCGCATAATAGCGCGGCTTTCCACAAGTTAACGCCCGAAAATTCAGGTGCGCTAACGCTGCTTAACTGTGCGCCGAGCAACTTTGTAGAATACACGCTATTATTGCCAAACACGCTGTTAACACCTGTATGCGTTAAAACACGCAAAGCAATTACAAGGTCGTTATCGTAATTTACGTTGCCTGTGCTGTTGTCAAATAATGCGTTCAAAAACAAACTGTTGTTAACTGACGGTGTGCCCGTTTCATAGTCTTCAATAGGTGCCAATGTATAATTGCCAATGTCAAGGTTTGTGCGCTCAATAAATAGTTCGCAGCTTGCTTTGTCAATATAACTTGCCCATGTGTCCGTTGCAATATCCAACACATACATTCCGCTTATATAGTCAACGGACAGTACGTTGTAAAAACGTCGTTCGCCGTCTTGTTGTGTGTGCATTATGTATGCAACATTATACAACGGGCGTGTGTCCGCATTGTATTCAGCAGACTTTGATAAAAATGTACCGTTTGCATTTATGCGCAATACACCGTTAATAATATCAAAACTGTTGTCAGCGACTGTGCAATAAGGTGTGCCAAGCCAATTTATAAATGGTGCTTTGTCGGTGTAGTAGTAATAGTTGCCGTTTGTGGTGTTTGGCGTTTTAGTGTATAATGACAGCATGTTAATACACCCCCATAAACAGCCCCTTAAATTCTTCTAAGCACTTTGCAAGCAGCATTATAACGCCCTTGTCGTAGTACTCTTGTGCGCGCTGCGCTTCGTCAGGCGTGTAGCCTGTTTCGGTTGTCTTGTCAGTGTTTGTAAATGAATCATTTTGCGACTTTGCTGACGGTTCAACGTCTGTTGCTCCGTTTATAGGTAGTGTCCATTGACGCCCCGTTTGCTGTCCTGCGGTTACTGTTGTGTCGCGTATTTTTGACGGCGTTGCCATAGCAGTTGCAACGCGTTCAAGGTCGTTAAGACGTTTGACGTAATAGGGCATAACCAGGTTTGCGCGATATTCCAATTTCGCGGCAAACAATGTTTCTGTTTCAAAACCGATTTCGCAGTCCATATAGCGTCCTATGAACAAATTCTTGAAACCGTCAATTGTGTCAAGGGCGGCGGGCAACTGCCCGCCGCTTTCAAGGTATTCACTCAATAACTCCGTATATTTAGCCATTGTCGTTTTGCTCCTTGTTTTCTACTTGCTCTTCTTGCTTCTTGTCTTTGTCTTTATCACGGTCACGCCATAAGCGATGTATGTTTACTGCACACGTCACAATTGTAACTGCTAATGTACATATAAGCCCCACCCAGGCGGTAACTTCGTCGCGCAAATTGATAAAAGCAACAAATGCCGTAGAAAATACACTTAAAATATTTTCTTTCATTTTATACCTCTTTTGAAACGATAAAATACAGAAACTTATCGCTATCGTCGGTAAATCTCAAAGCGGGGTTATCGTTAATTGCGTATGCTTCGTCTGCTGCACTCACTGAGGTATCTTTCAATAGATAATTTAATTGCAACTCGTCTGGTATTTCTGGATTAAAATACAAGTAATTGATATGCGCAATTACTATTTCAGGTGCTGCACCAATTAGTGGAACATCACCGCCAAACCAAAACATAGGATTTATTGTTTCAAACGAAAACAACCCGCTATTTTGCTGCTGTTCATAGTTGACGTTATCAATGTTATAAAACGCGTATATTTTGTTTGGCTCAAATTTTATATTCGGGTCAGCGGCAATTTCTGCTTCAACCTTAAACACAAAATAGATTATGTTAAAATAACGTTTACCGCTTTTCGCTGTAACTTTACCATTAACAACATCTAATCCTTCGCCAATACCCAGCATTGTTTGCGCGTTATTTGTGCCAACGCCTACAAGTTGCGTTGCCGTAGGCGCAGTTGCAGTTAACTGTAATGCGCGGTCAATTTTGTTTTTATATGACGCGTCCAGGTGTATATTTATTGCTGTGCCCGCTTCGTTAATGTCAGCAACGACAGTAGGGCTGCCTTCAATAAGACTGTGCAGCTGCTGTACAGTCACTTCGGCTGTGTCGCCTTTTGGACCTTGCGGACCAGTGGGACCCACAGGACCCGCAGGACCTGCTGCGCCCGTGTCGCCTTTCGGTCCTTGCGGACCTGTTGCGCCTGTGTCGCCTTTCGGTCCTTGCGGACCTGTTGCGCCTTCTGCGCCCGTAGGACCTTGCGGCAGCTCAAATACGTTTGACGCAGTTTGCGTGCCGTCCGCAAATGTCAAAATCAACTGCGCGTGCGCACTGTCAATTGATTTTATTTCAATATTTGTTAGTGTGCCATTTTCCAATGCCGCCGTTAACTGTTTAAGCCATTTTAACAACGTGCCTTTGCAGTCAAACGTTGACAATATTGTTTGCCAATTAAACATTGTCGCCCCCTATTTCGTCGTTTATAGGCTCTTCGCCTGCGTCGCCTGTGTACAACTCTTCAAGGCTGTTGTTTGTTTCCATGCGCCAGGGCAAATCGTACGATTGCATTTGTTTATTAAACCAGTCAATCATTGTGTATAAGTAGTCTTCGCATTGACCGACTGTTGCGTTAACTTCGCCAACTTGTACGCGTTCGCGCTTGTTGATATTTGCGGACATTGTGCCAAGTTTGTTTAACATACGGTCATAAACCTTTTGTTCAAACTCGTCAATTTTGTCAAACACAATGGGTGTGTTAAGTTCAAGCCCTTTTAACGCTTCGCCCAAGTCGTCAGACACAACAATGTTTGCTTGCCCTTCTTCTTTTTGTTGTAATATATGCTCAACGGACAATCGCAAGTCTTCGTTTTTGCAGATTACAATAAACGGTGTTGCAATGGCGGTTAAGTTTTGCAGTTTGTATTCGCGACATTTTGCGATAAGCTCCGCGCATTCTTGCATTACTTGACTAATTGAGTAGTCGCTCTCTGTTGCTGTGATAATGTATGCGCCGTCTTCGGTCGGTGCATATGACGCAGGACGCGTGTATTGACTTTTACGCGTATTTGTGGCGTAAATTATAAACGTCAGGTTTGTGGGGTTGCCGTAGTCGTTCAGTCCCTTGCTACCGTACACGTATGCCCATTTGTCCGTTAGTTTGTCATAGCCTACTGCGCCATTTTCTATAAGTGCGTTTTTGACAAAACGTGCCACTTGCGCGGGCATTTCGTTGCCCGCTTCGTCAACAATTTTGACTGCATTTGTCAACAGTGCCTTAAACTCGTCATAAACGCTTGCCCCGCATGCCAAGCAGCATGCGGGGTTCAGTTCGCGTATTTTCATTTTAAGCCACAGTAACAGTGACAGCAACATTGCCGCCTGCAAGGGGCACAGTCACTTCGCCTGTGTCTGCGTTGTACACGTTGTTAACAGCAGCACCGCCGACTGTCGCATTGACTGCCGTAATTGCTTTGCCCGCGGGTGCGGTCAAAACGGCGTAGTAAGTGCCGTACTTGTCCATTTTTGTCGCCGTCCATGTGGACGTTGCGCCGTTCAGCGTCTGTGTAACGGTTACTTCGTCGGCTGCTCCGACAATGTCCGCTTTTGCCGCCGCTGCCGCTTTGCTGCAATCAATATAGCAGGCTTTGAACAGGGGGTTGTAGAACAGGCAGTCGTCGGTGGTCAAGTAAAAGTTCGTGTAAAGTCCTTTGGCAATCTCTTCTGTCGAAAACTCTTCAAGGCGTCTGCCATGCCCCATTGCCTTTCGGTCGTACACAACAGCCTTGTACCACATGCCGCCTTCTTCTACGTCGTCAACGTCAACGACTACCAGTTTGCCGAACAACTCTTCCTTGCTCAGGTTAAACACGTTTGCAAGTTCGGTGACGTCGATAAGGTTCAAAACCTTGGTGGTGACTGCAATACGTATGTCGCCGTCAGGCACAGACGACCTATAAACTTCGCCTGTCAGGTCGTCGTTGTCGCATTTGACGTGATTGTACATGTCGCGCAACGCATACAACACACCCTTCATTGTAGTAGGTACGCCGCCAAGGTGCGTGCGATAGTTCGGTACTGCCGCAGTCATAAGCAATTTGCGCATGTCTATAAACATCTGCGCGCCTTCGCCTTGCGTCAGCGTGTCCAATATCTCTGCCGCGACTTGCTCAACGCCTGACCCTTTGCCTGTTGCAATGACCTTGCGAATATCGTTTGTACGCTTCGTAACCTGATATTGTCCAGGTACCCAATTGTTAAAATATCTTGCGTATAACGTGGGGTCTTTCGCTTTGCGGTCAAATGCGTCTTTGTCAAATGCTTGCTTTTTCGCCATTTCGATTACGGCTTCTTCGATGACAACACCGTCGCCGACATCGTAAAAATAAAACGCGTCTTCAAGTTTGTTTGTTGATTTCAAACCGCGTATATTTTGCGCCGCGATTGTTTCAACAATGCCCAGTTTGTCATTGTTGCTTGCGGGAAAATTTTTATTTCCCTGCTGTCCTGTTACCATTTGTAGTATTCCTCCTACCATTTTTTGTAATTTCGCGTCGTGTTTATACGCGACACAATATCATTGTCGGGCGCAGGTTCGTCCGCGTTGCCCGTCAATAACTGTGTTATGACTTTGTCGCGCTCTGCAAGTCGTTTGGCAAATGCCGCTTGCTGTGCGTCAAGCTTCTTTTTGTACTCTTCCTGTAACGCAAGTATTTGCGCCGCGTAGTCGTTTTTGTCGGCTTCGGGTGTTTCTTCGTTCGGCGTTTCTGCCGTTGTGGTCGTTTCTGCGCCGTCTACGGGTTTATTTTCTTCAAATTCCATAATTCGCCGCCTTTGGGCATTGCTTTTGCCATTTCAACCATTTGAAAATGCGCCATTTCGGCGGCTGTTGCTCAACCCATTTTATGACGTCACTTACAAATTGCTGCTTCCTTTGCTGTCGCTGTTTCCATTCAATTACTGCGTGTGCCATTGTGCTTTGCTCCTTTATCTAAAATTGCCCCTACGTTGTTATTGCAGGGGCATTAAATAAACATAGGTTAGACAACGTATTGTGGGCTAAAAATAACAAATGTACGGTGGGCAATCTCCCATTCTCCGCACAACGCACAAGGGGCGTTGTCGCCTTAGTTTCGCGATTAGAAACCGATTTCCTGTTCGTCTACCAGTACTTCTGTGCTGTCTTTGCTGTCTTTGCTGTCTTTGCTTCCGACAAACTCCACGCGGTCAACTCTTACGTCAGCCTTGTTGCGCTTTACGCCGTCCTTTTCGTAAGTGTCAATGTACAACGAGCCTTGAACAATAACCTGCCTACCCTTTACAAGGTAGCGGTTTACAAGTTCAGCCGTCTTGCCCCACGCTGTGCAGTCTATAAAGTCGGTTTTTTCTTGACCTACACGGTCAACAGCCAAAGAAAATTTAGCGTAATTTTGTCCGCTTTTCGTTGTCGCGTATGACGGGTTTTTGGTAAGTCTGCCGCAAAGTAAAATTGTGTTCATTGTGTTTTGCTCCTATTGTCTTAATTTGTGTTTTGACGTTTTTATTTCCCGCACCGCCCAAAACACATAAACGTCGGTTCCACCCACCCGTCGCAACCGCAGCACCCTGCCGCAGTTCGACAATATCATTTTACAGTATTACAACATATGTTGCAATATGCTAAAAATGAACGTAATGTTTAATTTTTCATTATAGCCACGGTGACAAATCAAAGTCGATTTCGTCGCGGCTGCCCGCAACTTGACCAAACGGCATTGTTTCTTGCTGCGCAATAACTTTACGCTGTGCGTCTTCGCGGGCGTGTAATTTTTTCGCAAGTGCTTTCAATGCTTCCATTTGCTTCAATGGGTCTTTGATTTTCTGCGTTATTTCCTTTGCCTGTGGCACAGTTTGGATAAACTGCTCAAAATAATAGTTTATTTGCCCTTCAACTTTTGCCGCTTGTGTAGCTCTTGACACAGAGCTAACAATTGCTTTTTGCAGTGCTTTACCACTTGAAACGGACGTTGTAGCGCGCACAATAGCTGTACGCGCGGACGGTCTATACGCTGCCCCGTAATGCTGCATTGCCTTCGCTTCTGTATACAAAAACTTTAACGGCGATTGCGGTTCAACAGCTGCGCCTGCACTGCGTTGAAACCCTTCATACGCTCGCAATTGATTGCGCAATTTGTCATACTGTCGCTGATACTCTTCGCTCGTCCACCCGCGTATTTGCATTATATCTGCCTTCACTTGCTTTGCCGTCAATTCCACTCTTTCACCTTTTATTGCCTTGTATAGTCCTGTTGTCATTATTTTGACCCCCTTATATATAATAGCCAATAAATGATTGCGCCAACTACAATAAATCCAATAGCAACGCACATAAAAATTATTTTTAACTTAAAATACAATTCTACCATGAAAAATGACACTCCTTTACTTCTTCAATGCAGTATTCGCCGTACATGTGGCGAAACATCTGTAAACAATGCTCCATATTACGCGCATACAGCAATATCGCGACTAATTCGCCGCAACCGTCCAGTACTTCAACATAAACTGTTTTTTGTTCTTCATTCCTTAACGCTCCATTATCATATTTTCGTTATAGCCATATGTTACAACAAACGCTTCGTCGGGTGCTTGTTCGTACCGTGCTAAATATTTTGCAGTCGGGCATAAAACCTTGCCGCCGTGCACATTCATTGCGCATAGTACATTAAATTTTTCACCGTAATTAAACCGCTTGTCTATATAGTCAAGGGTCAAATCAACATTTTGAAAATCATTCTTGACGGCAAAAACGTTTATACCCTTTGTGTGTATTTCAACGTCCTTCAATTCAACATAGCCGTCGCGCACATGCTCAATGTCAACGTACGTTTTTGGCGCAATGTATTTTACTGCCTCACACTCTGCTTCAAGTTTGAAACCGCCAAGCAAATACGCATCAGCTTTGTTGTAGCTCGCAAACGCATGTATACTGTCGGTGTCTATATACACAAATCTTATTGTCATTTGATTTTCACCGCAAATTTCGCGAATATGCGACAATATCCACACACGCGCCGTTGCCGTTACAAACGCGCCCAATACAACGGACATACACGCGCTTTTGTCTACTTCGACACCGTCGGCAACATAGTGTATTGCGCCTGTTTCTTCGTTGTACTCATAATGCCCTGTTTGACGCTCAACACGTTCAGCCAACTTGCCATAACCGCTATTTAATTTGAGTTTAACAACCGCTTGTTTGCCGCCGTTTTTCTGCCGCTTTGCTTCCGCTTTTAGTTCGTAATTTTCGACTACAAACGGCGCAAATACTTGCTTGCCACGCTTATATAACAGCACTTTTTGACACTCAAAATCAATGTCATAATAATTGCACATTTCGTTAAACTCGACTTCAAACATTAAGTGCAAACCCTCTTCTTCAATTACGTCAACATAGTCGCGCTTGAATGGATTGTACCAAAAACCAATGTAGCCAGGCTTAACCTTTCCGCGCACACTATCTAAACATAAAATACACTCGTATTTGTCTTTGTCAGACTGCGACATTTTAAGCCAGTCGCTGTAATTCATGGGAATACCGTCGCCGACAAGGTCATGTATAACCGACATTGCAAAGGGATATTCACTGTTAACGTCATACCGCCGCATAGGTTCGCCCATTTCGTCCGCTGTTAGTAACTTGCCTTTATAACGTGGGTTAACGTAGGATATACCGCCCCTGTACAGGTGATTGTCACGCAACCACTTGTCTTGCTGCGCAGTCATAGGGTGCGACTTTTGAAACGCTTTCAAACGCTTTTTTTTCGTGGGCAATGTAGGGTATAGACTGCGTAACATTTCATGCTTTGCAAAACCGCCTGCGGTCATTAAATTTGTGTCCGCGCCAAAACAATGACATTCACCGTTGCTTTGCTCTTCTATTTCGTCATTGTACATTTTAACGGCAAAATATAAGCCTTTAACGTCGTTGCGGCAATAGTCAATTTGCGCTTCCGTCAAATTGTCTGTGTCAACTTCCTGATACTCCATAGACAGTTTGCGCACTTTGTTGCCTTCGTTGTCTACCACGTCAAGGCTTTCAAGGCACCGCGCCAAGCCGCCGACAAACAAATTCATAAAATCGCGATATTCGACAGCATGCGTGTATGTATGCCTGTCTGCGTTGCGATACGGCATCCAAAGTTTGTAAGCGTAACGCGCGCCCATGTCATTATGCACACTTTCATACGTCCATGCTTGCCCCTTGCTGTCGCCGCGTCGTCCCGTGCGTATATGCTGTTTCCACCTATCTTTGCCGACTGCAAGTAATTGCCAGTCAATTTGCGCAAAGTCAAATTTTGCATTATAACACCACCCGTGATTGTAGCCGCACCAACATTGATATAACAACCATTTGTCAAAACTGTTTGTCATAAAGAAACCGTTGTACTCGTCATAACACTGCCACGCCCAAACAGCAGTTGACAAACGCCGCCGTTTCTCTGACATGTCAACGTCGTATAACGCTTCAAATATTGCTTCTTGCGACATTTTGACGCCGTCTAAATATGCAAACGTTTCAGTGTCAAACGCAAAAGTGTCACATTTTACGGGGGTTCGCCAATTGTGCCCATTTTCGACAACAACCCAATCGCCTGACGGAAAATGCAGTGTATTATATTTGCTTTTTTCTTCGACATTTGACATAGATATCAATTAGAAAATCAAACTGCTGACTGTCAATCAGTTCAGCCGCGTATGCCATTTGTATTGCACCAAAGCACATTGCTATGCGCTCTTCGCTTTGTCTTTCCTGATTATTACGTACAAGGGCATTTAACTGCCCTTGTACGAATGCAAATTTTCGCTTGTCTTTCATAGTCCCACCCCTACGCTTTCGCAGTCTGTATATATGGCGTTTGTAATTTCGACATACTCGTCAATTGAGTTTGTGATTGTCGACAAGTCAATAAGCGACAATTGCAACAACATATATTCGCGCGCTGATATGTTGCCGTTCTTGTAACGTACTGTATTGCTTTTGCTTTTAATAATAAACCGTGTTACAAATGTCTTCATTTTATCACCTCATAGTATTTACCATTTGTTATGTAGTTAATGTAACCGCGCATTGTCTTGTATTTTGACTGTGCTTTATATTCGTCATAATATCCGACATTCTCTAAATATGCTTCTTCAAGCATACGTTGCTTTGCGCTTTTAGCGCGGCTAATTGCGTTTAGTTGCTTCTTGCTGTAATGTTTCATTGTTCGCCGTCCTCCGTCGCTAATTTTGTGATAAAATTTTCTTCTGTTTCAACGTCGTGCCAAACAACAAACATATTGCCTTTTGCCGTAGTAAACGTCATCATTTGTACGGCGTATTCGTTTCCGTGCTTTACAACTTCTTCATAGTAGTCGTTTAATGAGCGAACAGACGCAATTATAAAAATTTCGCCGTTCTCTGCAATATAGCGTTGATCTTCATACTTCTTTGACTTAAATACTTGATACATTATAGTACCTTCCTTTGCGGGTCTACCGCGGTTTCTACGACTATTATATCACGTTGAAAAGTGAACGCACGCACAATTATTTTTTTATTGAAACTTTGCGCTCACAAAATGTTATACTAATATTATATGCCCTTGTAACGCCCTACAATGCCCTACAACGGGTGTTTGCTTTATGCAGTGTGTTTACACGTCCGCACCTGTTAGCCTTACGACGCAGCGCACAGGTGGCAACACGTAGCGTTATAGCCTGCACCCAGCGGGCACCCGACGGCGGCAGCCGACGGGGAACCGCGGGGTGCGGGTTATATA
>ERZ1026898.1423-NODE-1423-length-11911-cov-3.688512_pt1 | contig 11911 bp, 10 predicted proteins | sample MGYA00380178_ERZ1026898 | MGnify/ENA primary metagenome ERZ1026898 (study PRJEB33269, sample SAMEA4719814) | human gut metagenome | biome: human-associated habitat; feature: organic feature; material: feces | place: Cameroon | collected 2013-10 ... | reverse complement strand
TTTTTCAGTTCAGCCTGAATGTTGTTTGCAATTATCATATTTACATCCAGCATATGATCGCCTCCTATTCTCGTACTTACACCATATGCTCTCCCGCAAGAAATATCAATTATTTGGAAACTATTTTTATCATTCACAGTGTTTTGTTTCCATTTCAGTTACACAGCAAGAGTGGCGGTCCCTTTTATGGAAACGCCACTCTGCACTATATCGGATTTTTAATTCTTCTGTTCAGAAACGAGAGTTAATGATCGAGGAAGTTCACAATTCTATATTGAGATAATCCTTCAAATGTCTCCAGAAAAGCTCGTCTGGTTTCATAGTTTTCATCCTAAAAAGAAATCTCCTCAATAGGGTCAGTAAACGAACAAATTCTAGCCATGCCTTTGGTAAAATAAAGAACGGCAAAGATACCGTCATCCAAGGAATATAAATTTTTAAGAGAAGGGCATGCTTCTAACATAGCAGCCTTCGCTTCTCGTGAATCATCTGCCACCAATTCTCCATTAAAACGAATCCATTTCCCACCTGCCATACCAGAAATTTCCACCTTAGGATTTTCCAAAATCTGCTTATAGACTTCCTTAGTATTATTTGTTGCAATATACAGTTTCCCATTAATTATTGCCTGTGCACCAAACGGTCGAACCCTTGGCTGGCCATGATCATCAGTTGCAATATACCAAGTTCCTGCATCCTGTAAAAACTTTAAAATCTGTTCCATAACATTCTCCTTTCATTTCACATATTAATAATTCCATGCAAATAACATCTCATACCCGATACTTACTTGGCGATTCCTCCGTAATTCCGTCCGGTTCTCCCCATTTGCCTACAGCCGCGAAGCAATAATTCTCGGGGCCGCCATTTTTATTCAGGCCAAAAGATCTTCCTACGTCATGCAATCTTGCTGCGTTCATTAAAATCAACATATTATTACCTGTCACGCCTCGAAATGTCATGTTACTTTCCAAGAATGAACAAAGATAGATGTTTTTGCTAATTTTAATATATTGGCATCGTTCATCATAAGGATGCTCTCTCATAGCTATAGCGAATTCAGAATTATCATTTTCAGTTGGAAACGGAAGACGAATATAGTTTGCATCAAAATATACATGTTGAATTACAGGGAAACCTCCAGACGTATATCTCCAAGCAATTCTCTTACCTACCAACTCGCTTGTATATCCATGTCTCTTAAACGGGAGATCCTTTCCATCTTCTTTTATGGCACCAAACACAATACTATTTGAGACGAGGTCTGGGAATCTCTTATTAAAGCCTTGTTCCGCAATAACAACAGTAACCAAATCTTGAGGGAGATCTAATACCAATGTTACTCCCCTTCTTGGAATGGCATCTGTCACCTCCAGATTCACCATATAGATATCCTCATCCGCTTTTAAACAATCGTAGCGTTCCATAGAAGGCGTTCCACTCTTTGGAGACCAAATTAAAGTCTCTCCCGTCATAAACGACAGAAGTCCCTCTGTTCCATCATCCATAATTAAATAGAAACTCTTACCCGCAAGCTCATATACGAACGGAGGACGATACTGTGAAATCCCTCCTTCGAACTCCACAGGAGGAAATTTATCTTCTTTCTTCTCCGGAATTGCTGCGATCTGCGAATCTTTGTTGGAAACAGCCGTGAAACGCTTTCTGATATGCGATCCATTCTCGATCTCATCCACCAGCGCCACTGCATAGTCAGCATAGCTAATGTAGCTCTCACCTTCATCATTCAGAATTACTTCATCTCCACCAAGACGATAAGTGCCTGTCCTTTTCCCCTGTGGATCAAACGTACCAGCCGGGCTAAAATATGTCCACTGGATAGAAGTGGTCTGCAATGCTTTATATGCTTCAAACATATTCTCTGGTACTGCTTTCCATTCATCCGGAATACTTTCCAAAACACGATGCTTGTGTGTTGAATCAGTAAATAAGCTTGCGGCACCACCTACCACAATCAGTCTTACATGACTAAGCTCTTTCATTGCATTTGTAATCGTCATCAAAGATGTCTGATGTTGATATTCCACGCCCTTTCCGAAAGGTGTTCCAAAAGCATCTACAACAACATCGAAATCGCTCAGATCTTCTGGCGTCAATGAGAAGACATCCTTTTCCAGAACTTTTAATTCCGCATTTGAAACTTTTGCTGCATTTCGAACAATTGCAGTTACGTCATGTCCTCTGTTGAGTGCTTCTTCTGCAATCATACTTCCTTGTTTTCCCGTGGCTCCAATTACAGCGATTTTCATAAGTTAAGCCTCCAATATTTAAATATTCAAAATATCTTCATATGCAATCCGTTCATTAATCCATTTACCATATGCACTGACCATATATCCTTCGGGATTACCTTGCGGATTGTTTCCAAAGAAAACTCCACAGTCTATAAGTCTATCCGTATTAATTACAAAGAAGGCTTGTGTTCCACTCCCCTGATTCTCTTCTACAAAAGTAAATACATAAAGATTTCGTCGAATTTTTATGTAAGCGCATGGCTCGACAATTGGTTTCATATCATCAAGCGGAAGGCCTTGCTGAATTCGTGCATCCTGCATTTTCTTTTGCATTTCTGAGTTCATCGCCCAACAGTAGGTTGAAGGAGATAAATAAACATGCATAATTTCAAAATCTGGATTATAAGACCATTCAATTTTTTTTCCAACCAAGTCATCTGTATAACTATGTCTCGCTTCCGGTAAAGGGTGATCCCCATCCTTAATTACCCCAAATTTTATTTCTCGCGATACCAATCCCGGATAAGAAGAAGTCAAACCTTGTTTCATAAATGTTCCGGTTACAAGGTGATTATCCATATCAATAACCAATATCATCCCACTCCTTGGATGTTCATTTCTTCTATCAACAAAAATTAAATATACAGTGTCTTCGGCTTTCATTGTATGACACGTTTCCATTACAAAATCACCAGCATTTTCCGAAAAAAGAATCGTGTCTCTTGACGGAAAAGACACCATCAATTTCGAGCTATCATCAAAGAGAATATTTAAACACGTCCCTTCTAATTCTCTGGAATAAGGCACTCTGTATTGTGACAATCCCTCAAACTCTGATGTATACATCATCTCTTCCACAGTTGCTGTACTTTCACTTTCTCTTGGCATTTTCATACCTCCCTTTTTGTGAAATCTTTTAAAAGACTTAGTAGCTCGCATTATAAGTCTTCTATATCTCAATGCATTTTTCTTTATTTTCAATGCGGTTGGATTCTTCCAACCGCATTGGCTCCCAAATAGTTTTCGTAACAATAGCTTACTATTCATACACATACTGCACAGAAACTTCGTACTCAAGTTCCAGTGAAGGTTTTGGCCTGGTTAATCCATTCCTCCATAACTTTCTCTAGCCCCGCATCATTAAGCTTCTTAACAAATTCCTGATATTTTTCCTCTGTCTGATCTCCATATACTCCAAGATCAAAGGAATACTGATATTCAGAAACAATAGAATTAATAACAGCTATCTCAGCTGAATACTTTGTGTCATCTGTAGAGAATCCATCAAATATCCACATATCGTCTGGCATTAGTTTTTCGTTAAAAGAAGCTTCTACAGAAGCAATTCTAGGATCTACCGCCTCTTCTCTATAATATGTTCCCTCTCTTAGTCCCCATGCCCAACCACTATACTCATAATCTTCATATTCTGGACCATTACTTCTGGTTCCATCATCATTAGCAATATAATGCCTTCCTTCTATACCACCTTGGCAAAGTTCATTAATTTCTTTATCACATTTTAAAATATCAAGAACAAGGGCAGCTCTTTCCGGATCCTGGCTGAAACTGGAAATTGCCATCATATCACCGCTGTAATCAGAAAGTCGCGTATAGCTTCCATCTGGAATTATATCGACAAATTCACACTCGCCGCCCAGTGCCTCTGCAGCACGCAAGTATGTACCAACTTCCTGCAGTCTTGCCGCCAAAGAATAACTTCTGCCTTCTGAGAACTGATCAAACGTATGTGTTGTAGAAGAAATAGCGCTAGTTGGCCATACTCCTCTTTTTGCCCATTCTGCCATTTTCTCTATATACCAATGATATGCATCAGTTGTATATAAAAACTGTAAATTGTCTGCATCTGGTTCATCATCTGCGCACCATACCAGATTATTGTACACAGTGTAGACATTCTGCTCCGGCATCATAAATTCTCCCACCATTGGCAAAGACGGAAATGCATACATGCCATATCCTTCCTTATCATTAGCCGCGACTTCAAAAAGAAAATTTTCATATGAATCAAAATCGGTAACCTCTGGAATGCCATATTTTTCGCGAATGTCTTTGCGAATTAACACCGCACCATAGCTCTGGTTTTGTGTATAATTTCTGGGTACAGCATATATTTGATCTCCAACTTTCGCTTGTTTCCAAGCCGCTTCCGACTCCATCTTGGCAGACATCGGCATATATGTATTAATAAAATCAGGAGTCAGTTCAACAAAAGCTCCTTTCTTAGCATTCTCTGCATATCCATTCCATCCAGATGCATACACCAGATCAATAGAATCTCCCCCAGTCAACAAAAGTGGATATTTTGTCGGCCAATCTGCTAACGCAATAAAACTAAGTTCAATTTTTGTATTGACCAACTTCATCAGTCTCGCATTGATAAGATCAAGTACTTCAGACATATCAGTGGGATCCGTACCGAATACGTGAACATACATTGTCATTTCTTTCGATGTATCAACAATTCCAGCCCACGGATTTTCCCCATCTATCGCAGAATTGTCTGATATTGTCACATCTGCCTCGGTCGCTGTCGTCTGTTCATCGGAAGATGATACTGATTTAGAAGCGCCGCCACATGCTACAAGTGATAATGCCATCACCATTGCAGTAATTAATGCAATTATCCTATTACTATTCATTTTCTTCCTCCATTTCTTTTTACTATATTTACGCCCTTTTCGGCGTTTTTAACGTGCAAAATCATCCTTTCACGCCACCAATTGTTAACCCTTTTACAAAATAGCGCTGAACAAATGGATACAAAAAAATAATTGGTCCGGTTGCGATAACTGTCATAGCCATTTTCATTGTTTCCTGTGGTAGAGAAACGCTACTCATATCTATCGTTCCTCCATTCGACGCGATAATCTTAAGTGCCTGAATACTACTGATAATTTCATTCAAGAAATATTGCAGGTTGTACATAGTTTCTTTGCTCTCGTACAGCATACAAAAATACCAGTCATTCCAGTATGCAAGTGCCGAAAAGAGACTGATCGTAGCAATCAGTGGTTTGCTCAGCGGAAGCATAATTTTCAAATAAATATAGAAGTCATTTGCTCCATCTATCTTTGCTGCTTCTGTCAGCGAAAAGCTAATTCCTTTCATAAATCCTTTGGATATAATTACATTCCAGACAGAAAATAATAACGGAAGAATCATCCCCCAAAAAGTGTTTTTAAAATGAAAAACCTGTGTATTTAAAAGATATGTCGGAACCAGTCCTCCGTTAAATAACGTAGTAAAGAAAAAAAAGAATGATATTCCATTTCTCCACCTAAAGTCCTGCCGTTGTAATACGTATCCTGTCATTGACGCAAGCAATACTGAAAAAAAAGTTCCTATTACAGTGTTTAAAATCGTGTTCCGATATGCTAGTAATATTTTGTTCGGATCGCGAAAGACCAACTCATATGCATCTGTCGAGAAATCTTTTAACAATAATCCATAACCTTTGGTAATGAGTGACGTTTCGGATCTAAATGAAGATATGATGATCACATAAAACGGCAGTACGCAAATAAATGCAAAAAGGCAGATTAACACTATGGCCAGAACATTTAAGATTGTTTCATCTTTTTTCTTGATTTTTGATCTGCATGCGCTTCGTTCATTATTCATAGCTAGTCTCCTTTAGAATAATGTATAATCTGGATCAATCTTCTTGATAATTGAATTGACGCCAACGATAGTAACAAAACAAAGTACCGATTGATAAAAACCAGCCGCGGCAGACATTCCAACATCATTATTTGCCATCATTGCCCGGTAGATAAACAAATCTAACACATCTGCTACTTCTAACAACATTCCATTGTTTCCTACGGTCTGATAAAATAATCCGAAATCACCACGGAACACTCGTCCAAGTGCTAACAGAAACATTGTTACCATTGTTGGAAAGAGCGATGGCAAGGTAATATACCATATCCGTTGCCATACATTAGCTCCATCGACTTCGGCGGCTTCAAAAATCTCTTGATCTAGTCCTGTAATGGCGGCAAGATAAACGACTGTACCATAACCAGTATTTTTAAAAAGATTAAGAAACACCAAAAGGAAAGGCCATACTCTCGGTGTAGAATTTATATTTACTTTTGTAAAACCAAGCGATTCTATCAAATTAGATACAATTCCTGTTTCATAGCTAAAAAAAGCCTGTAGCATGGCAGCTACTACAACCCAAGAAATGAAATAAGGAAGGAACATTATACTTTGAGCCACTTTTTTAAATGTCCTGTTTTTTATTTCATTAAGAAGAATCGCAAAGCCAACCTCAAACAACATTCCAAACGCAATAAATGCGAGATTGTATAATAAGGTATTCCTTGTCAGAGGCCAAAGCTTATTGGAAATCATAAGGAACTTAAAATTATCCAACCCATTCCATGGACTCCCGTAAATTCCATCACGATAGTTAAATTTTTTAAAAGCAACAACTATGCCAGTCATCGGCAAGTACGAAAAGAGAAGCGTATAAATAACACCTGGTAGCAACATCATCAATAGATATCTATATCGACGTACATCTTTCCAAAATAAGCTGATAGACCTTTTTTCCTTCTGCGACATTCGGCTGCTTGCTTTCATAAGAGATCCTTCCTTTCGTATCCATTAGCAGATTGGATTTCCTTATATGTAAATTATAAGAATAGGTAATCGGAACATATCTCCAATTATCATTGATTATCTTCAATTTTCTACGATGCACCTTTTTCAAGGACAACAACTGTTGGAATCTAACAAAACGGTCGCCCATCGAACGAAGACAGATATGTTAACCCTACGTTTCCATTACAATGAGCTTCCTTTGCTCACTTCTTTGACAAAGTAAAAAACACACATACAATACTTTTCCAGAGTAACAAGTCTATTATGAGTCATTGTTAGAATCGGATGAAATTGGCCAATTAAGCCCCTTTATCTACCTGCATGGACGCCAGATGCTCAGGTCAAGGACACTATTGAATAACACATCGAACAGCTGTTACTTTTGATTCAACGCGCTACTGTTGTCCACCAAGTGTCTTAAAACAAAAAAACAGCAATAAAAAGCTGTGGGCAAAAGCTTGCCGATTATGAATGACTAGTCCATACTGGACAATATAGATCGTATGTCATGTTGAAAGGAATCGTTCCCTTTCCAAATGCCATAGGCAAGCAGGGTATGCTTCGTCCGGCCCATCAGAGACACAGAGGGATCTCAAATGAAACTGTTAATTGTAGACGATGAGATTACTACCATCATGAGAATACGCCGTCAGATCCCATGGAATAATCTTCCAATTGACGAAATTCAGACTGCAGAAGACGGCATAGATGCTCTTAATAAATGTAAAACGTTTTCTCCAGACATTCTTTTATCGGATATTCGTATGCCCAGAATGAATGGAGTTTGTCTTGCTCAAACTTTACGCAAGTCGTTTCCGCTTTTACAAATTATCTTCTTAAGCGGATATACAGATAAAGAATATTTCAAAAGCGCCATCCGTCTGAATGTAATTAGTTATGTCGAAAAACCAATTGATATGAAGGAGTGTTTCCATGCACTAAAACAGGCATGTGAACTCACAAAATTGGAAAATGTGCGTAACACAGAATTGCAAGAATTATCAGATCAAGCCACACAACAAAGGTTAGAGCAGATCGCCATTATGTTGTCTTCAGCTGCATTTGATAAAGATCAAGTAGCTTCTCTTATACAGGCATGCCGCGCCAACATTCTCTCAGTTTCTTTTTGTGTGGCTCTTAAAATTGATTTTCATAGTTCAGATCAAAAAAGCACAGAATCTTTGCTGCAGTACAAGCACGCAATTAACCATATGGTTATGTCTATGGGGGAAACTATCTGTACTGCCGTGAAGCATGATTATATAGTTGCTTTTTTATTTTATAACTGCGGAAATGACAGAACATTTTTGCAACGATTCTGTGAGCAACTCTATATTGTACTAACTGAAAAAAGTCTGCTTTTTTCAATTGCAGTAGGGCGTGTAACTACGGAATGGTCCTCGTTGCCAAAGTCTTATCAAGATGCTGTTATTGCTTCTCTGGCCGTTTTTTATCATGAAAATGGTTACATATCATACTACTATGACATGCGAAAATCCTATTCATTTGACAAAATCAGCGGAAATTCTTTTATAGAGGGGATCAAGACAATGGGAAAGGAACAATTCCTCTTTCACATTCAATCCCTGTTTAGCGAGATTAGAACAAGTGAAGCCACTCTTCCAGTTGTAGTGAAACATTTTATGCAAGATATGGCGACAGAACTTTACAAACTTGGTAATACAGAAGGGGTTTCGATTTGGCCTAATTATAATTCTATACACGATGTTTCAGATTTCATATCCGCATGCGAATATATGAAAGATATTGAATTATTTTTAATCAATGGCGTGTACGCATACTATAAAGGTCTTGATTCTGGAAAAACCGGAAACACGACAATTGACAATATTGTCCGGATCGTGAGAAAAAAGTACTCTGATCCCGAACTTTCTATTTCCGAAATTAGCAGCATGGTAGGCTTATCCGAAGCTTATGTTTCTCATTTATTTAAAGAATTAACAGGTGAAAACCTTAAAACCTATATATCGGAATATCGTCTACTTCAAGCAAAAGAATTGCTCCGTACTACTGGAATACCAGTTAAGGACATAGCAGAGGCAGTAGGATTTAGAAACGGTAATTATTTTGCATCAAAATTCAGGCAGCAATATCATTGCACACCAACGCAATATAAAGAAAATGAAAAAAATCATTAATCGTATTCATACTTTTATATTCGGTTACACTTGTAGCTTAAAAACCAAAGAAATCTCCTTAGTTTTTCTGGCAATGTTTTTACCAATGTTGCTCTTTTTGTATGGCTCGGAGATGTGTATAAGAGACAGTTCTCGTTGTTAATACGAATAGAAACAATTCTTTTCAAACCATAAGTAATGCATGCGACATATTCAAATCCACTATAGATGAGCAAACCAGTACCATTTATCGTTATAGCATAATATTGCTTCAGGATCCCAATGTTCGTTATCTAATTCAAGATTCTCAGAAAGAACCTGCTCTTTCCTTTTACATTCAGCAGAAATCAGAGGCAACAACATTAATTGACACTTTATCAGCCTCTGATTTTGTTGATTCCATGAATTTCTATGTCAGTGACGCATATTCAAACCTGTTTGATAATCACACTTTTTTTGATATCAAATTCTTATCCAAAGAGTGTTATTCTGCGTTGACTTCTACGCCGCAAAAGGGCGCATGGTACATAGATACGACCATCCCCAATACCCCTAAAATTTCTTATCTGGTAAAAGTAGTGCACCCTGACGATTATCATCAATTTGGCGCAATAATGAAAATCAACTATTCTTCAGCCTATCTGCAGCAGATCTTCTTCTCCAGCATCTCCAAAAACACATCTAGCTTTCTCGTTGATAAAAATGGGAATGTACTCTTATCTGCTGGAGATCACATTAATAACAAAATCATTGAAAATAGCTCCCAGTTAAAGGCAAAAAGTTTTCAGAAACTTCAATTAAATGGAGAATGGTACTGGGCGTATGCACTTCCTCTGAAAAATATGTCGGTTGATATTATCACTATCGTTCCCGAAAAGTCCTTCAGTTTTTTCTCAATGTATGATACTGCTTTTTACAGAATAATAACTATCGTGTTAGCCTCATGGTTTTTATTTTTATATATTGCCATGGCTAATATCACTAATATTACCTCTCGAATTGAAGCCATTACTCACTATGTCAATCTTCAGCGCAAAACCACCGAGATTGTTTCTATTCCGAAATTTAAAGAAAAAGATGAGCTAACTTATCTTGCAGATAATTTCAATCTTCTTTCAAAAGAGTTAAATGATAACATTGCTAAAATTTATCAACTCGGCTTAGAAAAAAGATCATCTGATCTAAGAGCACTGCAGTCGCAAATTAATCCACATTTTCTATACAACTCTCTAGATTTAATTGACTTTTATGCCTTTGACGCAAAACCAGAAGTCGTTGAAGAAATTGTTTCAAAATTAGCGCTGTTCTATAAACTCAGTCTCAATCACGGAAAGGAACTCCATCCATTGGCAGATGAATTATGTCTCGTATCATCGTATTTTGATATTCAAAGAATTCGCTTCCAAAATAAAATTCACCTAAAAATAGCTGTTCCCGAACAGTTTATGCAGGTTTTGATTCCACCCATCACTTTACAACCACTAGTAGAAAACTCCATTTTGCATGGGATCAGAGAACGCGAAGACAAATGCGGATGCATCACAATTCAAGCGAAGGCTGAGAGTAATATTCTAAAAATATATGTCATTGATGATGGAATTGGGATGAGTGCTCAATTTATATCATCCATGAACGATATGCTAATTGAAAACGAGCCCATCAATTCAACACTAAAAGACACACATTATGGGCTTCGCAATATCAACCAACGTATCCAACTTATGTTTGGAACAGAGTTTGGCCTTCGCATTTCGGATGTATCCAAAGGTAGCGCAGTAATTGTTCTATTACCACAATAACGTAAGCGGTTTAATATCTGGTATCTGTGTGTGAACTTCCTGAAAAATTAATGTGATTTTCCTGAAAATTAACTCTCGACGTCCTCAGAATTCTCCGATGAGGTGTCACACTGAAGGAACTGCATGATCTCCTCGAAGCTTCTGTTGTTGTCTTCGATAGCCTCCATGAGTTCCTTTTTCTGGAGCTCGTCACGCTTATTCATCAACTGCTCCAGCTTGTTGACTTCAGATTCATAATGCCCCCTGGCCTTACTGACGACCTACTCCTGTTCCTCAATCCGTTCATCAAGAGAACGCCTTGTCCTTGCCATCACACTGCCTCCTTCATCTTCTCAGACAGTTTATCGCTGATCTCATTAGCCCACTTTTTGATGTTGATCTTATTGATTCCAAATGCTTTCAGAATCTCTTTCTGAGTCGCGGTAACTGCATAGTTCAGCCGGTATCTGTGATCTGACTGCTGGATGATCTCGATTTTCTCCAGTTCCCGGATTGCGGCAGGAACAGTCATGTAGTTTTCCTTTTTATCATTCTTTTTCTCCTGTTCGATCAGCTGATGATAAATGCGGTTTCTGACAATTAACGTCACGAACTCAACAAAGATCCGGGCATCCTCCGTTTCATTCATATGTACCCGCATTGTCCTGTTGCCAAGGAAGGACTTGTCTGCCCGGAACAGCTTCTCCGAGACGTCACGGTTCTTGTAAAGCTCCAGGGCTTTTGAAGCGGACATTTCAGACGAAGTGATGATAACAAAGTATCCACAGAAGCTGATCTCCCTGTTGATGTCATCCGTTTTCTCTCTGGCATACATGAACTTCTCGTCCTTCTTGCCTTCGTGCCAGTAGATCAGGTCAAAGTAGTGTTCCAGAGCCCGGTCAAAATGAATGGCCTGATTCTGATGTTTTTTGAAGTATTTCGCCAGCCTGGCAATCTTCCCTGTCAGTTCGCCCTTCTCAGACGCTTTCTTGCTGTCGCTGTAATAAATATGGAAGTAACAATCCACAATCATGGGCAGGGGATGTTAAGTTTCCGCACGCTTTCGTTTTGTGCGGAAACTTCGTAAATGATAACTTTCCGATAA
>ERZ1026898.1421-NODE-1421-length-11930-cov-8.147368_pt1 | contig 11930 bp, 8 predicted proteins | sample MGYA00380178_ERZ1026898 | MGnify/ENA primary metagenome ERZ1026898 (study PRJEB33269, sample SAMEA4719814) | human gut metagenome | biome: human-associated habitat; feature: organic feature; material: feces | place: Cameroon | collected 2013-10 ... | reverse complement strand
ATCCCATGCAGACGGTCATGTGATTTTCAAGGTTCGATGAAGGCTTGTAGAAAGCCTATCACAATCAAATAAGTACTTTTAGGACGTATCAGGTTCGGTTTTGAGGGAGAAAACCGGACTTGGGAGGTCCGGTTCTTGTGAACGGCTCTGGATAGAGCATACCATAAAATTGCTCGATTTTTTAGGAAGTGATACTTCCGCTTTTTGCCTTCAAAACCGGAAGTAATAGTTCCGGTTTTGTGCAATATTGAATGAATCAACGACGATTTTTCGGAAACGATTTTTTCTACAAGAAATTTGCTTATTCAGCGTCTGTTAAGATACGCAGTCGGCACAGTTTATGTGCTGAATATCGGGTTTTGGCGAAGCCCAACAAGTGTTTTTGAAGTCGGATTTGAAAAATCTGATTCAAAACTTGTGAGTTGGCACCAACTCGCCCTGCTTGCTGCGGTTGCAAATTCGAAAATTTTTGTGCAGAAAAATAACCGCCCGCTTCAAGTTGAACTTGAAAACGGACGGTTTGATTTACAAAATGATTTTCATGTTTTAGAAGCGTCCTGAGAAGCAACACCATTGTAGCAAGCAATGCAGACGTATATACATCTGCTTATTTTGCGTTGCAAAACGCTTGTTGGGAGCACCCAAACCCTTGAACTGCATCCCGTGGATGTGATGGCTGTCCAGTTTCAGGAACTTGGCCTTGACCAGCTCTGCCGGGTAATCGTCCCCGGCAACCCGGATGGACTTGCGGTTGGTACAGACCGTTTCCAGCAGGATGTCCACGATCTCGTCCAGCTGTTCCCGGTCTATCCGGGGATTCTGGGTGAGGGTGTCATACTCGATGTTCTCCAAAATCAGGTCCCGGTAGATTTGATAGGCCGTTTCCTTTCGGCTTCCCGTCCGTTCCGGCGGCGGTGCCGCTGCCTCGTCCTCGTCCAAAGGCAAGGGGTTTGGGGAATGGATAGGAATGGAATCGGTATTTAATCCCTCTTTCTTTTGTTTTTCTGTAATTAGTTTATCTTTATTTAATTGCATTGGATTTTCCAACGTAGGGTTTTCCTGCGTGGGATTCTCCAACGTTGGATTTTCCAATGTAGGTGAAACCGATGCAGGAACGGGCTGCGGCAGCTCGAAGATCACATAGTCTGCACCGCGCAGCCGCCCTTTCTCGTCCCGTTCTCTGGAACGCTGGATGTAGCCTGCCTGTTCCAGTTCCCGGATGGCCTGCCGTATCGCATACCGTACTTTCCAATCTTCCAGCAGATGCAGATAATCCGTCAGCACACGGAAGCAAAACATTTCATCCTCCCGAAACTGCCGGATGTGAGGTCGCTTGGGTTTGTGGGGAACTACTACAGCCTGTCCCGGCTGTGTAGATATACCGAAGTCCGCAGCCAGTCTTTGTGCCGCTTCATAGCTGCTGAGATCAAACATCTGTGCCGCAAAGTCGATCACATCACCTTTGGCTCCGCAGCCGAAGCAAAAGAAATATTCCTCATTCAACTTCAAGCTTGGATGCATGTCATTGTGGAATGGGCAGCAAGCCATGCCGTTGCGGCTGACTTTCAGCCCGTAGTGTTCGGCGGCTTGTCTTACAGGAACTGCCGCTTTCACAGTTTCAAAAATATTCAAATAGCAATAATCCTCCTGCTTGCTCTTGGTTAAGCCGTTCTACCCATTCCGTTTCCTGACAGGCAACCCTGCTCGGCGCTGTGTCGTCTCCTTTGTGGAGCGCTCGTTCCTTTTACAGAAGTCATGGCGGTTTATCTCGGTCTGGACGGTCATTCGATTTTCAAGGCGTCTTTTCGATCGATCGTGAGCCAAGTTTACTGCAAAAAATAAGCGACCTTCGTTTATGCACGAAAGCCGCAAATGTCGGAAGTATAGACTTGAAAAATTGCAAATTTGCACAGGGTGGTTTATAATGATAGTAGGTTGGGAGGCGTTGCACATGAAGAAGAACTATGACGATGAGCAGGAAAATACCACTGCGTACCGTGTCCGCCTATTACGCCAGGACAGGGGATGGAGCCAAAAAGAACTGGCAGACAAAATATTTGTTGCTCACTCTCAGATCAGCCGTTTGGAGAGTGGAGAAACCACAAATATTGGCAGCGCTTTGTTAGTCTCGCTGGCTAAGGTATTCCATGTTTCAACAGATTATCTACTTTGCCTTACGCCCATTAGCGTACCGAAAAGCTATGATATTTCCCAGCTGGGATTATCAGAGGAAGTAATCCGCAGGCTGATTTTGAAAACGATTGACCCCGATGTGTTAAACAGGCTTTTGGAGCATGACCAGTTCCCAAAACTTTGTGCTTTGATGAAAAACTATTTCAGCAATACCGTTGCAAATGGTATCATGGCAAGAAACCAGATTATTGACCTTGCCACTGATCCTCTTGCAGAGCTGATGAGCGCCGATCCTTCAAAGCGAACGGAAATGATAAAAGGCCTGAGTTTTCTGAACTCCAGCAAAATTCAGAGTAATGAAGCAGACATAGAGAAAATCAAAAACATATTGATGAAGATCATTCGGGATGTAAAAGAGAAGATGGCAGAGGAGCAACCCAGTGGAGCGGTTGCTACAGCAGAAGCAGTAAAGGGGATTCGTGCCGCATTACCGGACAAGCCACAATCTGAATTGACAGCCGATGATGTGTCAACAGCCATTACTGCCTACATAGGAACGATGATCACAATGGACGAGAATACTTCAGAACTGTTCCAGCAGCTTGCCAAGCAAGTTCTTGAGCTCCCCTTGGATAGGGAAAATTAAGCGTGTCGCTGCGGCGGGTTTTTATATACCTCTTGCGCCCCCGTTGACACAGAAAAACTTTTCGCACAGCTACAAGGTTTTCTGCGCCACCTACACCCGAACAGCCGGATTTTGCTCATGGCAAATCCTTCATTTTGTGTATCTTACAGCCCACAAAATCCGCCTGTTCTGCTGCCACTGAAAACGGTCTGTCTGGCGTGGGACAGCCCCTTTCCAGCGTCAGCGGTCGCAAAAGGTATAACACACTAGACTTTGCAAGCAAAATCGTGTGCCAACAGGGGTGCTACCCGCCCCCTATTGGAAACCCAGAGCCAAAGGGGCTTTGCCCCTTTGGACGCCCCGCCTGTCCATGCAGTGGCGATCCATCCTGCTCCCACACGATAGATACGCTCCTGCTCGGAACAGGTAAAACAGGCCCAGAGGTTTGCTCGGGTGGCGGGCGGATTTCTGTGCCTGTTTTTGTTCAGCGGCGGCTGGGCAAAGCATACGTGGAAGCCTTGCAGAACCCTCGATCTTGGTTGGAGATTTTCGTATTGGAGTGCGAAAACCGATTGTCCCAAACCCCTATATCTGGTATAATAAAATAGTCGAATTCTCTGACCGGAGGTACCCATATGGCCATCTCTTACAATAAGCTCTGGAAATTACTCATTGATCGGAAAATGAGCAAGGCAGACTTACGCCGAGCAGCGGGAATCGCTCCCAATACTATGACAAAGCTAAACCGCGACGAAGAAGTAACCCTAGAAACGCTGGGGAAAATCTGTGCCGTATTGGGTGTCAATATTGGGGATATTATCGATTTACTTCCCCAGGTATAAGTATATTTATCGCATAGGAGATTTCTTAAGATGTTTGATATGGATCAAAAAATAGATTTTCAAGCGCAAGAAAATGCCACCAAGATGATAGGGTACGTAAAAAAGGCCGCGGAAATAACCCATACAGTCATCATGGCGGATCAAAAAGCATCAAAGGCCGTTTCTGCAATTCAAACACAAGATAAGAGCAGAAAATGGACAGTTTTGCAGGAATATCTGAAAGAATACAGTTTATTTATCAATAACACAACCTTTCTTACCGGAGTTTTCGTCTACCAAGTAAATGCGGAGTTCTATGCTGAGGTTAATATGCAGGAGCTTGACCGGCAGCTTCAAATTATGGTTGGAATCGTATACCTGAAAGAGGCAGTTCGTGCCGCAGTCAGTGAGACATATAAAGAGTACCTGAAAAAGTTGCTGAGGGAAAGTGGAATATTCACCGAGGCACAGCTAAATCTTTTGTAAATCGAATGGAGAGCCAATATGCCAACACTTGAATGGATTGGAAAAGATAAAGTGGTAAACCACCACCAGGAGGTGCCTTACCGGGTGCTGGAGCGCCAATACAGCTATGACGAAGCCGGACAGCACGCCGAGGACAACGGCAGCGAAAACATGATTATCCACGGCGACAATCTGGAGGCACTGAAAGCCCTGCTGCCCCGGTACGAGGGCAAAGTGAAGTGCATCTACATCGATCCTCCCTACAACACCGGCAACGAGGGATGGGTATACAACGATAACGTCAATGACCCCAAGATCAAAAGGTGGCTGGGAGAAGTGGTTGGCAAAGAGGGCGAGGACCTTTCCCGGCATGATAAGTGGCTATGTATGATGTACCCCCGTTTGAAGCTGCTGCAACGGCTGTTGGCTGAAGATGGAGCTATTTTCATCAGTATTGATGATGTGGAATTTTATAATTTGCGCTTAATATGCAATGAGATTTTTGGCGATCACAATTTTATAGCCACTATTATTTGGAGAAAAAATTACGCACCTAAAGGAACTGCAAAACATTTTTCTGAAGATCACGATTATATTCTTGTATATGGAAAAAGCGCAGAACAATGGATTCCTCATAAAATGCCAAGAACAGAAAAACAAAATAAAGCATACAAAAACCCAGATAATGATCCCCGTGGATTATGGCGACCCAACAATTTGGCTGCTCGAAATTTTTATAGCAAAGGAACTTACTCTATAATATGTCCCAGTGGACGAGTTATCAAAGGCCCACCAGCGGGATCGTATTGGCGCGTTTCGGAAGAAAAATTCTGGGAAATGGACCGTGACGGAAGAATTTGGTGGGGAAAAGATGGAAATAATGTCCCAGCTCCGAAAATATTTCTATCTGAGGTAGCAGATGGAGTAGTCCCACAAACCTTCTGGTCATATGAAGAAGTTGGCCATACTCAAGACGCCAAAAAAGAAATTAAGACTATTTTTACTGGTGAGACTCCCTTTGACACTCCCAAACCTGTTCGCTTAATTGAGCGAATCTTACAAATTGCATCTGATCCTGATTCCATCATCCTCGACTCCTTTGCCGGTTCTGGCACCACTGCCCATGCGGTTCTGAACATGAACAAGGCAGATGGCGGCAACCGCAAATTCATTCTAGTGGAAATGATGGACTACGCCGACAGCATTACCGCCGAGCGTGTCAAACGGGTAATTGACGGCTACGGCGAGGACAAAAAAGCCGTGGAAGGCACCGGCGGCAATTTCAGCTATTATGAGCTGGGGCCTGTGCTTCTACTGCCGAACGGCAACCTCAATGAAGAAGTAGGCCCGCAAAAAATCCGGGAATACGTCTACTATATGGAGACCAAAGAGCCCTTGCCCGCCGAACAGCCCACGGACGAGCCTTACTTCATGGGCCTGTGCCGCAACATCGCCTATTACTTCTACTATGAGCGGGAAAGCGTCACCACGCTGGACCATGCCTTTTTGGCTACCGTCCAGACAAAAGCCGAGGGCTACACCATCTATGCCGACCTGTGCGCCATTCCGCAGGAAACACTGCGCAAGCATAACATCACCTTTAAGAAAATCCCACGAGATATTGCCCGGCTGTAAAGGAGCGTGAAGAAATGGAACTGAAATCTTATCAGAAAGAGGTCATTGCCGATCTTGCCCGCTACCTAGAGCTAGTGGTGGAGCTGCAAAGTCCGGCAAAGGCGTATCAGGCCCTCTGGAACGCAAAGAATGTTTTGGTGGGCTTCGGCGGTATGCCGAATTATGTGAATGTACTTTCCGGTGTGCCCCATGTGTGCACCAAGGTGCCCACCGGCGGCGGCAAGACCTATATTGCCGCCAGTTCTCTGCGGACCATTTTTGACGCCATGCCCCAGCGCCGGGCCAAGGCCGTGGTATGGCTGGTCCCCTCTGAGGCCATTCTGACCCAGACCCGTAAGGCGCTGGAAAATACCGACCATCCCTACCGCCAGCGGCTGGATGTGGATTTTGGCGGGCGGGTACAGGTATATTCCAAGGAGCAGGCGCTCATGGGGCAGAACTTCACCCCTTCTGCGGTGACAGAACAGCTTTCCTTGTTTGTGCTCAGCTATGATTCCTTCCGCACCAGCAAAAAAGAAGGGCGCAAAGCCTATCAGGAGAATGGTTATCTGGCTGAGTTTGCCAAGTGGATGGATGATCCATCCGTTCTGCTGGCCGATACCGATGAGACGGCGTTGATCCAGGTAATCCGCTATCTGAATCCGGTGGTCATCGTGGACGAGAGCCACCATGCCACTTCGGATTTGAGCGTGGAAATGCTGCAAAACTTCAATCCCAGCTTTGTGTTTGACCTGACCGCCACACCCAAGAAGAAAAGCAACATCATCTCTTTTGTAGACGCCGCACGGCTGAAAAAGGCCAACATGGTCAAGCTGCCGGTCATTGTCTATAACCGTAAGTCTCAGGCAGATGTATATGGGGATGCTATCGCCATTCGTGCCAAGCTGGAGGCACAGGCCAAACGGGAGCAGGAAACCAGCGGGCGCTATATTCGTCCCATCGTTCTGTTCCAGGCACAGCCCCGCAACAATGCAGATAGCACCACATATGAAAAAATCAAGAAAACGCTGGTGGATGGCGGCATTCCCGAAAAGGAAATCGCCATCAAAACCGGCGATAAAGACGAGCTGAAAAATGTGGACTTGCTGTCCCCAGACTGCCCCATCCGGTACATCATTACCGTCAACGCCCTGAAAGAGGGCTGGGACTGCCCCTTTGCCTATGTGTTGGCCACGGTGGCAAACCGCACTTCTACCGTGGATGTGGAGCAGATTTTGGGGCGTGTACTTCGGTTGCCCTACACGCAGAAGAACAGCAGTGAAGTGCTGAATCTCTCCTATGTCATCACATCTTCCGCAGACTTCCACCAAACGCTGGAGAAGGTTGTGGCCGGGCTGAACAGCGCCGGTTTCAGCAGGCGTGACTACCGGGCACAGGATGTGGACGTACCCATTACAGCTGCACCCACACAGGAACCGGAGCAGCTTCCCATTGTCCCCCCTCCCGCTGACGAACCAGATCTGCCGGAGGTAGACGGCTCGGATTTGAAGGCGCGTTTTGAAGCGGCAACACATGAGGCAGAGCAATCCGTGCAGGATGGAACTATGCAGTCCGATCCCATGCTGTCACAGGCCCTGCAACAGAATAAAACCTATGAGGACGAGATCAACCAGGCCGATAACACTGCTTTGAGCCAGGCTCCATCGGAGGTGCGCGACAAAATGAATCAGTTTCGAATGAATGAGGAATTTGCAGACGAAGCCGCTGCCTTGCGCTTCCCCCAATTTATGCTGGAGACTGGCCCCAGTCTGTTTTCGGAAGCTCATGAAACCCTGGAACTGGAACATTTAGAGGGTGGTTTCTCTCTGCGGGACAAAGACGCTCATGTGAATTTCACTACCGTCAACGCTGAGATGGCGCGGGTGGATGTAGACGATAGCAAAGACAGCACCGCAAAGGCATGGCGGTTGTCTGGTGGCGACAGCGCCTTTTTCCGGGAGTGGTTCAACACCCAGCCCTCGGAAAAGCGGCTTTCTCTGTGTAAGGGCATTATCAAGCAAAAGCTCTCCAAGATGAACTGCGTCAACGACCGGGAACTGGATGAGTACATCGACCGGGTGATCGGCACCATGAGCGAAGATCAGCTCTCTGAGTTGGAGCAGTCGCCGTATCCTTATGTCGTAAAAATCCAGGGGAAAGTGAAGGAGCTGATTGCCCAGCATCGCTCCAGCGTCTTTGATACCTGGCTGGAGCAGGACAAGATTTCCTGCCTGCCCAACTATGCGCTGCCTGCGGTGATCTCTCCAACGGCATTTACCTCGATGGTGCCGAAATCGCTCTATACCGCCGAAGAAGATATGAACGAGTACGAGTTCAAGGTGGTGTGGGCACTGTCGGAGCTGGGCAACGTCAAGTGGTGGCACCGGAATATTTCCAGACTGGGCTTCCAGATTAACGGCCCCGTTCACGCCTATCCCGACATCATCGTGATGCTCCACAGTGGGAAGATTCTGATGGTAGAGACCAAGGGCGACCACCTAGACAACGATGAAGCTAAGGAAAAAGCCAAAATCGGCGACCAGTGGGCGAAGCTGGCCGGAAAACAGTACAAGTATTACATGGTGTTTGAGACCAAGCAGCCGGACTATCCGGGAGCGTATTCCCTGGAGCGGTTTATGGAGATCGTGAATGGATTATAATTTTCCAGATATATTTGGAGGAACACATGAACACTAGAATCGAAATTTGTACAAAGGAAGATGAATCCACAACTGTTAAAGGCGGTATTTTAGAGCGGTTGGTGGCGCAAATATTGACGGTTCAGCAGTTTGAAGTTACCCAAACAGTGCGTGTAACCGGGATGGAAATAGATGTATATGCAAAACACAAAATCACAAATCAAGTGATTCTTGTTGAGTGTAAGGCTCATGAGAATGCTTTACCAGCGGATGTCATCACTAAATTGTTAGGAAACATAATGCTGCGCAAAGCTGATGCTTGTTGGCTCGTTACGACAGGGCCCCTGTCTAAGGATGCAGAAGGCACACGAATTGAATGGGAGCAAGAATCAAATAGCGAAAGAGGAAAACTGTCTTTTTATACACAGGACAGAATTCTAGATTTATTAGTTGAATCTAGGCAAATTCAGCCATTGGACAAGATTCTTGGGTTAATTTCAAGTGAATTTGTACCTGGAGATGATGCAATGTTAATGTGCACATTCTCCGGTATGTTCTGGATTATTCCGATTGTTGATCCTGCTCTGGAAATTTCTTCAACAGTTCTTGCATTTGATGCTGTTCATGGCCAAAGAGTAACATCAACCGAGCAGCTTAACAATCTGAAGGCCCATAGAAATAGTTTTAGTAGTTTTCAGTGGCTAGGGAGCGAAAGTATCGACTCTAAGCAAACAGAACTGCTTGCCGAAGAATATAGGAATATTGTTCCGGTAATAAGTGGTGATGATTGGAGCGATTATCGCCCAGCTAGACCAGAGGATTTTGTCGGTAGGAAGAAGATCTTATCGGATATACTGGATTTTTTAGAAAGTGTTAACAATGGAAATTCAAGAACGAGGTTGTTTTCCATAAAGGCACCATCTGGTATGGGAAAAAGTTCTGTTGTATTGAAGTTGGCTTCTCAGGTAACAACAAGCCGAAAGTATTCCAAAAAATTTTTTGTGTATGCGGTAGATGTTCGTACCGCTATGTCAGCGCGATATGCAGAGATGGCAATTAAATCTTGCTTTTCTGAAGCTGATTCACAAGGATTTACAGATGTTACAACGAGGGACATCAATTCAACTACTGTAAGTCAGTACCTAAATGATAGTTCAATTCAAAAGACATTAGAATATTTAAAACAACAAGGTAAAACTATAGTAATTGTATTTGATCAATTTGAAGAGCTGTTCTCTCAAAAGGGGTTGTATCCACTCTTTGATAATGTGCGTGTCCTTTGCAATGAGATAGATGCGCTACAAGGTCCACTAGTTTTAGGATTTGCATGGAAAACAGATTTAACGATTCCTGCTGATCATCCGGCATACTATATGTGGTCGAATTTGGCAGATAGGCGTAAAGAATTTGAATTGTCGCAATTTAAGGCGACAGAAATTAAAAGCGCTATTAAGCTTTTTGGTAGGCATTTGCAAGAGCCTGTTAATCCGATTTTAAACAATTACTTGACCAAACAATGTCAAGGATACCCTTGGTTGTTAAAAAAGTTGTGCATTCATGTTTTCAAGTTGATACACGACGGAAATAGCCAGGACTATGTTATTGGTCAAAGGCTTAATATAGTAGACTTATTTGAAAGAGATATTTCTGAACTAACGCCAGACCAGCACGCTTGCGTAATAGAAATTGCTAAATCTTCGCCGGCAGATTATTTTTCAATTACAGAAACATATGGTAGCGATATGGTGCAAACTCTGATAAACGGAAGAATTGTAATCCGACGCGCATCAAAGTTGACATTGTACTGGGATATTTTCCGAGATTATGTTTTAAATAAGACTGTTCCAGAACTTATGCTGGATTATATCCCTCAGCAGCAATTTAGAACAGATATGCGAGCATTTGCGTGCCTAATAGACAAAGGAGATTTGGCATCTTCGGAATTGGGAAAAGAATTATCTGTAAGTACGGCTACAATCGATAATATAATGATTGACGCAGTTATGTTTGGTGTTGCACAAAGAAATTCAAATACCATACATATAATTCCGGACTCTAAAGAGGCGCTTATTTCCACTCTCCAAGCTATTTTTAAGAAGCATACTGTATACGTGGAAATAAAAAAGTTGGGACTTGAATATTTTAATTATTCACATTTTGCGAAAATATTTCATACGATTTATACCGATAACAACATCAATGGCAAAACAAAGGCAACATATTGTAGCAAACTGTATAATTGGTTTGTTTGCTTAGGTTTGTTTGAAGAGGCTCAAGGCCAGACACATTTAATTAGCGTGCCAAGTGCTAAATCTGCTGCATTTAATTTGGATACAAGAAGCCGCAGAGGCCGTTATCAAAGCGGCGGGCAAAACCTGTTTTGGGGGCAAACTTCTCCTGAAAAAATGATTTGTGCATACAATTTGATTGATTCTGGGCGAACAAATTACAATGAGCTAAAATCAGATGGCTATAGAAATGCGATAGAAGCTTTAGTAGCAGCTCGTGCAATAAGAAAAAGTGGCGACGAGGTCCATACTATTTGTAGCCTCCCCCAAGCATTTGCTAATATTGAACAATCGGATACAATTGTGTTTGCAAAGTCTTTGCTTGAGAACAATCCATCCATGAAAAGTGACGAAATGGGGATTAAACTGGAAGAGAAGTTTACTAAAAAATGGAAAAGCGGATCAAGAATACGGTATGGCAATGCGGTGATTGTATGGGTCAAATATTTAGCAGCTAATGATCACAACTAATTACAACGAATTTTCAATAATTAATTGATGCAGTATAGTGAAGGTGTAATATTATAAAATAGCCAGGCCCGTACTACTTTTATAAGTAGAGAACGGACCTGGCTATTTTGTGCAATCAAACCCTAATTTGAAACCACAACTTTTATGAAATCATCTGGAAATGTTTTAGAGCTTCTATGATTGCTGCTTCCTTTTCTGACGGGCACTGTGGCACTTTTGCATCTTCCTTCTTTGGCAGGTTATAATTCTGTCCCACATCCAGCCCGCACTTCCGCTTGACTTGGGAGATATACAGGTTGGACACCTTCAAACCGTACTTCTCCAGCACGTAGGCTTTGATCTCGTCATAGGTAGCCTTGCTCTCCGCAGCAGTCACATCCAGCTCATCCATACTGACGTCCACTTCGATGTGTCGCTCGACATTAAGTTTGGTCAAAAGGAGAACCGCTTCAACATGGCTTGACACCTGCAAATTGATGTCATAATCGTACATTTTCAGGCTTCGTTCTTGGGAACAATGCGATGTGGGTGTGAGGGAAAGGGGAGGAAAGAGCAGATTGAGCGGTCGTTCTGGGGAACAGAGGAACATTACACAGTGTCATGGTTGATTACATAAACAGTGCTGCGAGAAGCACCTTCCTTATTTAGCCACCGATCATCTACCATTTTAATCAAAAGGTTTCGTGCGCGACGCTGCCCGATGTTTAACAAAGTAGCAGCTTGGGTAGTTGTAATAGATGGGTTTTCGAGGACATAGTTGTAAATTTGCCGCTCTTGTTCATTTGTCGGCACTTTCTCGGCACTTTGTCGGCACTCACATATGCTGAGGAATGTCCTGAGCAGCACTGGCGGCATTCAGTTGGTTACGATAGAT
>ERZ1026898.1418-NODE-1418-length-11936-cov-7.131555_pt1 | contig 11936 bp, 13 predicted proteins | sample MGYA00380178_ERZ1026898 | MGnify/ENA primary metagenome ERZ1026898 (study PRJEB33269, sample SAMEA4719814) | human gut metagenome | biome: human-associated habitat; feature: organic feature; material: feces | place: Cameroon | collected 2013-10 ... | reverse complement strand
AAGGTGCCCCGTAGGGGCGGATAGGGCACAGGCGGTATGAAAGACAGATGAGAAATGCGGAGAAGTGCGCGGCACATGTGGGGAAAGCGTGAGTCCCTGACCGCGAATGACAAAGATTTCTCCCTTACGATCGAAATGACAATACGGGAGTCCGATGTCTCCTAGTCCCTAATCACCAGTCACTTGAAGCATCTAATACCTGCTTTCAAACTTTATGTCCCCCCTCAAATCGCCCGGCGCGGATTTCTTCTTCCTTGCAGAACACGCAAAAAAAGCTGCCTTACGGCAGCTTTTCCCATCATACGGTTTCACCAAGCTGAATCCTTCGGATGGCTTCTTTGGCAGCCCGCTGGGCTGCTTCTTTTTTATTCTTTCCGACGCTCTCGCCCATGACTTTGCCATTGATGTGAATTTCCATCCAGATGGTCTTGTCATGTGCCGGTCCTTCGTCCTTGGTGACAACATAGGAGATATTCACATCTCCGTGCTTCTGTACCATTTCCTGCAGGTCAGACTTGTAGTCATGGTCATAGTCTCCCTGATCGATCAGATCGAGGAATTTTTTCATGTGCCCCAAGATGAAGCGGGATGCTACCTCATAGTTATTATCGAGATAGATCGCACCGATGACAGCTTCGAAGGCATCGCCTAAGATCGAGATGCGGGTGCGGCCGCCGGACATTTCTTCTCCGCGGCCCAGACGCATGTAGTCGCCCACATGGAATTTCGCTGCGCATTCCGCACAGGAAGGCTTGCAGACGACGCTCGCCTTCGCTCGAGTCAGCTCCCCTTCCGGCCAGCTGGGGAAACGCAGAAAAAGGTATTCCCCGATGACCAGATCCAGGATGGCATCCCCTAAGAATTCCAGTCGTTCATTGTCATGAATGACTTCATTTTTATGTTCATTCGCATACGAGGTATGGGTGAGTGCTGTATTGAGAAGTTGTGCATTCTGCACGGGAATTTCATTTTCCGCAGCAAACTTTTCAATTTCTGCCATACGGTCTCTTCTTCTCACTTCAGCATGTCTCATTCTTCATAGCGCCTCATGATGACAACGGCATTGTGTCCGCCAAAGCCGAAAGCATTGGACATGGTCACATCGACTTTGCGATCTTCCGGGCCTTCAGCCGCGTAGTGAAGGTCACATTCCGGATCAGGAGTCTGAAGGTTCAGTGTCTGATGGACTTTGTTATTCATGATAGAGAGTACGCAAACGACAGCTTCGATCGCACCGGCAGCGCCCAGAAGATGGCCGGTCATGGACTTGGTAGAGTTCACAACGATGTCATAGGCATGCTGACCGAGGACTTCCTTGATCGCCTTGGTCTCATTCTTATCATTGAGGCCGGTGGAGGTGCCGTGTGCATTGATGTAGTCGATATCTTCCGGAGAAATACCTGCATCCGCGATGGCATTCTTCATGCAGCGAGCTGCGAGTTCACCACCCGGACGCGGAGCTGTAATATGGTAGGCATCGCCATTCGTACCATAGCCGATGACCTCTGCATAAATGTGCGCGCCTCTCTTCTTTGCGTGTTCAAGTTCTTCAAGGATGAGGACGCCGCTGCCTTCACCAAGTACGAAACCGTCACGACGGACATCAAAGGGGCAGGATGCTTCTTCCGGCGGGCATTCACGGGAAGAGAGCGCATGCATGGCAGCAAAACCAGCCATCGGTGTCTTTGCGACAGCCGCTTCGGTACCGCCGGCAAACATCACATCCGCATCGCCCCACTGGATCATGCGGGTCGCTCTACCAAGGGCATTGTTGCCGGAAGCGCAGGCGGTGACGTCAGTCAGGACCGGTCCCTGCAGACCGAAGGTGATGGAGACCATACCTGAGGCCATGTTTGCGATCATCATCGGGACTGCGAATGGATTCACTTTTCCCGGACCGCGTTTTTCGATGCGTTCTACGGTATCTTCCATGGTCTTGATCCCGCCGATGCCGGTACCGATGATGGTGCCGACGCGGTTCGGATCTTCTACGCTCATATCGAGCTTCGCATCTTGGGCTGCCATTTTTGCGGCAGCAACAGCAAACTGGGCATTTCTATCCATGTGACGGACGGTCTTCTTGTCCCCCACATATTTGACGGGATCAAAATCTTTGACTTCGCCAGCGATCTTGACAGGGAAATCCGTGGCATCAAATTCTGTGATCGGCGTTACACCGGATTTGCCCGACAAAAGGGCATTCCAAAATGCATCAACGCCGATACCGACGGGGGAAACCACACCCATGCCAGTCACTACTACTCTTCTTCTTTCCATAAAAAGGGCACCTCTCTTATAAACTTCTTTTAAACATTATTTATCGCGTGTTAGGTTTTTAAACAAAAATTATAGGACTTGAAAAGGCATGGCTCCGCCTGTTTCAAATCCATCACGCATGGACAAGACCTCAAAAAAACGAACCACGACGGTCATTCGCTTTTTTGAAATATTCTCCCCCAAAGGAAGTCATATGGCATGCCGGAGGGGATCCCCCTCCGGCTTCCAATATGATGTTGAAATGCGAATGCGCATTACATCTGGCTGTCGATGTAGTCTACAGCGTTCTTTACGGTCTTGATCTTTTCAGCAGCATCATCCGGGATTTCGATGTCGAATTCTTCTTCAAATGCCATGATCAGTTCAACGATATCCAGGGAATCAGCGCCGAGGTCATCGATGAAAGTGGAGTCGATGGTGACATCAGCTTCGCTAACGCCCAGCTGGTCAACAACGATCTTCTTTACTCTGTCAAAAGTGCTCATTACTCATTTCACCACCTTTCTCATAGAAGACAGACGTCTCCTTGTATTGTACCCTACTGATTATATTACATAACCATTCCGCCGTCCACCTTTAAAACCTGTCCGGTGATATAACTTGCATCATCGGAAGCAAGGAAGGAGACAGCTTTGGCGACGTCTTCGGCAAGACCCATGCGTCCGAGCGGGATGGCTGTCAGCATGGCTTCTTTATTCTTTTCCGGAATAGCATCGGTCATGTCGGTCGCGATGAAGCCCGGTGCGACAGCATTGACACGGATATTTCTGGCAGCGAGCTCCTTGGCGCAGGCCTTGGTGAGACCGATCACGCCTGCTTTTGCTGCTGCGTAGTTGGCCTGGCCGATATTGCCCATGATGCCGACTACGGATGCGATATTGATGATGGAGCCTTTTTTCTTTCTCATCATCATCTGCGCGGCGGCTTTGATGGTGAGGAAGTCACTCTTGAGGTCGGTCGAGAGTACGGCATCCCAGCTTTCTTCTTTCATGCGGATGAGAAGTCCGTCGCGGGTGATCCCTGCATTATTCACAAGGACATCCAGCTGTCCGAATTCTTCCTTGATCGTTTTGAAAATGCGATCCACATCTTCTGCTTTGGAGACATCGCCCTGGATGGTGAAGGCTTTTCCGCCAGCGGCTTCGATTTCTCCCTTGACAGCTTCTGCGGCAGCCTGGCTGCCGGCATAGTTCAGTGCGACAGCATAGCCCTTCGCAGCCAGTGTAAGAGCGATGGCTCTGCCAATACCGCGGGAAGCCCCCGTGACGAGAGCGGTCTTTTCGATAGTTTCCATCATTATTCTCCCTTCAGTGCAGCCACGACTTCATCGATGGTGGCTACATCTTCTGCATGGTGGCAGGGTACGGAGCGAGCGATCTTCTTCATGAAGCCGGTAAGAACCGTGCCGGGGCCGGCTTCGACAGTCATATCGACACCGCCGGCGACCATATTCCGGATGGATTCTTCCCAGTGTACAGGATGTGCCGCCTGATCGACCAGATTCTTTCTGATCTCGTCCGCTTTGGTCTCTTCCTTGGCATTGACATTGGCTACGACCGGGATGGCGGTGTCATGGATGTCGATCTTGTCAAGGACTTCCTTCAGTCGAAGAGCTGCCGGTTCCATCAGAGTGGAATGGAATGGCGCGCTGACCTTCAGCATGATGGCACGGCGAGCGCCTGCTTCCTTCAGTGCTTCACAGGCTTTCTCAACAGCTGCCGTAGCACCCGCGATGACGACCTGTCCCGGGCAGTTGAAATTAACTGCCTGAACAGGAAGGTCTTCGGTGGAAACTTCGCCGCAGACCTTCACGATGGTTTCCGGAGTGGAACCGATGACAGCTGCCATGCTGCCTTCTCCGAGCGGCACCGCTTCCTGCATGAAGCGACCACGCAGATGGACGGTATGCACGGCATCTGCGAAGGAGATCGCACCCGCTGCGACCAGCGCAGAGTATTCGCCAAGGCTGTGGCCTGCTGCGATATCCGGCGTGAGGCCGTGTTCCTTCAGCACCTGCCATACAGCGACACTGGCCGTCAGAATGGCCGGCTGGGTGAATTCGGTCTTCATCAGCTCTGTGTCCGGGCCTTCGAACATCATTTTGGAAATCGAGAAGCCGAGCGTTTCATCCGCTTCTTTGATCAGGGCTTTGACAGAATCATAGTTTTCAAACAGATCCTGTACCATGCCCACCTTCTGAGAACCCTGTCCAGGGAACAGAAATGCAGTTTTCATCTTGTCACACTCCATATAAATAAACACTAATTTATTATTGGTTATTCGGCATCAGGTCTTGCCTTACATCCATCTCATGACATCGCAGCCCCATGTAAGACCGGCGCCGAAGCCAGTCAGGACAACGTAGTCACCATGCTTCACGCGTCCGGCGCGGACGACTTCATCAAGCGCAATGCCGACGGAAGCTGCCGATGTATTGCCATAGCGATTGACATTCACATACATATGATCCTCCGGCAGAGCCAGACGCTTTGCGATCGCCTGAATGATGCGATTATTTGCCTGATGGGCAATGAACATATTGATATCTTCCTTCGTGATGCCGGCGGCTTTCAAGGTCTTCAGCGTGGTCGCACCCATGTGACGGACAGCGGCTTTGAATACTTCCGGCCCCTCCATATGGATATAGATACGGCCGGAGTCGATGGCGCGGTGGGTCACAAGTTCAGCGACGCCGCTCGCCGGGATATTCAGGATCTTGCCCAGGCTGCCGTCTGAGCCAAGATCCGAAGCCAGAAGACCATAGCCATCTTCGACCTTTCCGATGACAGCGGCCCCTGCCCCATCGCCGAAAAGGATGCAGGTGGAGCGGTCCTGCCAGTTCACGAGGCGGGAAAGGATTTCCGCACCGATGATCAGGATGTGCTTGTACATCCCGGCTTTCACCAGATTCGATGCCAGAGCTACTGCATAGATGTAGCCTGAGCAGCCGGCGGAAATATCCATCGCACCTGCATGCTTGCATCCGAGCTTATCCTGCACCATGCAGGCCGTGGATGGTACCACATAGTCAGGGGATGCCGTCGCTACAATGATGTAGTCGATATCGTCTGCGGTAAGGCCAGCCATTTCCAGTGCCGGAAGAGCAGCTTTCACGCAAAGGTCGGAGGTGGTCTCCGACCGGGAAGCGATATGTCTGGTCTCGATGCCCGTGCGGGTGCGGATCCACTCATCACTGGTATCGACCATTCTTTCAAGGTCTGCATTGGAAAGGATCTTCTCCGGCGCATAATGTCCGGTACCCAGAATTCCTGCAGAACATAATTCACTCATATATATAATGTCCTTTCCGTTCGTTGAAAAGAGAATTTTGGTAACTGGCAACTGACGCCAGGACTTGAAAAACAGTTTCTATGAGCTCCGAGGATTCAAATGATTCCATGTCTTCAACGGGTTTCCCATTTTTTTGAATCACGTTTCCCCGTCCAAAAATTCCACGGCGTTTGGGGGCGGGGAGCGACCATTTCGAGCCTTCAGAACCCGCTGCACCTCATTCTCATTGAGTCTCCATCTGTTTCAGCGCATCCATCACGATCTCATCCAGATGCTCCTGACAAACGCCCATCGCCATATGGATGGCATTCTTGATCGCTTTCGCTTTCGAAGCACCATGACAGATAATGAGGCCGCCTTTGATGCCCATGAGCGGCGCACCACCGTATTCAGCATAGTCAAGAGGCTTTGCCATGTATTTCTTGAGTGCCGGCTTCAGGAGCAGCCCGCCAATCTTCGCACGAAGTCCCCCCTGCATGACAGCATTCTTCAAAAGGGCAGCCACCAGTTTCCCGGCGCCTTCCCCAAATTTCAGGACTACATTCCCTGTAAATCCATCCGTGACGATGACATCAAATTCTCCCGTCATCACATCGCGGCCTTCCGCATTGCCCGCAAAAGGAATGACCTTCTGTGCGGAAAGCGCCTCATTCGCTTCCGTGACCAAAGGGCTCCCCTTCGTCGCCTCTTCCCCGATATTGAGAAGACCTATCTTCGGCTGCTGGATACCCGCGACCTTCGTCGCATAGATATAGCCCAGAAGAGCATTCTGGATATACGTCTCCAGCTTCGGCTGCGCACTCGCGCCGGAATCGATCAGGTATGTATAGCCGCCCTTCTGGTTAGGGATCGGCGTCAGGATGGCCGGACGCTCGATGCCCTTGATACGGCCGATGCCGAGAAGTCCTGCCGTAACGGCTGCCCCAGTCGATCCCGGAGCCACGAGAGCTCCGCACTCCCTCTCTCGCACAAGACGAGCACCGACAGAGACAGACGCATCCTTCTTTTTGCGGTACGCCAGCCCAGGATGCTCTCCCATCTCGATCACTTCTGATGCATGATGGATCTCGATCAGAGGATTCTGATCCTCATGATGCTTCTCCAGGATGGGGCGAATCTTATCCTCATCTCCCACAAGAACGACAGGCACTTTGTATTCCTTGACCGCCTGAATGGCGCCAAGCACGATTTCCAGCGGTGCAAAATCCCCGCCCATCGCGTCAACAGCTATTTTTTTCACAGGACGCCTCCATTACTGCAGGATCTGCATAATAAATTTTGCGCGGTATACTTCTTTATCACCGTCAAAGAAACTGATATAGATATGTTTTTTATTTCCTCTGACCAATACGATCCGCCCTTTCACGACAAGCGCCGTGCCGGGCTTGACAGCGATCTTATATTTGATATTTCCGACCTGCGTCGAAGCGAAGGGCACACCGGCCAGCGACTCGGCGAATGCAGCAGCTGCGCCATATAATTTTTCCGCAGCCACCACGCCGAGATTATCCGCCATCTCATCGCTGGTCTGAAAGAGACCCACGCCTTTGATACCGATATCCTTATCTAAGATCTGCAGCCCGCGCGCCTCCGGACTTCCTGCCACGAGGTGCTCCATACGGTCACGCATCTGTGGGATGCCAAGCGCCTGCCTGTCCAGACGGATCGTAGCTCTTGATACAGAAAATTTCTCTGCCAGATCTCCATCTGTCAGACATGGATGTTGGCGGAGCAGGCTCTGTATCGCATCGCGTCTTTGGGTTTTATCCATTTTGAAATTTCTGCTCATTTTTATCACCTGCTGATAATACTATATCACAAGCAGTCAAGGATTGCACGAAGAAAATAAAAAAGCAAAGCCCCTTTCCTTGGGACATAGGGAGGAAATCCTATTTCCTATCACATTTCTTTGATTTTCATCGATATCATAGGCAAATCAGCGAATCCGTAGATTAGAATTTCATTTGTTTTGACGGTTTTCAAAAGATACCTTGGAAAGCATCTCTCTGATAGCCTTCTTCCCGAAGCTCGGAAATCGCCCACATTGACTGACTTTTTTCGCCCCAAGTTTTATCACCAGGTGATAATTCAAACATATCGCGCAATTCGTTTGTCAAAAATTCAAGGTTGTTTAAAAACTTATCCATTGACTTATTTCATCTCATGGCATAAACTACAGTAAATACAGGATACTTCATGCTTGCTATTTTGTCAAACATATCTCTGATACCGTATAGTTATTTAAGAGTGGGATTTGTAGAATATTTTAGGAGAAAATCACATGAAATTACCAGCATTACACATTGGCAACCTGACCGCTACCGTACCGATCGTACAGGGAGGCATGGGCATCGGCGTCAGCCTCTCAGGCCTCGCGAGTGCCGTAGCCAATGAAGGCGGCGTAGGTGTCATCTCGGCTGCCAATGTAGGCTTCAATGAACCAGACTTCAAAACAAATACAGTAAATGCCAACCTTCGCGCACTGAAATCCGAACTGCTGAAAGCCAGAGAAAAAGCAAAGACCGGCATCATCGGCGTGAACATCATGTCCAAAGGCCATCACTATGAAGACTATGCCCGCTGCGCAGCAGAAAACGGTGCAGACATCATCTTCTCCGGCGCGGGACTTCCTGCCGATCTCCCCGCCTGCGTGGAAGGCACAAACACCAAGATCGCCCCGATCATCGGCTCCCCGAAAGCAGCCCGCGTCATCCTGAAGCTGTGGGAACGCCACCATCACCGTACCGCCGACATGGTCGTCATCGAAGGCCCGAAAGCCGGCGGCCATCTCGGCTACACCAGAGAACAGGTGAAAGAACACGAGAGCGACGGCTATGAAAAGGAAATCAAAGAAATCCTTGCCGTTGTCAAAGAATTTGAAGAAAAATTCGAAAAAAAGATCCCCGTCATCTTCGGCGGCGGCGTCTACGATAAGAAAGACATCGAGCACTACCTCTCCCTCGGTCTTTCCGGCGTGCAGATGGCGACCCGTTTCGTCGCCACCAAAGAATGCGACGCCGCTGACGAATTCAAACAGATGTATGTGAATGCCAAAGAGAGCGATGTCACCATCGTACAGAGCCCGGTCCACATGCCAGGCCGCGCACTCTTGAACCCCTTCGTCAAAGCCTTCACCGAGCACCGCATCCCGCCGCAGGGCTGCTTCCACTGCCTCAAAACTTGCGACCCGGCGACCACCCCCTACTGCATCACCATGGCCCTCATCCGCGCCGTCCACGGCGATGTAGACCACGGCCTCGTCTTCTGCGGTGCGAACGCCTATCGCATCAATAAGATCACGACCGTCCATGACCTCATCCAGGAGCTAACGGAAGACTAAATAAAAAAACGCTATGAGCTTTGATAGGATCCCCCTAAAGCAGACAAGGGAAATACCCAAACTGCTTTCGGGGGATTTTTTTATGGCAAAAAGGAACATGCAGCAGATGGGATTCTTGCCAAAGTGAGAGACTCTCTTTCCGGCAAATCGCCAAGGCGAATGGGATACCCGCGCGGTGTCTTCGTGGCGGGGTCAGCGTTGACGACATCGTAGTGAAATACAAACATTTCAAGCCATCCAGTTCTCCGGCACTGGATTATGCAGTATAATGACCATATGGAACTTGAGGACTACGATCCAAAACTGGAGGTCTATATGGCAGGAGCCAGAGCGGATTAAACTTTTATTATTAAAAATTACGGTGTAATACGAATGGTTTGGATTCCGGAGTGGTCAATATGTTCTCATTTAATGAAACTCAACGGATGGCATACTAGAAAGGAGGCTAAGAAGAAAAGCATAAAGCAGCCGTTTATTTGATTTTTGCGGCTGCTTTCCTGTTTAATATGAGGCTAGATATATAACTATGATTGTAGATATAGAAAGGAATATTAAAATACTCGGTTCTTTCAAATGTTCATGTTTAATCTCCCATGATATTGTTACCTTGCGAATATGACCTCATCGTTCATTTTATTGATTGCTTCCTGTTCCATTTGATAAGCCTGATATCTTTTCTCATTTGCTTCAAGTGCAAGAGAATTAATTTCTGACTGAACATCCTGATCTTTGAGGATTGGAAATGCAATCTGGCTGACATGATTATCGTCGATTTCATCGACCACAGAACCATAGGTATACCGCGTAATCAATTCATGCCCATAATCAGATGACAGGAACACATTGATATAACCTGCAAGATCAACAGAAGCTGGAACAACTCTAATGATATGCTGGTTGGCAGTCCAGTTCTCCCAATGCTTTCCTACAAGTGCCACTTTTCCGATTGTACCGCTACAAGTAACCAGAGTCATGTTTTCATGAATCTCTAATTGTTTTTTTATTATATCTGCATGATGTGCGATCGACAGATATTTTTTGTTTGAGGGATCTAGTTCCCACAACTGCTTTCCGCCAATAAACACACGCCCGTGGCCTTCATCAACATAGACACGCTTAAACCTTCCCGGCAGAATAATTTCTTTACTTATCCTTGAATCTCCAACTGTAGTTACTTCTGCGGCATGCTCTTTGAGATGATCAATGATTGCAGCAACAATCGGAACATGGTAGGAACCATCAAGCCGTCCATCTAGCTTGCTGAGTTTGACAGAAAATGTATCTACGGAAGCGTTTTTCTGGTAATACGCTGCATGACGTTTAAACTCTTCTATTGGCTGCAGTTCCAGCTCTTTGACAAGCAAATCGTTTGCCTGATCAAGAAGTTCATTCGATTCGTCCCGTAACTCAAAAGAACGGACGATTAGAGAATTAATATTACCCTTAATACTGCCTAGCGCAGACGGGATAGGTATATTCCTTAGATGGTCTGGTTCAATTTCCTGAACTACGGCTCCAAAAACATTTGAATGTAATAATGCTTGGCCGGATTTTGTTTTCAGAAAAGTGTAAACGTAACCTGGATAATCTGTGCAATCCAATCGAATTGCATGCTCACTTACCAAGTATTTTGATAGCGTTTTGTTAACAAATGTAATATTCCCTATAGTGCCAGATCGAGATAAAAGAAGTGTTCCAAAGGATACATGCAAATCATTTACCTTAGCGGTATCTTCCATAAATTTTACTGGCTTTGGATAAACATCCAGCATTTCTGAACTTCCTAAAAATCCAATAGCCTTTGGATTTGATGCTAATACATAGTTACGCTTCATTCGTGAACCATAATAGGCATTTTTGACAGGACAACCTTCACCATATAGTTGTGTGTAAGGATACTTGCTATTTTGTATGTTGTACCAGGCCTGTTTAGCCACAGTGTCATATACACTTGCGTCAAGGCGGTTTCCACGTGCTATGACATCAGAAAGGGGCACAGAGCACCATTTCAATGGTGCTTCTTTAATCTCCATTTCTTGTTGAGTGCGTTTGGGAGTATTGTAATTGAGAGCAAGATTGTAGTTTACCATGCTAAACCCTCCTCAACTTTCCATTTGGAGAATATACCCGGAACATCAGGTGTCTGGTCATCTTCAACTTTCTTTGTTTGCTGATGTCTGACAGTCTTATCCCCTTGACTTGTCTCGTCCAAAATAAGCACATTATTCGTATCGGGGACAAGAATTTCATTTCCTTCAGCATCGCGTTTGAAAATTGGATTACCACGCTTGTCATGACCGATTTTGTCTACCATTGCCATGAAGATATTGTAATCGCCCATTTTACCGCTCTTTTCCTCCTGATTCTTCTGCTCCTGTGTCTTTTTTTGTAAGAATAGTACAGAGGTTTGCGTGCCATTATGGGGCTGGAAGGTGTCAGCATTCAGATCAATGCTTGCAATAATCCTGTGATTTCGGATAAGCCATTCGCGTATGTAGCCAAGTCCCGGAGATCCGAGAATTGAATCAGGTAAAACGATACCCATTCGTCCGCCTGGAACAAGAAATTGAGTGCATCTTTCAATGAACAGGATCTCTGGAGGAACGGACGATTGTAAACGTTCTGTCATCGTCCATAATCCTTTTTCCTTATCATTTGTCCAGATATGAGCAAGCTCAAACTGTTCAAGTATGGCTCTGTCCTTAATCGGGATCTTGCTTCCAAATGGAGGATTGGTAACTATCACATTGAAGAATGCAATTGTATTGTAGTCCTTTATTGATGACTTATTTACACCGACAGCTTCTGCTAAACGGGTTCTGAAATCATCTGTCCATTCATGAGGCGGGAGAAGGGAGTTCGTCTTTAAAATGTTTCCGCTTCCATCGTTGTTCATGACCATGTTCATTTTAGTTGCTTTCACAAGATCTGGATTTATATCAAAGCCAAAATAATTCTGAGAAGCCATTTCGGAGGTAAGTGTCAAGTTTTCCTCGGTAATTCATTTGACTGTCGATAATTACTATCT
>ERZ1026898.1416-NODE-1416-length-11944-cov-4.110018_pt1 | contig 11944 bp, 8 predicted proteins | sample MGYA00380178_ERZ1026898 | MGnify/ENA primary metagenome ERZ1026898 (study PRJEB33269, sample SAMEA4719814) | human gut metagenome | biome: human-associated habitat; feature: organic feature; material: feces | place: Cameroon | collected 2013-10 ... | reverse complement strand
CTGGGCAGCAAGCAGCCTGTTCCCTCAGTTTACAGAGCCGAATGAATCCTATCACGGCGTTTCGTTCGTGCAGGCAGCCGGAAGGGCAGCCTTTGTTACTTATATCCGGGCAATCATTCTCCGCGATGAGGGAGCTGCAATTTCTCCCTTTAATGCATTCCTCCTTCTGCAGGGAACAGAGACCCTGTCCCTTCGCCTGGAGCGTCACTGGGAGAATGCGAAGAAGGTGATCGATTATCTGGTAAAGAGCCCTTATGTGAAGCAGGTGAATCACCCTGTACTTCCGGAGCATCCGGATCACAAGCTGTTTGAGAAGTATTTCCCGAACGGCGGCGGCTCGATCTTCACCTTCGACATCAACGGCGGACAGAAGGAAGCCTTCACCTTTATCGATCATCTGCAGATTTTCTCGCTCCTTGCCAATGTGGCAGATGTGAAGTCGCTGGTAGTACATCCGCTGACCACAACGCACGCGGAGCTTTCGGAGGCAGAAGCGGCGGAGCAGAATATCTATCCTTCTACGATTCGTCTCTCCATCGGAACCGAGAATATCGATGACATTCTCTGGGATTTGGATCAGGCGCTGAAGGCTGCGTTTGAGCAGTAATTTTCACTTTCAAAGAGAACGGTTGCTCACAGATCTGCGGCAAAAAAGCGGGCAGTTCCCTTCACAGGGAACTGCCCGCTTTTTCTGTCCGCGTGTGCCTGCCGGAGATTTCTTCCGGCACCGGCTCACTGCCGCAGCTGATTTAAATTTTCGAAGAAGGCCGGATAGCTGATGTCGACGCAGGCGGCATCATCCAGCACGGTTTCTCCTTCCGCAATGAGTGCTGTGACGGCAAACGACATGGCGATCCGGTGATCCTTGAAGGTGCGGATTGCTGCGCCGTGAAGGGAAGCTCCGCCCTCGATGATCATGCCGTCCCCGGTGGGGGTGATCCTGCAGCCCATGGCCTGCAGGCCTTCTGTCATGGCAGCAATCCGGTCGGACTCCTTCACCTTCAGCTCAGCGGCATCCCGAATGATGGTGGTGCCGTCCGCTGCGGCTGCCATGACGGCAATGATCGGAATCTCATCGATCAGGGTGGGAATCATGTCGCCCTCCACGATCGTACCGTGAAGAGAAGAGGTTCTGACAAGGAGATCTGCGGAGGGCTCCGCTGCATGGTTCTCATTCAGAACCGTGATGTCTGCGCCCATAGCCCTTGCGGCGCGCAGAATGCCGTCTCTGGTTTCATTCATTCCGACGTTTCGGATGAGTACCTCGGAATTCGGTACCAGGCAGGCTGCCGCGATAAAATAGGCCGCAGAGGATATGTCGCCGGGGACAGTGATCTGTTCCGGAGACCAGAGCTCTCTGGCGGGGGTGACGGAAACGCTGTGACCTGCGAAATTGCCGCTGTCATCGGTAAGATCTGTGACAGCGGGCGCATGACCGAAGGCGGCCAGCATTTTTTCCGTGTGATCACGGGAAATTGCCGGTTCCAGAACGGTAGTATTTCCTTCTGCATAAAGACCTGCACAGAGGATGGCGGATTTCACCTGGGCGGAAGCCACACTGGTTTTCCAGGTGATCCCATGGAGCGGCTTTCCGGAAATTTTCAAAGGAGCACAGTTATCGTCGTTCATGCTGACAATGTCTGCACCCATCTGCTGCAAAGGCTCCATGACACGTTTCATGGGCCGGCGGTTTACCGATTCATCCCCTGTGATGTAGCTGGTAAAATGCTGCGGAGCCAGAATTCCGCTCATGATGCGCGTTGTGGTTCCGCTGTTCTGCGAGTACAGGGCGATCGGAGAGTGGGACGGATAGAGACCGTGAAGACCCGTCCCGTGGACGATGAGCTTTCCGGGCTCAGAGAAATCCCGTTCAATATAAATGCCAAGCCTTGAGAAGCAGTCCATGGTTGCCAGACAGTCGGCACTCTCCAGAAAATGCGTGATCTGCGTGTCGCCTTTTGCAAGGGAGCTGAACATGATGGCGCGATGAGAAATGGACTTGTCGCCCGGAATGGTCAGCTCACCCTTCAGGGAAGCTGCAGGTGAAAGCGTGATCGCTTTGGAAGACGGGCTGTTCGTCTTCGCAGCAGCGGAAGAGGCTTCTGCAAAAGAGGCATCTTTAATCAGAATGTGTCGGTGCATGTTGATCCTTTCTTAATTGGTAAATGGAATAAAGGCGCTCAGTGAATCGTGTAGTTCCTGGTCGTAAGGATATCCCTTGCCTCGTTCAGATCCGGCTCGGAGTAAAACTCGACGCGCAGGGTACCTTCCTGGTACTCACGATTGTGTGTGATGCCGATGTTCTTGATGCTGATGGCATTGACGGCAAGAAGCGTGACGACCTCAGCCAGCATGCCGGGATGGTCTTCGATGTCCACAAACAGCAGATGCAGAAGATTGTGGGCACCGCTGGAGGTTCCGTCGAAGCTGTCGCGGTAATTCTTCGCTGAGTCAAAAAAGTCAAACACCTTTGTGTGATTCTTTTCTGCGATCTCGTCCCGAATCTTTGAAAGCTCTTCCATATAAGAATCCAGAAGCTTTATGATGTTGTCTCCGTTTGTCATGCAGATCTGCTCCCACATCACAGGAGAAGAGGAGGAAATGCGGGTGATGTCCTTGAAGCCTCCTGCAGCAATGGCATGCATGACGGCATCCTCGGAATCGGAATGCTTCACCAGATTGACAAGACCTGCAGAGACGACGTGCGGAAGATGGGAAATCCCGGCAACCGCATAGTCGTGAAAGGGACAGGAAATGATAAGAGGAATGGATTTGATGCCCTTTACGAACGCCTGAAAGCATTCCGTCTTCTCCTTCGGTGTATCGCCTGTGGGTGCCACGATGTAGTATGCATTTTCCAGAAGAGACGCACGGGAGTTATGATAGCGGGTTCTCTCCGAGCCTGTCATGGGATGGCCTCCGACGAAAAAGGAGGAGAGGCCTTCTTTTTCTACCTGCTCCTGAATGTCCCTTTTGGTGGAGCCAATATCGGACAAAATAGCGGAAGGCTTCAGATGTCCCTTCAGTGCGGCAAGATTTTCCGCGTTCTTCTGGACAGGAGCACAGAGAAAAACAATGTCGCAGTTTTCAAACATGGCACCGTCAAGAGGACCGTCCCCGCTGCAGGCACCGGCATTGACGACTCCGTCATGAATGGCCTCGTCCAGCGTGTCACGGGAAGGGTTATAGGCAATGATTTCCGCCATGGGCCAGTAGCTTCGGATCGCCTTTGCAATCGAACCTCCGATCAGGCCAAGACCGACAAAGCCAAAGCGGAAAGAGTTAAAATCAGACATAATCAGTCACCTCGGATATCTGCAGAAATTGAACCGGCCAAAGGCATTAAAATAATGATAGAAATGGAATTGGCCGAATGGATATAGTGTACCGCAATTAAATGCGGCGGTCCACAGTTTATTACGCCAACGCGGTGAATTACAAAAAACGCGGTTTTCTTGACACTGGTATTTCGTGGGGATATCATTAAAAAAGTATGCAAAGGAGGTAATCAATGAAATACAACTTCAGGAAAATCGAGCCGAAGTGGCAGGCTGCCTGGGAGCAGGCGAATGCATTTGAGGCAGTAGATTTTGACAGTAAGCCGAAGTGGTACGGACTGGTAGAGTTTCCGTATCCGTCCGGTGCCGGCATGCATGTCGGTCATATCAAAGCATATTCTTCCATCGAGGTTCTGGCAAGAAAGCGCCGCATGCAGGGCTATAACGTGCTGTTCCCGATCGGATTCGATTCATTCGGCCTTCCGGCAGAGAACTATGCCATCAAGACCAACACGCATCCGCACATCATTACGGAGAAGAATATCAGGCACTTCTCGGAACAGCTGAAGCAGGTCGGATTTTCTTTTGACTGGTCCAGAGAGTTTGCAACCTCCCGTTCCGATTATTATAAGTGGACACAGTGGATCTTCCTGAAGCTGTTTGAGCATGGCCTTGTGTTCCGTTCGAAGACACTGGTCAATTACTGCCCGCACTGCAAGGTTGTCCTTTCCAACGAGGATTCGCAGGGAGGAAAGTGCGACATCTGCCACAGTGATGTGGTGCAGCTTTCCAAGGATGTCTGGTTCCTTCGCATCACGGAGTATGCGGACAAGCTTCTGGATGGATTGAAGGATGTCGATTATCCGGAATCCGTCAAACAGCAGGAGGTTGCCTGGATCGGAAGATCCGAAGGCACCTTTGTGAACTTCCAGGTGTCAGACGGAAAGGGAAATGCGATTCCGGATGAGAAGCTGGAAATTTATACCACCCGGTGTGATACGCTTTACGGCGTCACCTTCATGGTTGTCGCTCCCGAGCATCCGATTCTTGACAAGTACAAGGATCAGATTTCCAACTGGGAGGCTGTTGAGAATTACCGGACCGAATCTGCGAAGAAGACAGAGTTCGAAAGAACCCAGCTCGTAAAGGAGAAGAGCGGCGTTCAGATCGACGGTCTTGCGGCGATTAACCCGATTACAGGCAAGGAAATTCCGGTGTTTATTTCAGACTATGTCATGATGGGCTACGGAACCGGTGCGATTATGGCGGTTCCTGCGCACGATCAGAGAGACTATGACTTCGCAAAGAAGTTTGGAGTTCCGATTGTGCAGGTCATCAAGGGCGGCGATATTGAGAAGGAAGCGTATACCGGAGACGGCGAGATGATCAATTCCGGCTTCCTGAACGGTCTGACCAACAAGAAGGATTCCATCGAGAAGATGCGGGAGTACCTTCTTGAAAAGGGCATCGGTCATAAGGGCGTTCAGTATAAGATGAAGGACTGGGCCTTCAACCGTCAGAGATACTGGGGAGAGCCGATTCCGCTGATTCATTGTGAGAAGTGCGGGACCGTCGGCGTTCCCGAAGAGGATCTTCCGCTGACTCTGCCGGAGGTTGAGAATTTCGAGCCCGGGCAGGACGGAAAGAGTCCCCTTGCAAGAATCGATTCCTTTGTAAACTGCACCTGCCCGAAGTGCGGCGGCCCGGCAAAGAGAGAGACGGATACCATGCCCCAGTGGGCAGGCTCCTCCTGGTACTTCCTCCGCTTCTGCGACCCGCACAATGACAAGGCGTTCGCGGATAAGAAGAAGCTGGAGTACTGGATGCCGGTCGATCATTACAACGGCGGTATGGAGCATGTCACGAGACACCTGCTGTATTCCAGATTCTGGCATCACTTCCTCTATGACATCGGAGAGGTGAACACACCGGAGCCGTATGCAAAGCGTACGTATCAGGGAATGGTTCTTGGCTCAGACGGACAGAAGATGTCCAAGTCCAGAGGCAATGTCATTGACCCGGTGGATATCGTGGAGGCTTATGGCGCAGACACGCTCCGCACCTATGTGATGTTCATGGGCGACTACGGCAGCGCCGCTCCCTGGAGCGATGAATCGCTGAAGGGCTGCAAGCGTTTCCTGGAAAGAGTTGCAGGCTTTACGGAAATGGCAACCGCTGAGAAGGAAGATCCTCAGCTGGAGACGAAGCTTCATAAGACCATCCGCAAGGTATCGGATGACATCGACAACATGAAGTTCAATACCGCCATTGCTGCACTGATGGCTCTGACCAATGATTTCTACAAGGCAGGAGCCGTGACGAAGGAGGATGTTCTTGTTTTCATCAAGCTCCTTTCGCCCTTTGCACCTCACCTCACCGAAGAGATGTGGGAAGAGCTTGGCATGAATCCGGATGGAAAGACCTTCTGCACGCTGTCCGCATGGCCGCAGTATGATGAGTCGAAGACCGTGGACTCTACCATCCGAATGGGTGTTCAGGTCAACGGAAAGCTTCGCGGAACTATTGAAATTCCGGCCGATGCCTCCAGAGAAGAGGCTCTTTCAGCGGCGAAGCAGGATGAGAACGTTGCCAAATATCTGGCGATGGGAAATCTTGTTAAGGAAATCTATGTTCCCGGCAAGATCCTGAACTTCGTTGTAAAATAAATATATGATCAAAGGCAGCTTCGTCTTACGGACGGAGCTGTCTTTTTTTGTCGCATTTGTCTGAATTTGTGAAGAATATACAATTAAACTTGAGATAGAATCCTGCATTTGTTAAAATATTCCTTGAGCCTACCGGAAAATGAAAAATGAAACCGGAAAACTCAATAACATACTGGAGGATTCCTACATGAAAGTTTATACAACTGACAAGATCCGCAACGTCGTAATCCTTGGACACGGCAGCTGCGGAAAGACAACACTGGTCGAGGCGATGGCATACCTTGGTGGTCTGACATCGAGACTGGGAAAGGTTGAGGATGGAAGCACCATCAGCGATTTTTCCAAGGAGGAGCAGAAGCGTGAAATTTCCATTCATACTTCGCTGATCCCGATTGAGTGGAATGACTATAAGCTGAACATTCTGGATACCCCCGGATACTTTGATTTTGTCGGAGAAGTAGAAGAAGCGATTTCTGTGGCTGACGGTGCCATCATCGTGGTCAGCGCAAAGGCCGGAATCGAGGCAGGAACCGAAAAGGCATGGGAGATCTGCGAGAAGTATCATCTTCCGAGAATGTTCTTTGTAACGGATATGGATATCGATGAGGTTTCCTATCGCAAGGTGGTTGAGGATCTGACGGCTCTGTATGGCAAGAAGATCGCTCCGTTCAATATGCCGGTCCGTGAAGACGGCAAGCTTGTCGGCTATGTCAATGTCATTCAGAAGAAGGCGTTCAAGTGGGTGAACAAGGAAGCCATTGCTGCCGATGTTCCGGATTATTCCGCGGAATACCTGGAGCAGTATCACAACACCCTGATCGAAGCGGTTGCAGAGACCTCGGAAGAGTTTATGGATCGTTATTTCTCCGGAGAAGAGTTCTCGGAGGCGGAGATTCGTGCGGCAGCACGTCTGTCCATTCAGGACGGCACCATCGTTCCGGTAGAGATGGGCTCCGGACTTGCAGCTCTTGGCGTTTATACGATGATGGATGATATCGTGAAGTACATGCCTGCAGCAGAGTCCCGCAAGGTCAGCGGCATCAATCTCAAGACCAATGAGATTTTTGAAGCAAACTTCGATGTTCTGAAGCCGAAGAGTGCGTTTGTCTTCAAGACGATTGTGGACCCGTTCATCGGACGCTACAGCCTGATCAAGGTCCGCTCCGGTGTCTTCAAGACGGATGATCTTTGCTACAATGCAAGAACCGAGACCGAGTTTAAGGTTGGCAAGCTCTACATTCTGCAGGGCAACAAGGCATCCGAGATTCCGGAGCTTCATGCCGGAGATCTTGGCGCACTTGCGAAGCTGCAGGGGGTGAATACCGGAGACACCATTTCGACGAAGGCAACACCGATTCAGTATGCGAAGATGGACATCTCCACGCCGTATACATACCTTCGCTATAAGGCAGTGAACAAGCAGGATATTGATAAGATTGCACAGGCTATGGGCAAGCTTGCCGCAGAGGATCCGACCTTTAAGGCGGTCAATGATTCGGCAAACAGCCAGTCTCTGATTTATGGTATGGGCGATCTTCATCTGCAGGTGATTCAGTCCGAGCTGAAGGATGAGTATAAGTGTGAAATCACACTGGAGAAGCCGAAGGTTGCTTTCCGCGAGACCATCAAGAAGAATTCGGATGTGGAATACAAGTATAAGAAGCAGACAGGCGGACACGGTCAGTACGGACATGTAAAGATTCGTTTTGCTCCCGCAGAGGATCACAGTGCACCGTATGTATTCGATGAAGCCGTTGTCGGCGGCGCTGTTCCGAAGAACTATTTCCCGGCGGTTGAGAAGGGAATTGCAGAGTCGGTTCAGTCCGGACCTCTGGCAGCATATCCGGTTGTCGGCGTACATGCAACGCTTTACGATGGATCCTATCATCCGGTGGATTCCTCGGAGATGGCATTTAAGACGGCTGCGAAGCAGGCCTTCAAGAAGGGCTTCATGGAAGCCGGCCCGGTTCTCCTTGAGCCGATCGTTTCCCTGAAGGTAATCGTTCCGGATACCTACACCGGCGATATCATGGGCGATCTCAACAAGAGACGCGCATCGATTCTCGGCATGAATCCGGCTCCCGGATCCAAGCAGATCATTGAGGCGGAGGTTCCGCAGATGGAGCTGTTCGATTATTCGACAACGCTTCGCTCCATGACCGGCGGACGCGGAGAGTACAGCTATGAATTCTCCCGTTATCAGCAGGCTCCGGCAGACATTCAGAGCAAAGAGGTTGCTGCGAGAGCAGAAAAGGCTGCAGAAGGATTTTCAGAAGAATAAAGTCAGGTGTTTGCCTGAGAACAGAAGGGGATTCCGAAAGGGATCCCCTTTTTCCGGCGTTTCTGCGGTCTTGACGCAGATGTATTAAGTGTATACAATTATACATACTTGAATTTCAGAAAATCTTATATGACATCCAAAGGAGGATGGTATGGTTACAGAGCCTTTTGAAAATCGTCCGGTCTCGATGAATGAAGACAATCATCTGCTTCAGATCGAAGAGCACATGTACATTCTGGATGATGTGCAGAAGCCGAATGTGTTCCGTCAGATGTTTCCGTATTCGGATATTCCGAAGATTCCGTTCAATGACAGGACCGTGCCGAAGCGCATGCCGAAGGATATCTGGATCACCGATACCACCTTCCGTGATGGTCAGCAGTCGCGGGCACCTTATACGACGGATCAGATTGTCCATATCTATGATGAGTTTCATCGCCTTGGCGGGCCGAACGGTATGATTAAGGCCTGCGAGTTCTTCCTGTACAGCAAGCAGGACCGTGATGCGGTATACAAATGTATGGAACGGGGATATGAGTTCCCTCAGGTTACCAGCTGGATTCGTGCAAGTCATGATGATTTCCGGCTTGTTCATGAGATGGGAATGAAGGAAACCGGAATTCTGGTCTCCTGCTCGGATTATCATATTTTCCTGAAGCTGAAGATGACCCGCAAGCAGGCCATGGAGCATTATCTTTCCGTGGTTCGTGATTGTCTGGAGCAGGGGATCAGTCCCCGCTGCCATCTGGAGGATATTACAAGAGCGGATATCTATGGCTATGTCGTGCCGTTTTGCCTGGAGCTGATGAAGCTGCAGCGGGAGTATGGAATTCCGATCAAGATTCGTGCCTGTGACACCATGGGCTACGGCGTGAATTACAACGGTGCGGTTATCCCGCGCTCGGTTCCCGGAATTATCTATGCCATTCATACGCATGCGGGGGTTCCGAGCGAGCAGCTGGAGTGGCACGGTCACAATGACTTCTATAAGGCAGTGGTCAATGCGACGACTGCATGGCTCTACGGCTGCAGCGGCGTAAACTGCTCACTGTTCGGAATCGGTGAGCGGACCGGCAATACGCCGACCGAGGCGATGGTCTTCGAATATGCGCAGCTTCGCGGTGATCTGAACGGAATGGACACGACAGCGATCACGGACCTTGCGGAATATTATGAGAAGGAGATCGGCTATCACATTCCGGAGAGGACGCCGTTTGTGGGGAAGAACTTCAATGTCACAAGGGCAGGCATCCATGCCGACGGCCTTCTGAAGAACGAAGAAATCTACAATATTTTTGATACCGGAAAATTCCTGAACCGTCCGCCGATTTCAGCCGTGACCAATACGTCCGGGCTTGCGGGAATCGCGCTCTGGATCAATAACTACTATCGCCTGCCGGAGGATCGGAGAATCGATAAAAAGTCCGTTCTGGTGGAAGGCGTGAAGGCGTGGGTGGATGAGCAGTACGCTTCCGGCCGCGTCACGGTCATCACGGATACGGAGCTTGAGGCTGTCATTGACCGTGTTTGCAGGAAAGAGCATCTTTCGCTGACGGATTACGAGAAATAGGATAGAATAAGAAGTTAGCATCGACAGAAAGATCGGAGGAACATAAAAAGGGGAAATGAATAATTACGATGTGAAACGGGACATGAGTGATCAGTATTCGCTGCGGGGACGAGTTTTTCATAAGATCCGTGACGACATTCTGAACGGGAAATATAAGGAAAATGAGGAGCTGAAGGAGGTTGCGATCGGCCAGGAGCTCGGGGTATCCCGCACGCCGGTCCGGGAGGCACTTCGTCAGCTGGAGCTGGAGGGCCTTGTTCAGATCATTCCGAACCGCGGAGCTTTTGTTACCGGAATCCAGGCACAGGATGTACGTGACATTTATATGATTCGTGCACGTCTGGAGGGGCTGTGTGCCCGCTGGGCCTGCGAGAACATTACCAAGGAACAGATGGACGAGATGGAGGAGAACGTTTATCTCGCAGAGTTCCACGCGAAGAAGGGCAATATGGAGCAGATGGCGGAGCTGGACAATCAGTTTCATCGGATTCTGTATGCGTCCGGAGCCTCCAAGATGCTGGAGCATCTTCTGGAGGACTACCATCAGTATGTTATGAGAATCCGCCGCAAGACGCTCTCCACGCCGGATCGTGCCATCGCTTCGAACAAGGAGCATCACGGTATTATGGAGGCCATCAAGGCGAATAATCCGGACCTGGCGGAGAAGCTGGCGTCCGAGCATATGAACAACGCCTACAGCAACATGGTTAAGAACGGACTGTACGATCTGTATAAGACAGACAATGCCGCGGCAGCTTCCGGAGAGAAGACCGCTGAGCCGGCTAAGAAGGAAGCATAAGAAGGAATCATAAGAGAGGAGCGGGAATATGGCGAAAATTCAGATGACAACTCCCATCGTGGAGATCGATGGCGATGAAATGACAAGAATTATCTGGAAGCTGATCAAGGAGGACCTGATCCTTCCTTTCGTGGAGCTGAAGACCGAGTATTATGATCTTGGGCTGGAGCACCGCGACGAAACCGATGATGAGGTGACGAAGGACGCGGCTCTTGCGACAAAGAAGTACGGCGTTGCCGTCAAGTGTGCTACCATTACACCGAATCGTGCAAGACAGGAAGAGTATCATCTGAAGAAGCTTTACAAGAGTCCGAATGCAACGCTCCGCTCCATGCTGGACGGAACCGTTTTCCGCGGACCGATTCTGGTAAAAGGAATCGAGCCCTACGTGCGGACCTGGAAGGCTCCGATCATGCTGGCTCGTCACGCCTACGGAGATGTTTACAAGAATTCCGAGATGAAGATTGGAGGTCCCGGAAAGGCAGAGCTTGTCTACACGGAGGCGGATACCGGCATTGAGCATCGCAGACTGATTCATGATTTCGACGGTGCCGGGATCATTCAGGGAATTCATAATACGGATAAATCCATCGAGAGTTTCGCACGGACCTGCTTCAATTATGCTTATGACAAGAAGATGGATCTGTGGTTCTCCACGAAGGATACCATTTCCAAGACGTATGACGGAAACTTCAAGGAGATTTTCCAGGATCTGTATGAGAATGAGTACAAGGAGAAATTCGAGGCTGCCGGAATCAAGTATTTCTATACTCTGATTGACGATGCCGTGGCTCGTGTCATTCGCTCCGAGGGCGGCTTTGTCTGGGCGCTGAAGAATTATGACGGCGATGTGATGTCGGATATGATGGCGACGGCCTTCGGATCTCTTGCGATGATGACCTCCACACTGGTCTCTCCGACAGGTGCCTATGAATACGAGGCAGCGCACGGGACAGTGCAGCGTCATTACTACCAGTATCTGAAGGGCGAGAAGGAGTCCACAAACTCTGTCGCAACGATCTTTGCCTGGACGGGAGCTTTGAGAAAGCGCGGCGAGCTGGATGGATTAAGTGATCTCGTGAAGTTCGCAGAGCAGCTGGAAGAGGCGACGCTTTCTACGATTGAGTCCGGAAAAATGACCGGTGACCTTGCAGCAATCACCACACTTCCGAAGGTACAGAAGCTGGATACAGAGGAGTTTATTCTGGCGATCCGGGATACGCTGGAAGCACTGCGCGCATAGTGGTGGAAGCATGATTTTTCTTCGCTGATTTCATCCCTGCGGATAAAAAATCTCTTCCCAGGATGATTCTTCCTTGCTGATTTCATCCCTGCGGATAAAAATTTTCT
>ERZ1026898.1412-NODE-1412-length-11968-cov-8.334089_pt1 | contig 11968 bp, 9 predicted proteins | sample MGYA00380178_ERZ1026898 | MGnify/ENA primary metagenome ERZ1026898 (study PRJEB33269, sample SAMEA4719814) | human gut metagenome | biome: human-associated habitat; feature: organic feature; material: feces | place: Cameroon | collected 2013-10 ... | reverse complement strand
TCAAAATTGCCGAAGCGGCGAAGGAACGCGGGATGCTGCTTCTCCTCCTGACCGGTGGAGAGCCACTGCTTCGTCCGGATTTTGCCGAGATATATGCCGCTTGTCAGAAAATGGGGCTGATGGTTTCCATCAATTCCAACGGGACCCTTCTGAATGATACCATCCTGCAAGTACTGACCGCTTACCTGCCCCAGCGGGTCAATCTCACCCTTTATGGCGCTTCACCGGAAACCTATGAGCGGCTGTGCTTGGACGCTTCTGCTTACGAACGGGCATACCGGGCAGTGGAACTTATGCTGGGTGCCGGAATCTCCGTGAAGCTGAATTTCAGCGCTACACCCGAAAATATTGCAGATTTGCCTGCTGTGACAGCTTACGCGAAAAGCAAAAATTTGCCGCTGCAAACAGCGTCTTATATGTTTCCTCCTGTTCGTGCTGCGGAGAATACCCGATGTGAAAGCTGTCAGCGACTATCCCCGGAACAGTCTGCGCAGGTACGATGGCAGAGCGAATGCAGCAATATGTCATTTGATAATCTTTTGCGCCGTGCCGAGGCCATTGCCCGAAATCACGAGATTCCTGCTGCGCAGTCAGAGTGCCAGGATATGCCGACAGAGCATATTCGCTGCCGGGCAGGCGCGGCAGCATTCTGGATCACCTATAACGGGCAAATGCGGCCCTGCGGAATGATGGATACCCCTTCCGCTTTGTTAGGGGATGATTTCACCGCAGCGTGGGATTATATCCGTTCTGAACGCAAAAAAATTATGGTTCCGGCCCGCTGTACAGCCTGCCGATACCATCCAATCTGTGAAGCCTGCCCTGCGGTATGCATGGCGGAAACAGGACGATTTGCGTCCGTGCCGGAATATATGTGCTGCAAAATGGACGCTTATGCAAATTCCGCCGCAAATTGGTATGAACAGACAGAAAAGGAAACACAGGAGAAAACCATATGAAGTTAAGCAATAAATTTGTTTTGCGAGAAATCGCGGGAGATTCGATTCTCATTCCCATAGGACAGACGGATATTCAGGGGATGCTGCTCTTAAATCCGGTATCCATGCTGATTTATCAGGGACTACAAAATGGAAATGAACCAGAGGAGATTCTACAGCAAATTATTACAGAATATGACGTTGAGGAAACGCAGGCACAGGACAATCTGAAAGAAACGCTTGCGCAAATGCGGGAGCTTGGAATTATTGAAGCATAAAAGACAGAAAGAGGAACTCAAATGAAATCAAACTCACTAAAACAACTCATCAGCGCGATTCTATCGCTCGTCATGGTATTCTGCCTTCTGCCAACTGCCGCTTTTGCTGTTTCGGCAGATACCACCAATGACAAGACCTCCCTTGCCCCTATCGGCCCTGCCTTTGATGTCAACAGTCTGCTGGCATGGACCGCAGGCTCGGATGAGGATGGAGCATACTCCCGCTCCGTGATTCCTTTGGCAGACCGGACTACCGGATTCACTGTCAACAACACAGCAAACCCAGAAGCAAAGCTCATGGTCTGCTCTTTGGCCAACTCCAAGCATGACACGACCAGTGCGCAGGGAACGGATTCTTTCAGCAGTTACGCTTTCAATTACTGGCAGTATGCGACCTCATTCGTATATTGGTCAAGCTCCAAACGGGGTAATGTCGTTGTCCCCAACGGGGAGTTCACAGATGCAGCGCATACAAATGGCGTGCCGGTCATGGGTACGATTTTCTTTGACTGGGGTGGGAACGCTTCTGTCGTCCAGAACTTTGTAAACAATTATACCGCTGTTGCGGACAAGCTTATTGAACTGATGGAGTACTACGGTTTTGACGGATATTTCTTTAATGAGGAAACCGGCGTCAGCTCCAGCGTAGCCAGCAAACTGAACCAGATGATCGCTTATATACGTAAGCAGAAGCCTGATATGCTGATTGGGTGGTACGATTCTATTTGTGACAACGGCTCACTTAGCTATCAGGATGCGGTCAACAGCAACAACAGCGGTTGGGTTTCGGCCGGTGTAAATGAGTTCTTCATGAATTATAACTGGACCACGCAAAAGGTAAACACAACAGTTTCAACCATGCAAGGGTTGGGTAAAAGCCAATATGATGCATTTGCCGGACTTGATGTGCAGCAGAACTGCATGAATACCACATTCAATTCAAGTTACCTGCTCAACAACAATAAGCTGAAGCTGTCTCTTGCCCTCTATTGCCCGAACTCAACTATGGGTCTCGCTACAGATGGCGCAAACTTTCACGAGGTAGAACGGCAATTCTATGTAAATGGCGGTGATCCCCGCAATACGACAAGCAGCGGCTGGCAGGGTATGTCGAGGTTCTTTGCGGATCATACCACGATTCTGTCTGCCCCATTTGTAACAAATTTCAACGCAGGCCACGGCAAAGCGTATTATGTGGATGGCGTAAAGTCTCGAAACAGCGAGTGGAGCTATCAGTCTGTACAGGATATCATGCCCACATGGACATGGATCATCGACTCAAACGGCAATAAGCTTTCCGGCGGCTATGATTTTGATGATGCCTATAATGGAGGATCTTCCATCAAATTTTCCGGCAGCCTTTCTACGGGTCAACCCAATAATATCATGCTTTACAGCACGAAGCTGGCAATCAATGGCAGCACGAACATTTCCCTCACCAGCAAAGGCGATCAAGGCTGCATGAAGCTGGTTGCCTACTACGGCGACAGCACCACAACAAGCTATGAAAGCTGCCAGACGAAGGAATACACATTGAACGCAAGCTTTGGTGACTGGGTGACCAGCGCGGTTTCCCTTTCCGACCTCTCCGGCAAGACCTTGTATGCCATCGGCTTGAAAATTGAAAGCAGTTCTGCCGTTTCTAACTATCAGGTCAATCTGGGACAACTTGCCATTACAGATGGCTCCGTCTCCGGTGCATCTGTAAGCAACGTATCTTTAGAAGATATCCTGTTTAAAGATGCTTATACCGCAGAGGCGCGGCTTACTTGGAACGGAAATGCGTCTTCCTACGAAATTTACAAGGTCAACGCAGATGGCAGCAAAAACCTCATTATGGAAACGCCCAATACGGCGTACTACATCTCCAATCTGACCAGGAATGAGGATGAGCAGGACAAAATGGTCACAGTCGAAATCGTTCCTGTAGACAATAATGGCCACCGACAGGCAGGTCAGGAATTGATTATCGATTGGCCGTATCAAAACGGAGATACAGAACGGCTTGTTGATACAGCCTCCTCCAGTGAGAATGTCTGCCTTGGTGCGGAAGTAATGGGCTATTCTGCACAGAACGATGGCGAACCGGCATCCAAGGCCATTGATGGCACCAGCGAAAATGGCTCTAAATGGTGCGCCACCAACGCGCAAAGCGGTTGGATGACAATCAAGCTAAAAGAAACGGCCACGGTTCGCCGCTGGCGTGTGGAGCACGCAGAGTATGGCGGTGAAGCCCAAAATATGAACACAATCAGCTTCGAGCTTCAATATAAAAGCGGAAACGGGTGGAAAACCGCCAAGAGCATTACCAATAACTCCGCCGCTGTGACCGATGTTATCCTTGATCAGCCTGTTACCGCACAGGAATGGCGTCTCTATATCAATAACAGCGGCTCATCTGCGTGGGGCGCAATTCGCATTTATGAGTGGCAGATGTTCGAGAGCGCAGAGCAGGAATCCAGCGAACCTGTTCTGATGAAGTTTGCATCCGCTGTGAATAATCCCGGTGTAGCAGATACGTTTACATTACGGAATGTTCCAGCGGACACTACAATCAGGCTCTATCTAAAGGACGGCGAATCTTATCGGCAGATAGCAGAGCAGTCCGGCAGCGGTACAGTAAGCTTTACCGGTCTTGACTTCGGAAGCGGTGCCGGACGCGTGTATTACACCACAACAACCGGAAATTATGCTGAAAGTATCAAGCTCAGCGCGCTGTTTGATGCTGAAGAAGGTACCGTATATCAGGTAATCATTTCTTCGACCGAAAACGGCACCGTTGCTGCTGACGTTATGTTGGGGAAAACTGGAGATATCATAAACCTGACAGCAACACCTGCTGAATACTATGAACTTGTGTATTTCACAGTCAACGGGGAAAAGATTGATGGAAATAGCTTTTCTATGCCCGAAAATGATGTTACTGTATCTGCCGTGTTCAAAAAGGTTGTTTTTACAATAGCAATCGAAGCATCGGAAAATGGAAACGTGGAAGCATCTCCTATGACTGCCAAGGCAGGAGAAACTGTAACGCTTACAGCAGTGCCAAACGAAGGCTATGAACTTTCACATTTTACGCTGGATGGAGAAATAGTCGAAAGCAGCTTCTCTATGCCTGAAAGAGATGTTATCGTGTCTGCGGTATTCCAGCAAGTAACGCAGGAGCTTGAAGAAAATCTTGCGTTAAATGCTGAAGTAATAGGCTACAACAAGTCTTACAAGCATTTTAAGGAAACTGGGCCTGTCAAGCTCTTTGATGGCGATAAAACTGCAAAGTGGACGGCTTCCGGTGGAAATGGCTGGGTTGTGTTCGATATTGGAAATGCTGCCGATATCAAAACCATGAAAGTTTTCCACGCTGGCTCTGCGGGCGAAGACAGCAAGCTGAACACGGTTTCCTATGAACTTTATGTGTTGAATGAAAATCTAATTACAGAGGAAGCATTTGCAAAACTTAGTGCGCCTGAGCAGTCCAGACTTTGTGCAATCCCACGCTACTGGACAAAAGTTCTCGTAAAGACAGATAACACCAATGATATCACGGTAGACCAAATTGAACTGGATCATGCGCGCAGGTATTTTAAGTTTAATGCACGAAAGACCAATTCTCTTGGCCATTCCTACAGTGTCAACATCTATGAGCTGGAACTGTATGCAAACAACACTGAGATGGCATTTTGACCTAAGCTCCAAAACGCTTTTGAAGTATTACGGGGTGATACCATGAAACGTGAACTCTCCCTGCAATACCTCTGCGAGCATCAGGACAAGATGTATCTTCTCCAAGAGTGGGACTGGGCAAAAAACGCACCGCTGACACCGGACAAGGTTCACAGCGGCAGCCATCAGAAGGTGTGGTGGCGCTGCGAAAACGGACACACATGGCAAAGCGAGGTGCGCGTCCGTGCGCACGGCGCTAAATGCCCGTACTGCTCCAAGCGTATCCTGTGGGTTGGTGATAACGATCTTGCCACGGTGAATCCAGCACTTGCCGCACAGTGGGATGCTGCTAAAAATGGAACCTTGCAGCCATCCGATGTGCTGGCAGGCAGTCAACAGTATGTGTGGTGGCGCTGCGAAAACGGTCATTCGTGGCGCACAAGCGTTCTGAGCCGGATACGCGGCAGCGGATGCCCGATTTGCAGCGGCAAAACTGCCATTTCCGGCGAAAATGATCTGCTTACGCTCTTTCCAAATCTCGCTGCGGAATGGAATGCTGAGCGTAATGGCAGTCTGAAACCGAATCAAGTGACGCCCTACAGCAACAAAAAGGTCTGGTGGAGATGTGTGCTCGGCCATGAATGGCAGGCGGTCATCGCAGCCAGAGCCGTGGAAAACTCCGGATGTCCGTATTGCACAGGCAGGCGTGTTCTGGCTGGCTTCAATGATCTTGCAACGCTCTTTCCAAAGCTGGCTGCACAGTGGGATGATACGCTCAACGGCAGCCTGACGCCGGAAATGGTCACGCCGGGCAGCCATAAGCGCATCTGGTGGAAATGCAGCGAAGGACACGTCTGGAAAGCGGTTATCTACTCCAGAACCGGAAAAGATAAATGCGGCTGTCCGGTCTGTGCCGGAAAAACAAAGCGAAATGTGAAATATGACATGCCGGAAACGGCTGCTGTGAGTACTGCTCCCCCGGTTGAAGTGTAACATTTTGTTACGGTACACACAGATGCTCCGGGTTATATTTTCTGAAAAACCGTTATCTATATTTCAAACGGCACAACCGCTTCTTTCAGCAGCCGCAATTCCGGCAATCTCTGAACAAACCGTATCGCCGTCTTTGCGAAAACATTGGATTTTACCGTGTCCCAATCAGCAAGGCGAACAACCTCCGCCGTGCCGTTTTCAAAATCGAACCGCAGCTCGCCCCATTCGCCGTCGTTGTCTGCCTGATACAGGTAGACAGCGGCGGCTATCTTTTTGTTCTTTTTGCGGCACTCGGTCTGCTTCAGCGTCACGGTATGGACGAGACCGCTTTCCAGTAGCTTCAGGCGCAGCTTATCAAGCGTTCGTCGGTAGAATCGTTCCGCGCCGCTGGCTGTTGTTCCCTCGAAATCCACCGCCAAGTCTTCATAGGTAGACTGCGTAGACAATGGACTGACGTGCCCGCAGGTCATGCAGATGGCGTTCCGCTTTTCCAGATACCATTGCTCTTTATAGGATAGCTGGTCAAATGCCGCCGCGACTGTCTTTGCCTGAATCCCGTTCCAGAGGACATCGGCATAGTTCCAGCTGTCGTCGCGCGTCACATCCTCACCGGTTTCCTCGCCGTCCTCGTCCTGCTCTGTGCGATAGAGAGAAACGATGCTGCGGTTGCGCCGAGCTATGGTCAGCAGCTCGTCAGCAGATACGCTTTCGTTCTTGTATCCGCTTTGGGCGGCAAATTCGGAAACGACCTCCGCGCGGCTCTTGCCTGAATTGTTATAGATTGCACCAATCTGCCGCACGCGCCGGTACTCCGCGAGGCTGGCAAAGGAACCGGCTTCGTCCATCATATGGCAGAACAGCAGCCCGTCCCGAATATAGTGTTTTGCATATTTCCAAAAGTTCGTTTCCTGCTCCGGGTCGAACTTTGGCAGACAGTATAGCAGCATTTGCAGGGCTTCCAGCTTGCAGTCCAGAAACCGTGCCGGGTCATAGCGGTCATATCCGCTGCGGGTAAGAAAGCGGTAAACCACACCGTTCAGCCGCTTTTCAAAGTGGTGCAGGAAGAAGGAAAAGCAGGATAAATCTCTTTTCCGGACAGCTTCGCGTATGTAGTCGTTCAGCTCCATTTGCGGCGGTTCCGGGTCAAGCTGAAAGACGTTCTGGACTTCGCGCGTGGTCAGATCGTCGGCGCTGCTGAACGGCACTTTTGCCGCATAACCGTTCAAATCCCATGTCCAGCCCACAAGCTGCGCAGGTATCATCTCATTACGATTATCCTTCATCTCCGCACCTCCTTCCGCTGAGAATTCCAAATTATTGCTTCATATTCGCTTTCGCTTCTGCCAACAAAGCTGCCTGCTCCATCTCGGCGGCATAGCTGCCATGTGCATAGTCGTTGTCTTGCAGCGCCTTTTCCAGCTTGCTTTTTGCAAGTGCTTTCATCACGGCGGCGGTCTGCTCGTCCAGCGTGCCGCGCCCAAGATACTGCGTGATCGTGTTGAACCGCTTTGTATAGATTTTCTTGATAGGATGGTCGGCGGCAAGCTCCCGCTGCTCCCGTCCACGGAGATTTCCGACCTGACGGCAGGTGCGCCCGCGCTTGTCGTTCGGCGCGTAGCCGCTGCAATATTTCGTGTGCCGTGCGTCGGTGGTCAGGAACCATTTCCCGCAGACGGCGCATTTTCTCGGTGCGTGTCCGACGCATAACCCTTCAAAGAGATCGGCACGGAACATCCCGACGAAGGATACAAAGTGCATCCGCTTGACAAGCTGCGCATCCGCATTGCCGGGGCGGACCGCGGGAACATACTGCACCGTCGCATTGGTCAGCGCCATCCATGAGGGATTGCTTTCCTCCAAGGTGGCGTTTTCTCTGAAAAACTGCCCGAACGCGGCAGCATATCCGGTGGGGGTCCGTATTTCGGCGTTTTCTTGCAGAAACTCCGCAAACGCAGTCAAGGTCATTTTGTACTGCCGCAGGGAATAGCTCAGATGCCCCAGCACCGGAATGACGCGGATCAGCAACGCCGCCAAGGGATGCGCTCCTGTAATATTACTGACTGTCTGCTGCTCCATCGGGAGCTGTAAAAACTCATTCAGTTCGGTAAACGCTTTCTCGGAAAACGCCTGCATGAGGTAATCCTCAAACTGCTTTCTGTTCAAATGGGAGAACGGCGGAACATCGTGCAGCGCGTGAATGATAGCCTGTCCTGCCTCCTGCGCTTTCGGAAGAAGCTGCATATCCACATTCTTTAAGCCAATGCCGGTCAGCAGTTGATTCAGGATCATGCACGGCGCGTCCAATCGTGTGATCGTTTCGTCGGGGATGTTCAATACCGCACAGCCAATCGTGCCGGTCGGCATGACGCTGCCCGCGTAGGTTACGGTATCCTGCCAGAAATCCAGAGATAAAACCTTGTGGCTGATAAGCTCTTGTGCCATACTGCATCCTCCTGTCACGTTTTTTATTTTCATTATACCATGCGAATATGAACGTGGAAAGACCTGTCATGTTTTTTGAAATGAACTTGTCATGCTATCCGCCTGTTTTTTGCGAATCCGAACATAAAACAGACAGAGAGGCAGGAAAACTTCCTCTTGAATCTATTTTACGGAGGATAACGCATGAATCTTTTTTGCAGTGTCAAATATGGTGTAAACTGCCGAGAAGCTGCGGAACGATATGGGATAGAGATAGACCGATATGGCAAAGCCCTCTGCCCCTTTCACAACGACCGGCATCCCAGCCTGTATGTGGCGGACGACCACTATTATTGCTTCGCCTGCGGGGAGCACGGCGATGTGATTGACTTTGTAGGCAGGCTGTTTCAGCTTTCACCGTATGATGCGGCACGGAAGTTGATGGCAGATTTTCATCTCAGCCCGGACAAGCCGCCCAGCGCAGCGGCGCTCCATGCAAAGCGTATCCGCACGGAAGCACAGCAGCTCATGGAAAACGAGCGGCTGTGCTTTTCTGTTCTCTCCGATTACGCCCGTGTGCTGCGAGACTGGAAGGTACGGTATGCGCCGCAGTCACCTGAAGAGCCTGTTCACGCCCGGTTCGTAGAAGCCTTCCGTAATCTCGACCAGACGGAATACTACTTGGATATTCTGTGCGCCGGGGATTCCCACGAACGCGCTGAAGTAGTGCAGCACCAGATGGCGGGTGGAAAGTTGGACAGGCTGCGAAGAAGATTAGAGGAAATTCACGAGGAGGACGAAAATGACAACGACACCGCAGGCGTGGCCTGAGTGGTACGACGGCAGACACATCAATGAAGTGCTGTTCTGCCAGCAGTTTTTGGACAAGCATCCCATGAAATGTGTGCGCGGGCGGCTGTTCACGGTTGACGGTCTCATTGAGGACGAGGGGCAGATCGGCAATCTCATTCTGGAGGAAATCTCTGGAGTTATGACTTCCGGTTTGTCCAAAGTCGTGACGAATCTGCTTGCCAGCATCAAGCTGCAAGCGTATTCGCCGCCGCTGCCCATTGAGACAGACCGCATCCACGTTGCCAACGGAACGTATTTCATGGACGGCAGCTTTACCCCCAACAAGAGCTACTGCAACAACCGATTGACCGTCTCTTATAATCCCAATGCACCTGCACCAAACCGCTGGCTGCAATTCCTATCGGAGCTGCTGCAACCAGAGGACATTCCCACCTTGCAGGAGTTTCTCGGCTACTGTCTGCTGCCAACCACCAAGGGGCAGAAAATGCTCATGCTCATCGGCAAAGGCGGCGAGGGCAAAAGCCGTATCGGGCTGGTCATGCGCTCGCTGCTGGGCGACAGCATGAATACCACCAGCATCCAGAAGGTGGAGAGCAACCGGTTCAGCCGTGCGGACTTGGAAAACAAGCTCCTGATGGTGGATGACGATATGGATATGAGCGCCCTGCCCAAGACCAATTATATCAAATCCATCGTGACCTCCGAGTGCAAGATGGATATGGAACGCAAGGGCGTCCAGAGCTATCAGAGCCAGCTTTATGTTCGCTTCCTCTGCTTCGGTAACGGTGCGCTGACCGCCCTGCACGATAAGTCCGACGGTTTCTTTCGCCGCCAGATCGTGCTGACCACCAAAGACCGGCCCGCAGGCAGAGCGGACGATCCGTTTCTGGTGGACAAGCTGCTGCGGGAGAAGGAGGGCATCTTCCTCTGGTGTCTGGCGGGGCTGCACCGGCTGATCGGGAACAATTATCAGTTCAGCATTTCAGGCAAAGCCAGAGAGAACATGGAGACGGTCAAGCGCAGCAGCAACAATGTGATCGAGTTCCTGCAATCTGAGGGCTACATCCGTTTCAAGGCCGACAGCGAAGCCAGCTCCAAGGCGATCTATGAAGCCTATACCAGATGGTGCGACGATAACGCACAGAAGCCCATGTCTGCCAACCGGGTCAGCTCCGAGCTTGCGCAAAATGAGCGGCTTTACAATGTGGAGGCCACCAACAATGTCCATGTCGGCGGCAAGCGGGTGCGCGGGTTCATGGGCATTGAGGTGGTCAATCCGCTGCCGTATTAAAAATGAGAAACGGACTTCGAAACAGCCGTACACGCCGTACACTCTGTACGGCTGTTTTTGATTCCATTCTCAAAAACCGCTTTTGCTTGTGCTTGCCGTGAAGCATTTCACGGCGGAGTGTAAAATCTGCCGCTGAATCGGCGGCTGGTACGCAAAACCAGCGTACAGAAGCGTACACAAGGGGGCTTTTCTGTACCGGGCCGTACACCGGCGGCTCAATTTTGCAGCCCCAAATCAATGCTTGTAAAATCCGTGAAGTTTTTTGCCGCAGGTCGAACGCGCTGCACCATCCGGTGATTTACCGAAGCGTGAAGCTGCTGCACCGGACTGCGGCATATTCTGCCGCTTTGTATGTTCTCACACAGAACGATGAAGCTGGTAGGGTGCTGTTATGAACAGGGCATCACGGACGGAAATCTGAGCGGATTTGTCATACGGTGGATTTTTCACTTGCAAATGCACCGGCATCACCGATAGGAAAAACGATTATACGAAAATATGGAGGTAAAAAGCTGATGAAATCCAATCTGAGAAATGAGATCAAGTCGTACATCATCCGTCAGGGCATGACCATGCAGGAGGTGGTTGACCTGCTGCGGGACGAACACGGCTGGTCTGACAGCGTATCCAACCTGTCCAATAAGCTCCAGCGGGAATCCCTGCGCTATGTCGAAGCCGTCCAGCTTGCCGACGCGCTGGGCTACGAGATCGTCTGGCAGAGGCGGAAGTGAGGAGGATGTTCACATGACAGATACGGAAAAGAAGCTGTTGCAGGCGCAGCACCGATTGGAGGAAGCACAGGCCAGAGACAGAGTCAAGGAGCGCAAAGCGAGAACGCGCAGACTGATTCAGGAGGGTGCAATTTTGGAGAAAGTGCTGCCGGAGGTTCAAGCTATTGAGCTGTTTGAGCTGGAGGATTACCTGATGCAGAAGCTGCCGCAGCACGATTGAATTCGCTGGGAGGTCTCCGGGAAACCGGGGACCTTCCTCTTTTTTCTCCCGAAGGGCGCACTTACTCACCACCTGTAAAACAGGCGGTGGTATGCCTGCGGCATCGTGCGCTCTCCGAGGGGGACTGCGGCTGCTGCGGCAGCCTCCAGACAATGCCACAGCACCTGCGAGTGCTGCTGTCATCGTCTGCGCGATTGGGCAAATACCGTCGCTTCAACCGACGCTATTTTCCAACCGCCTGCGCAAACCTGCCACCGGCAGCTTTGCCGCAGAGATGGACGGGCGTTCTGCCCGTCCATTTTCTCTTTTGCGAAAGAGAAACAGAAAAAGAACGAACGAGGTGAACGAGATATGGCGATTTATCATCTGGAAGCAAAGGTGGTCAGCCGGGGCGCAGGACGCTCCGCAGTGGCCGCCTCCGCTTATCTGAGCTGTTCCCGCCTCTACAACGATTACGACGGGATACAACATGACTACACGAAAAAGCAGGGGCTTGTCTGGCAGGAGGTTTTCCTGCCGGAATATGCCCCGCAGGAATGGCAAGATCGGGAAAAGCTCTGGAACGCCGTGGAGGAAGTCGAGACGGCCAAGGACAGCAGACTTGCCCGTGAGTTCGTCGTGGC
>ERZ1026898.1409-NODE-1409-length-11990-cov-25.744030_pt1 | contig 11990 bp, 9 predicted proteins | sample MGYA00380178_ERZ1026898 | MGnify/ENA primary metagenome ERZ1026898 (study PRJEB33269, sample SAMEA4719814) | human gut metagenome | biome: human-associated habitat; feature: organic feature; material: feces | place: Cameroon | collected 2013-10 ... | reverse complement strand
ACTGCTCTTTAGAGAATGAAAATCTCTCGTCCTAACCGATAGACGAAGGGACCATCGCTGTTTTGCGGGTGCAAAGTTACTACTTTTATTTGATTCCTGCAAATTTTTTACTGAAAATTTTCTCTAAATGCGCTTTTTTTTGTAATTTTGCCCTGTTTTTTAGTATATTTGACAAAATGGAAGTTAAAACCAGGGCAATCGTGTTGCAAACTATCAAGTATGGGGATGCTCAACTTATCGTGGATTTTTTCACAGAAAAGTTGGGTAGACTGTCTTTTATGGTCCGTATACCCAAGTCTTCTAAGGGAAGGTTGAAGCGTCAGTTGTTTCAGCCCTTGATGTTATTGCAATTGGAATTTGATTATCGTCCCAAGTCTAATCTTCAACGTATCCGGGAGGCTTCCATCGGTTATGCCTTTATTGATATTCCTTTCTCTCCTTACAAATTGGCTATTTCCATGTTCTTGGCTGAGTTGTTGTCTTATACCACGAAAAATGAGCAAGCCAATACCTCGCTATATCTCTTTATGCAGGATAGTATTGAATGGCTGGATAGAGTGGAGGGGAGTTTTTCCAACTTTCATATTGTCTTTATGATTCGCCTGACTTTCTTTTTAGGTTTTTCGCCTAATATTGAAAGTGGAATGAGCGGTGATTATTTTGATTTGGTTGATGGATGTTTTGTACCCTATGTTCCTACGCACGTACATTATTTAAATAGGGAGGATTCTTTGCGGTTGGTTGCCCTGCTTCGTTTGGAGTATAAAACAATGCACCTCTACACAATGTCTCGTATGGAAAGAAACAGATGTGTAGAGGTGATTCTGGAATATTTTAAACTTCATGTTCCCGGTTTCCCGGAAATGAGGAGTTTTTCTGTTCTCAAAGAGCTGTTCGCTTAGTTGTCAACGGTTATTGCTTAAGCAAAACTGATGACTCCCTGTACAGCTACAGCATCTCCGTTGTTATCGTCCTTAGGCTCTGTATTGCCTGAAGCGATGTTCCGGATTTCTTCGAGGGTCTGGCGCGTACGTTTATAGGTAGGTGTATTTTCTACCTGCAGGATAACGTCTTCGTTGTCAAGATCCTCCTGACGGAACAGGAAGATGTGAGGATGACGTTTGTACTGTGTTGTATTACCGTCAGAACCGTAATAGCGCTTACGTCTGTCTTCTCTTTCAGCTCTCTTTTCTTCTTCCTCAGCAAGTCGACGTGATTCTTCTTCTGTATGTTTCTTGAGATGGCGGTTCATGCCTTCTACATCCTCGAGACCGAATCCTGTTGCCAAAACGGTAACCTTAACCCTGCTACCCAATTCGGGGTCGATTGCCAATCCCCATTTCAATTCGAAGTCGTCTCCAAACTTCTCCATGAAATCATTGACGTCGTTCATCTCGTCCATTGTCAAGCCAGGATTGTCCTTCTTTTCGCTGGCAAATGCAATACTCAAAAGAATCTTCTTAGAGTTGAATACATCGTTATCATTGAGCAATGGTGAATTCAATGCATCTTCGATGGCCTTCTTGACACGACCTTCTCCCTCACCATAACCTGTACTCATGATAGCAACGCCACCATCTTTCAATACAGTCTTCACATCGTTGAAGTCAAGGTTGATAAGTCCGTGAACGGTAATGATTTCTGCGATACTCTTGGCTGCAACGCTCAATGTATCATCGGCTTTGCCGAATGCATCGAGTACAGCTAGGTCTGGATAAATCTGGCGAAGACGCTCGTTGTTGATAACCAGCAATGCATCTACATGTTTAGACATTTCCTCAACGCCATCGAGAGCCTGGTCGATTTTCTTAGGACCCTCAAAGCGGAAAGGAATGGTAACGATACCTACAGTAAGAATGCCCAGTTCCTTACTTACTCTGGCGATGACTGGAGCAGCACCGGTACCGGTACCACCACCCATTCCGGCAGTGATAAATGCCATTTTAGTACCATCGTTGAGCATATTCTTGATGTCTTCCAATGTCTCTTCTGCTGCTTGGCGGGCTTTTGCAGGCTTGTTGCCGGCTCCAAGTCCTTCTTTTCCTAACTGCAGGTGTACAGGTACAGGGGAATCGTTGAGTGCTTGATTGTCTGTATTACAGAGCACAAAACTTACATCGTGAATGCCTTCTCGATACATATGGTTTACAGCGTTACCGCCGCCACCACCAACACCAATCACCTTGATGATGCTGTTTTCTTTCTCTGGCTCACCAAAGTCGAGAATATGTGGTGAATTGTTATTATCTAGCATAGTTGTATAATCTTAATATTATTTATTGTAATAGTCACTCTTTTTATTCTTCCTCAGAGATGGTGTCCTTAACGAAGCTCTTGATGCCTCTCATCATCTTGTGGAGGAGGCTGTTTTCTTTTCTTTCTTTTGCCTGTTTAGCAGCTTCTTCTTCTGCAGCCTTTCTTGCTTCTTCCTCTTCCAACTCTTTCTTGCGCTTGGCTTCTTCCTCTGCCTTCTGTTTTTCTGCAGCGGTAAGAACAACGCCCGTACCTACAGTCTCGTTTGGATTTCTTGGTGTCTTATGCAAGTCATTGACAGGTGTCGTCTCTGCATTGGTGAAGAGATCTGTACCAATTTCGTTGCCTGCACAATTCATGTTACCCTTAGCCAACAATCCCAATACAGTATTCATCATACCGTTGTGATTGGTAATCTTTGGGTCTTTAGAATTCACGGTCTGGCTGACAAATTTAGCAATGCGAATCTTTTCGATATGGGTATGTGTCTTGAATACCTTATCGATTTCAGGCATGTTGCTGCCGCCGCCAGTCAGAATAATACCGCCCATCAGCTTGTCTGAGTACTCTACAGGAACCTGGAACCAGGCGTTTTCTACAATTTCCTCAACACGAGCCTCTACGATTTCGATAAACTTCTTGCTTTCTACGTAGCGGTCTCGGTCTATCTGATAGTTGAGGGTAGGATCAATATTACTGATGTCTGTATATGCTTTGGCATATTTCAATTTCATGTTTTCGGCATCAGCCTCTTCTATCTGCAGGCATGTAAGGTCCTTTGTGATGTTGCTGCCACCCAATGGAATGACAGACAAGTGACGGAGGATACCTTTATAATATACAGAGACAGTTGTTGTGTCGGCACCTAAATCTACCAACATACATCCGGCGCGTTTTTCCGAGTCGTTGAGAACGCTGTCAGCCATAGCCAAAGGTGCGAGATACATCTCAGCGATAGGGATGTTGGCATTTTCGAAGCATGTGTTGATGTTATTGTAGAAATTCTTGCGCCAAAGAATGTTCAGGAAGATACCTTCCAGATGGTTGCACTGTATGCCGACAGGGTCAGTCTGGAATTGGTTATCTATTTTATATTCTTGTGTTGCTGCATCTAAAATCTCCTGATCAGGGTATGTCATGTTGCGGTTTACGTCCATGATTTCGTTGATCATTTCCTGAGATATGATGGAGTTGCCTGGCAAGTCTTTTACGATCACATTCTTGATGCTTCGTATTGATCGTCCTCCTACGCCCACATAAACTTGAGCAATATCTTGCTTCAAGATATTCTTCAATTTCTTGATGATGCTTGTTAGGCACTGGCAGGTCTTGTCGATGTTGTAGATGACTCCCTTTCTGATGCAAGAAGATGAGTTCTCCTCGACGATAGCAAGTACGGTGATGCTACCATCTAAATTCTTCTGACCTGCTATACCTGTCATCTTGGATGAACCAAGTTCGATAGCTACAATAAATTCCTTTGGCATAGTTCTTATATTATCTTTTCTGTTTCAATTTTAAATTAGCTATTGTGATGCTTTGTGCAAATAATCTGGTTGTCGAACTCGATGTTTATATATGAGTACTTGTTCCAACCTGCTTGTGAGAGGCCATACTTGTAGAATTTCTCCAACCTATCCATCTTTTTCTTGACGAATTCATTGATGTTTTCTTCTCTCTTGTCAATGTGATTGGTCTCCGGCAAGCAGCCTAGATATACAATGTGGTTGCCCACTCGTGGCACTAGCTCAATGCCTCTGTCGGGCAGCACATTTATCTGTTCTATCTGGTTTCTCCACAATTCACTAGTCATCAGAGCCTTGCTTAGTAATGAGATGCATTTCTTGGCAAACCACTTGTTGATATACCCGGTAGCGATGATGATATCGCTGGTATAGTTGGTGTTGGGCATAATCTGATAGTGATCATCTATGTAATAATCTTCATTGTTGATGCTCTTGATTCTTACGATTGGCATGCGTTGGGTGAGGTAGATATCTACCAGACCGTCTTGGGTCTTATAGCATTCTGCCGTCTTTACGAAAGGACTGGTCTTCAACGATTCTTCTATCTTTCTGGCATTCACGTCGTTCAGTGGCTTTGCCAGCGGATAGAGCTTGTTTATCTCCAGTCGTTTCTTGATTTCCTTCGCATTCAGAAAACCATTGGTCATCTCGTCTTGTATGTTGATGTTCACCTTTGTGCATACCAGGTTTGCTTCATCAGGTTTGTTAAACTTGGTGAAGGCAAACACTAGATATGTACCTATGATAAGGTCTAGTGTGATGATTGTGATTTTCTTCCAATTGATATGCATTTATTTTCTTATGTTATGGATATGCATTTATTTCTTTTCAAGAATCTCTGTAATTTGTGGTACGTAGTTGTCTAAGTCGCCAGCTCCTAATACAACAAGTACATCGAAATCCCTGTTCTTTACCAAGTCAAGTACATCTTCCTTGTGAATCATGCTCTTTTCTACACCAGGCTTCAAGTTGTCGTAAATCAACTTGGAAGTTACTCCTGGAATTGGCTGTTCGCGAGCAGGATAGATATCGCAGAGTATCACTTCGTCAAGAAGACTCAAACTGTTGGCAAAGTCCTTGTAGAAGTCACGGGTGCGGGTATAGAGGTGTGGCTGGAAGATAGCTGTAATCTTGCGATCTTTGTAAAGCTCACGAATACTCTTGGCACTCTGGTAGATTTCCTTTGGATGATGTGCATAGTCTGATAGGAATACGTGCTTGTCGTTCTTAATCTTGAAGTCGAAGCGACGGTCTACGCCACCGTAGGTCTTCATGCCGTTGCGAAGCTCATCGGCAGTGCAGCCGTTCAACTGAGCCATAGCCATGGCTGCCACACCGTTGGTGATGTTGATAGGCACAGGCTGACCGAGCTCTACGCCTGTCACATTTTCGATAGGAGAGATGAAATCGAATGTGATTCCGCCATTCTCTATCTTGATGTTTTCGGCGTGGAAGTCGCCTTCGTCCTGACTGTATTCATATATCTTGACGCCGTTCTGTACGTGCTGCTTCATTTCCAGATTCTTGTGGATGATAAGCGCACCGCCTGGCTGAATCAATTCTGTATAGTGGCGGAAACTTTCAAGATAAGCCTCCTTGGTGCCATAAATATCCAGGTGGTCAGGGTCTGTAGATGTGATGACGCTCATCCATGGACGTAACCAATGGAAGCTGCGGTCGAATTCATCAGCCTCGATTACTACGTAGTCGCTCTTGTCGGAGAGAATGTAGTTGGTGCCGTAGTTCTTTGAGATACCTCCCAGAAAGGCATTGCAGTCAACGTGACTTTGGTGCATGATATGGGCACACATGGTAGAAGTTGATGTCTTGCCGTGAGTACCTGCTACGCACAATCCTTTGTGAGTACGTGTCAATGTTCCTAAAACCTGTGCACGTTTCTCGATGGTGAAGTTGTTCTCATGGAAGAAAACCAGTTCCTTGTGCTCTGCTGGAATAGCTGGTGTATAGACGACCAATGTAGTCTTGGCATCCTTGCAAGCTTCAGGAATCAGGTCTACGTTTTCCTCATAGTGGATGAGCATTCCCTCTTTCTCCAACTCATGAGTCAGATTGGATGGAGTCTTGTCATATCCTGCTACTACCAACTTCTTGTTGAGGAAGTATCTTGCGATGGCACTCATACCAATGCCACCAGCTCCTACAAAATAAACTGCTTTAATATCTTTGATTTCCATTACTTTGTTGCTAATTTGATGACTTCGTCGGCGATGACGTCGGCTGAGTTCTTTAATCCTAATTTCTTAATATTCTCACAGAGTGAAGCGAGCTTGGCTTCATCCTTCACTGTTTCAACGGCTTTCTTCAGCAAAACCTCTGGTGCATCTGCGTCCTTGACGTAGATGGCTGCATCCTTGTTCACCAATGCCATGGCATTCTTGGTCTGGTGATCTTCTGCCACGTTAGGGCTTGGAACCAGAATGACGGCTTTGCCGATGAGGCAGAACTCGCTGATGCTGCTGGCACCGGCACGACTGATAACCAGGTCGGCAGCCTTGTAAGCTGCGCCCATGTCGCTGATGAAGTCTGTTACCTTGAGCATAGGCAATTCCTTACCTTTGAGTTGCTCCATGATAGCAGCATTGTAGTATTTACCGGTCTGCCAGATGAACTGTACACCGCTTTCCTTCACCAGGTCGAGGTGCTGAAGTATGCTCTCGTTAATGGTTCTGGCTCCGAGGCTACCACCTACGAGCAGGATGGTCTTCTTCTCAGGATCGAGTCCGAATTGCTTTCTAGCCTCTTCCTTGCTGATAGTAGAGTCAAGTACATTCTGTCGGACTGGGTTACCCGTCATGATAATCTTGTCGGCAGGGAAGAAACGCTCCATTCCTTCGTAAGCCACGCATATCTTTTCAGCCTTCTTAGCCAAAAGCTTATTGGTGACACCTGCGTATGAGTTCTGTTCCTGAATGAGACAAGGAATACCTTTGCTGGCGCAAACATTGAGAGTAGGTCCACTAGCGTAGCCACCCACTCCTACAGCCGCCATTGGCTTGAAGTTCTTGATGATGTTCTTAGCCATGTGCTGACTTTTCCATATCTTGAAGAGTACAGCGACATTTTTGAGCAGATGCTTTCTGTCGAAGCCGCAGATTGGCAATCCTTTAATTTCATAACCTGCAGCAGGAACACGCTGCATTTCCATTCTGCCGAGTGCTCCTACGAACAAAATTTTAGCATCAGGGCGTTTCGCCTTGATGGCATTTGCGATGGATACGGCAGGGAATATATGACCACCTGTACCGCCTCCGCTTATGATAATTCTTAGTTCATTATTCATATCCATTCTTGTTTGCTGACCCGAAGGTCATAAATCCAACGCAAAGGTAAGCAAAAAAATCCATTTAATGGCATTTTTTGCTTAATTAATTATACTTTTTTTTATGCAACAGCTATTTTGTCAGAATTTGGCATGTTTTGAGCCCCTTCTTTCTTTTTTGCAGTACGGCTGATGCTCAGAATGATGCCAAGATATAGACAGTTGATAACGGTGGATGTTCCACCTCGGCTGATAAGTGGCAGAGGCTGTCCGGTTACCGGTGCAAGCCCCACTGCTACAAGCATGTTGAACAAAGCCTGTATTACCAGCAGTATCGCCAGTCCCATGCATAGGAATGCCGGGAAATTATTCTCGCATCTGTTTGCTATTCTCCCTGCTCTGAACAGTAGGAAGATATAGAGCAGAGCCACGAAGATGGCTCCTTCTATACCCATTTCTTCGATGATGATGGCATAGATGAAGTCAGAGTAGGCTTGCGATAGAAAATCTCGTTCTACAGAGTTGCCCGGTCCGTTTCCTGCGATGTTGGAAGAGGCGATGGCGATGTTGGCATGTGCCACCTGTGCATCCTTGTCCAGGTCTACATCTTCCGGTGCAATCGTTTTGGAACTTGTCCATTTATCGATACGCGCCTTCCAGGTGTCGGCTCTATGGAACAGCTTGTCTACTACGCCCGTTTCTTCCTTTTCGTCTTGCACAACCTTCTCCGTCAGAGAGTTTTCCGGCTTAGCCGTATCGCCCTTGTCTTTACCTACTATCATGATGCTGGCAAAGATAAGACAGATGGCTATAAGTGCTGTTCCCACCAGTTTGCCTATCTGCCGCATTGGTACTCTGCCTATGATCATCATGCATAAGATGGTGAAACATAGCAGCATGGCGGTAGAAAGGTTTTCCAATCCGATGAGAGCGACGAAAATACCGGAGACAATCAGAATGTATTTGAACGCTCTTTTTTCGGCTCCATGTTCTGTCTGCATTGCACTCAGAATCTGTGCTACGGCTAGGACGACGGCTCCTTTGGCTATCTCTGATGGCTGGAAATTGATACCTGCCAGACTTATCCATCTGGAAGCACCGTTGGTAGACTGACCTGCCACGAGCACCCAGAGGAGTAAGATGAAGGATAGGGCTAGCATGAACGGCGTCACAATCTTGAAGAACTTACACTTCACCTTGAGCATACATATCATGGTAAGCAAGCCGAGTCCCAGCAGACCTATATGTCTGATGACAGGTGCCATATAGTTGCCGGTCTTATATGTCAAAGAGCTGGAGGCAGAATATACCTCTATGATACTTATCATGCACAGGAAGAAGAATATCATCCAGATAACCTTGTCTCCCTTGAATATGTTGCCTATGGTTTTATTGTTCATTTCCTAATTGTCCTATCTCTAAATTCCTGCAAAATAATAAGTTATTCTCCGATGGCTCTTGCCAATGCCTTGAACTGCTCGCCACGGTCTTCCATGTTCTTGAACAGGTCGAAGCTGGCACAGCATGGGCTGAGCAATACGGTATCGCCTGGCTTTGCCAGTTCCTGGCAGGCTGCCACGCAGTCTTTCATGCTGTGGGTGTCGCGGACAGGGATACCGAGTGCGTCGAAGTTGTCGTGCAACTTCTGGTTGTCAGCTCCCAGGTATACGATACCTGTGCATTTCTCCTTCACCAGGTCCTTGATCTGGTTATAGTCATTTCCCTTGTCCTTACCACCGATGATGAGAATGGTAGGGGTGGTCATGCTCTCCAGCGCATACCAGCACGCATCCACGTTGGTTGCCTTTGAGTCGTTCACATAGTAGACGCCCTGGAACATGCCCACTTTCTCCAGACGATGCTCTACGCCAGGGAAGTCACTCAGACCCTTGTGCAGGGTTTCGTGGTCGATGCCAACGATGTTGCAAGCCAGACCTGCAGCCAGACTGTTGTAAATGTTGTGCTTGCCGCGGAGGCTCATGTCAGCCTGTGGCATTTCGAAGGCTGATGGGAAGTTGAGCTTGTACTTGCCGTCCTCGATGTAGCCCACGCAACCCTTCTCCTTGAATTCAGAGAATGGGCAGAGGTGTGACTTGAGGTTGTACTTAGCCAACTCCTTAGTAACGATAGGGTCGTCGTTCCAGAAGATGAAGCTGTCTTCCTCTGTCTGGTTCTGCGTGATGCGCATCTTGGCATCGGTATAGTTCTGCATCTTAAACTCATAGCGGTCCAGATGGTCTGGAGTGATATTGAGCAGGATAGCCACGTTGGCACGGAACTCATACATGTTGTCGAGCTGGAAACTGCTCAGCTCGATGACATAATACTTGTGAGGAGTCTCTGCCACCTGAAGTGCCAGACTCTTTCCGATGTTGCCAGCCAAGCCTACATCATAGCCAGCCGACTTGATGATGTGATATATCAGAGAAGTTGTGGTAGTCTTACCGTTGCTGCCAGTGATGCAGATCATCTTGGCGTCGGTATAACGACCGGCAAATTCTATTTCGCTGATGATAGGAGTGCCCTTTGCCATCAGTTTCTGAATCATAGGTGCTTCCTTAGGAATACCCGGACTCTTGATGACCTCATCGGCATCTAAGATTTTCTCTTCAGTGTGATGACCCTCTTCCCACTCGATATTGTGGTCGTCCATCAACTTCTTGTAGTTGTCCTTGATCTTAGACATATCAGATACAAAGACTTCAAATCCCTCTTTCTTGGCCAGCACGGCAGCACCTGCTCCGCTCTCGCCAGCTCCTAAAATTACAATTTTACTCATTGTTTTTGTTTTTATCTGTTCAGGCTGATAAGAGCCTGTGTATTATCTAATCTTCAATGTGATGATGGTCAATGCCGCCAGGATGATGGTTACAATCCAGAAACGGATGGTAATCTTCGACTCGTGGTAGCAGTTGCGAGGCTTCTTCCACAAGTACTTGCACTCAGGGTCCAGCTGGCTGTCCTGTGTACGGAAGTTGTCATGGATAGGAGTGCGCTTGAAGATGCGCTGCTTGATGCCCTTGCGCTTACCCAGCTTGTAGTAATAAACCTGCATCATTACGCTGAGGCTTTCTACGAAGAAGATACCGCAGAGAATAGGTAACATCAGCTCCTTGTGGATGATGATGGCACCCACGGCGATGATACCGCCGATGGTCAACGAACCGGTATCGCCCATGAATACCTGAGCTGGGTAGGCATTGTACCAGAGGAAGCCGATGAGGGCTCCGATGAAGGCACAGAAGAATACCACCAGTTCCTCAGAACCAGGGATATACATGATGTTGAGGTAGGCGGCAAACTCGATGTGCGAAGACACATACGCAAGTATGCCTAGTGCCACACCTATGATGGCAGAGTTGCCGGCGCACATTCCGTCCATACCATCGTTGAGGTTGGCACCGTTTGAAACTGCGGTCACTACGAAGATGGTCATGATGACGAAGAGAATCCAGCCTGCTGCTACCTTATGCTCGCCGCAGAAACTGGTGATGCTGGAATAGTCCAGGTTGTGTCCCTTGACGAATGGAATTGTGGTTTTCAGCGATTTCCTTGCCTCCGTACGATGCTTCACTACAGTCTCCTGTCCCTGTCGCTCGATGGAGAGGTTCTCGTTCATCTTTACGTCAGGAGAAGCCCAGAGCACCAGACCCACGATGAGTCCGATACCTATCTGACCTACAATCTTATATTTACCCTTCAAGCCCTCCTTGTCGCGCTTGAAGATCTTGATGAAGTCATCCATACCACCGAGGAAGCCGAGCCATACGGTGGTGATAATCATCAGGATAAGGTAGATGTTGCGCAATCTTCCGAGCAGCAATACCGGTACGAGAATAGCCAGGATGATGATGACACCACCCATGGAAGGTACGCCGATTTTCTTTACGCCGAACGGGTCGATGCTGGCGTCGCGTTGAGTCTCTGTGATTTGCTTGCTTTTGAGATACTTGATGAATTTCTCTCCGAACCAGGCAGAAATAACCAGTGACAATATCAGAGCGAGCAGGGCACGGAATGAGATGTAACCCCACATGTGAGAACCTGAGATGCCCCACTGTTCCAGAAATCTAAAAAGATAGTATAACATTGTTCTTTTCTCTTTTTTCTAATTGATGATGTTACTACTTGTTGATACCGAAGATTTCGCGAATCACTTCCTTATCATCAAAGTGGTGCTTCACGCCCTTGATCTCCTGATAGTCTTCATGTCCCTTGCCGGCAACGAGGATTACGTCGCCCTTCTTGGCCATCATGCAGGCTGTGCGGATGGCTTCCTTGCGGTCTACGATGCTGATTACCTTCTTCATCTGCTGGGCATTGAGTCCGGCAAGCATGTCGTTGATGATGTCCTGTGGCTCTTCGAAACGTGGGTTGTCGCTGGTGATGATTACCTTGTCGCTCTGCTTTACAGCCTCCTGTGCCATCAATGGGCGCTTGCCTTTGTCACGGTTTCCGCCGGCACCGCATACTGTAATCACTTCGCCGCCCTTGCCGTCGAGCACCTCGTGGATGGCGTTCAATACGTTCTCCAATGCATCTGGTGTATGGGCATAGTCAACGATGGCTGTATAGCCTTCTGGTGACTGGATAGGCTCCAGGCGTCCGTTCACGCTATGGAGGGTGCTCATCACTACGAGTACATCTTCTGGCTTCTTGCCGAGCATGATGGCTGCACCGTAAACGGCGAGCAGGTTGCTCACGTTGAACTTACCGATGAACTGTACGCCAACTTCTCTGCCGTCTATCTCCAGATACATGCCGCCGAAGTGGCACTCCAGGATTCTTGCCTTGAAGTCTGCCATGGAGCGGGTAGAGTAGGTCTTCACGGTAGCCTTGGTGTTCTGCACCATGATCATGCCGTTCTTGTCGTCCGCATTGGTGATGGCGAAGGCAGTCTTAGGCAGACCGTCGAAGAATGCCTTCTTGGC
>ERZ1026898.1408-NODE-1408-length-12002-cov-27.346531_pt1 | contig 12002 bp, 10 predicted proteins | sample MGYA00380178_ERZ1026898 | MGnify/ENA primary metagenome ERZ1026898 (study PRJEB33269, sample SAMEA4719814) | human gut metagenome | biome: human-associated habitat; feature: organic feature; material: feces | place: Cameroon | collected 2013-10 ... | reverse complement strand
ATTCTGGAATTTCTGTATTTAATAACTTTTGGAATTTATTTTCATTCCATAAATATGTATCTTTTAGTTTTCATAATATTCATCTTGGTAGACATATAAAACCTATATTGATACTTTTTGCTGCAGCCTTTGCAACAGAAATATATACATTACTTGATTCGACAATGTTAGGAATAATGTGCCCATCTGCTTGTTTAGGCTATTATTCAAATTCTTCTAGGGTCGTTAGAGCTACATATGGCGTTTTATTTGCAATAATTGCAGTATTTAATCCTCGTTTATGTAATTATTATGGCTCAGGAAAGCTCAATTTATATAAATCTTTATTCCAGAAATATTATGATTTAGGAATTTTGATTTCTTTCCCTGCTGCTTGTTTTTTGTTTTGTGCTAGTGATTATATTATCGGTTTATTATTTGGCCCTGGTTTTGAACCTGCCATTTTGAATTTAAAGATTTTATCCGTATTGATTATTGTTTTTACTATGGCAACAATTTTCGGTCACATTCCTCTCATTATTTATGGAAAGGAAAAAGAACTTTTGTTTTCAACTATCATTGGTGCATGTGTTAACTTTTGTTTAAATCAATGTTTGATTCCAGTTCTGCAACACAATGGTGCTGCAATAGCCTCAGTTATTAGTGAATTACTTGTAACCTCAATTATGATATATTTTAGTATTAAAATTGTACGTGTTTCTTTTTTCGCTAATCATGATTTTAAAGTAGTTTTTCTTGCGACAGTGTTGATGTTTATAGTGGGGTGTTGTTCTTCCCTGTTTTTAAAATTTGATAATAAGTTTTTGATGATTTTGTTAATTGGTTCTCTTTCGTTTTTCTCTTATTTTTTAGTTCTTGTTTTTATGAATCATAGTTTAGTAAAAAGGTTGGTGTTTCGAAAACATTATTAATAGTAATTAGGTGACAGCATCAACATGTAGTTTCTGCATATATTGTAAAGAAGATTAGATTTATTAATTCTCAAAATAATCCATGAGTCACCTTGAAAAAGTGCCATCAAAACAGAGGGATACCTCAAAATGCTTGCAGTTTAAAACTTAAAAGCATAACAAGAACCATTCTGTATAAAATTTATAGCACAAAACACACCATTTTAGGCTTCTTTTTGTTGTTTAACTTTCAGATTGATTGTGCTCTGACTTTTTCAAGTGGACTCATCCATATATTATAATTTTTAAATTGTGTTTTATGTTTTTTATCTGTGCCAATTAAATGGATTTAAATACGGTTGATTATTTTTTTTTGAGCTAATTCAAATATCATTAGGTTTTCGTTCTTGTTTTACATTAACCCCTTCTGCACAAATATGGCAACAACTATTTGCTTATTCAAGGAAACAAGCTCTCCATGGAATTTGTTTTTATGGATTACAGAAATTGCCGAAAGAGCAACTTGTTAATTTGCCGTCTGCTTTGAAAATGCAATGGTTGGCTTTGGCTTTGAATATTCAGAAACAAAATGAGTTGATGAATAGTTGTTGCAGGGATTTGCAGAAAATGTTTTTAAGTGCAGGGTTTAAAAATAGTTTATTGAAAGGGCAGAGTATGGCTATACTCTATTCTTCAGATGGTATTGAATATAATACTGTTGATTCAAACTTGACAGATAAGATGAACATCTTGGGCTTCTATAGGCAACCAGGTGATATTGACATTTATATTGATGCAAAGCGTGAGGAAGTTATTCATTATGTTAGATCAATGGGTGTTAATTTTCCTAATTGGGATTATAAGCATCTACACTTAAAGCTATATAAGGATATCGAAGTTGAAGTCCATTATGTACTTGAGGTATTTCTTAATATTAGGAAAAATCGGCGGCTACAAAAATGGTTTGCTAATCATCAAAAATGGATTTTCTCGTCAACAGGAGATGTGAATTCTATTGGTAAGCTAATTACTCCTTCATTAGAATTTAATGTCTTTTATATATTGTTGCATATATATCGTCATTTCTTATATGAAGGAATTGGACTTAGACAATTGATGGATTATTACTTTGTATTAAAGTCATATTCTTCATGTGCTATAGATAATCATTCTAAGGTTGAAATTTTAAGAACTATAGAAAAATTTGGTATGAAGCGTTTTGCGAATGGACTAATGTGGGTACTAGTGGAAGTATTTGAAGGAGGAAACATAAGTTCTAAACTTTCTTCTCTTGGCCTATTTGAGTCTGATGAAACGGAAGGTGCTTATATACTTGGTCAAATAATGCTTGGTGGAAACTTTGGATACTATGATGAAAGACTTAAAATTAATAAAAATGGTAAGATTCGTGCTATTTATAAAATTGTAAAGCATAATTTTTACATATTTTCTCATTATCCATCTGATGTCATTTGGGTTCCTGTGTGGTTTTTATGGCATTGGTTGTGGAAACGTATGAAAATGATAACATTTAAATATTTTTGATATGAAAATTTTATTCTTAACAATGTCATCGGGCTTTAATAATATTGAGGAACATGGCATTTATACTGATTTGATGCGTATGTTTCGTACAGAAGGACATGAAGTGTATATAGTGTATCCTAACGAAAGACGGTCAGGTAGGTCTACGGGAGTGTTGAGTTATGGAAAAATTCATTCCCTAGGAGTTCGAACATTGAATGTAACTAAGACGAATCTTGTAGAGAAGGGGCTAGGGCAATTGCTTTTAGAGAGCCAGTTTAAAAGTGCTCTTAAAAAATATTTCGGAAATGTAAAGTTTGATATAATTCTCTATAGTACTCCTCCTATTACTTTTAATAACGTAATACGTTATGCAAAGAAGGTATCTGGTAATAAGGCTATGACCTATCTGCTGCTTAAGGACATTTTTCCACAGAATGCGGTTGATATGGGATTGCTCTCCAAAATGGGCGTTAAGGGTATTCTCTATAAGATGTTCCGCCGTAAAGAGGAAGAACTATATCGATTGTCTGACTACATCGGTTGTATGAGTCCTGCGAATGTCAGCTATGTATTGAAACATAATCCTATGGTAAACGCCCAAAAGGTAGAGATTGCTCCTAATAGTATAGAGCTGTTTCCTGATGATTCAAAGTTAAATATGAAGCCGTCTTTAATCTTAGCAAAATATGGCTTGCCTATTGATAAGCCTATTTTTATATATGGTGGCAATCTTGGTATTCCTCAAGGAATTCCGTTCCTAATGAAATGTTTAGAGGCTAATGCTGATCGAGAAGATTGTCACTTTGTTGTAGTAGGCTCTGGTACATATTATCAGCGTTTAGCTGATTGGAATAAGGCTCTTAAACCTAAGGCTGTAACTATTTTAAAGGGATTACCCAAGGATGATTATGACCAACTGGTACGCGCATGCCATGTGGGCTTGATATTCCTTGATTATAGATTTACGATTCCGAACTATCCTAGTCGTTTGCTTTCTTATCTTGAATATAAGATGCCAGTAATTGCTTGTACTGATCCAAACAGTGATATAGGTACTATTGCAGAAGAAAAAGGCTTTGGATTGTATGCTCCTAGTAATGATGTGAATGCGTTTACGGTAGCTGTAGATAGTATATTAAGAGCTGATATCAAATTGATGGGTGAAAAAGGCTATGAATTTCTAAAGAAGAATTATTTGGTAGAACACACTTATAATGCAATTGTAAAGCATGTAGTGGATAAATAATTTTAATATGATTGAGCTATGGTTATAGACAAAGAACTTTTGGATGAGCTTACAAGCCAGGCTAAGCAAAACCCTCGCTTGCGACAGGCTTATGATCTGCGTAATAGTATTGACGATAAAAGTCAACGAATGCTTAACGCTTTGGAACCTGGTACTGTATTGCCCATCCATCGTCATAGAACAACAAGCGAAGTCACAAGTGTGATAAGAGGGCGAGTGCGTCATAACATGTATGATGAGAAAGGTAATCTTACGGAAACTTTTATAGCTTCAGCAGATGGCTTTCCGAATTTCTATGTTACTCCTATGGGAATGTGGCACAATACTGAATGTTTGGAGAGTGGAACCGTGATATTTGAGGCTAAAGATGGTGCTTATGCGCCTCTGAATGCCGAGGATATGATGAGTGAAAATTAGAATTTGAATATTGATAGTATTTAAACTACGTTTTGTATGTATAAACATTTTTTTAAGAGATTTTTTGATTTTTGGATTTCTTTAATTGCATTGATATGCATTAGTCCAATCTTGATAGTTGTAACTATCTGGTTGCATTTTGCAAATAAGGGTGCAGGAGCGTTCTTCTTTCAGGAACGTCCAGGAAAAAATGGTAAGATTATTAAGGTAATCAAGTATAAGAGTATGACAGACGAAAGAGATGCTAATGGCAATCTGCTGCCTGACGCTGATCGTTTAACTAAAGTTGGAAAGTTTGTCCGTTCTACTTCTATCGATGAGTTGCCGCAGTTAATTAATGTACTGAAAGGAGATATGGCCTTAATTGGTCCCCGTCCACTGTTGGTGAAATATCTCCCATATTATTCTGAACGTGAGCAATTGCGCCATATGGTAAGACCTGGTATTACTGGCTGGGCTCAAGTTCATGGACGCAATCATGTTTTATGGGAAGAGCGTTTTGAGTATGATGCATATTATGCTGAGCATCTTTCTTTTGCTTTGGATATTAAGATTATCTTTATGACGATTAAGAATGTCCTTCAGAGAAAAGATATTGAAGTAGCTCCAAACTTAATGGATTTCGATGAGTATAGAAAGCAACAAATGGAAGGAAAAGTCTTTCTGTCAGTAGAAGATGCTACTATAAATAGTACTCAGATAAAAGTTATACGGGAAGATGAATTTCCACGTTATGGGGGGGCAATAAAGCCCGAAAAGCTTTAGAGTATGAGAAGTTTCTCCGTTCAGAAGGTTATAATGCGATTGTAACCTGTGGAGGTATTCATAGTAATCATAATCGTGCAATGGCTCTTATGGCAATGGCTAATGGGTGGGAATGCCACTTGGTTTATCATGGTGATAAAGGTGTGTTTATGAAAGGTGGTGGCAATGCAGATTTGGTTAAAATGACAAATGCCACCTATGAATTCGTTAAAGTCGATGCAATTTCAAATGCCATGGATTCTGCCATGGAAAGATATAAGGCAGAAGGATTAAAACCTTATTATGTCCATGGTGGTGGGCATGATTTACCTGGTGGAATTGCTTATGTCAATGCCATTCAAGAATTAAAGGCTAATTGTGATTTAAATGGATACAAACCGGATTACATTTTTGTAGCTTCAGGAACAGGATCTATGCAAGCTGGTATGGCAGTAGGCTTGGATTTTGTTGGATGGAGTGATGTCAAACTTATCGGTATTTCGATTGCTCGCCAACAGGATCGGGGTAAAAAGATAATTGTAGATTTTGCTAATATGCTAGCTAAACAGTATGGTATAGAAAAACGCTATGAAAATAGTATTTGTTTTAATGCTGACTACATAGGGGAAGGATATGATAAGCAATCGACAGATGAGGAGATGAGATTTATAAACAGTGTGAAAGAATCAACAGGACTCCTTTTAGATGAAACATATTCAGGTAAGGCTATGTTTGGCATGATGAATTATATAAAGAAGCATGATATTAAGGGCAATATTATGTTTTGGTTGACTGGTGGCCCTCTTAATTCAAACATTTAATATTAATAAGTATGAATATTCTATTTACTTGTGCGGGAAGACGCACATATCTTTTGAAATATTTCAAGGAGAATATGGAAGCAGGCGATAAGGTGGTTGCTACTGATATGCAATTATCTGCTCCTGCATTACAAGTTGCGGATGTCAAGATCCAAGTTCCAGCTGTTTATGACCCTAAGTATGTTGATCTTACTTTGGATATTTGTAAAAAGCAGAAGATTGATGCTTTGTTGTCTCTTAACGACTTGGAGCTACCAATACTAGCAGAAAACAAGGCTCGTTTTGAGGAGATAAGTGTTAAGCTTATTGTAAGCGACCTTTCTGTTATCGACATTGCATTTGATAAATATAAGACTGCACAATGGGTGGAATCTTTGGGCCTTAAGTCTCCTAAGACATTTGTTAGATTGTCAGATGCCAAGAAAGCATTAGAAACTGGCGAATTACATTTCCCATTGTTTATGAAACCTCGCTGGGGATCTGGCTCAATTGGATTGGAATCTATCGCTGATATGGAAGAATTGGATACCTACTATCATCTGTTGATGAAGAAGATCAAGAAGACTATCTTGGCTACAGCTTCTGTAGGTGATGAGTACATCATGATTCAGGAAAAATTGACTGGTAAAGAGTTTGGACTAGATATCATGAATGACTTGGAGGGTAACAATGTTGCTGTCAGTGTGAAGCAGAAACTTGCGATGCGAGCTGGCGAGACTGATAAGGCTATTACTTTGGATTTACCTGAAGTACGTGAAATTGGTAAGAAGATTGGCTCTGCATTGAAGCATATAGGTAATCTTGATGTTGATGTGATGCAGAACGAAAAGGGCGAGTATTGCGTATTGGAGCTGAATCCACGTTTTGGTGGTGGCTTCCCATTCAGCTATGAGGCTGGCGTGAATTTGCCTAAGGCGATTATAGAATGGGTAAAGGGCAATAAGGTTGATGCTGCTCTTTTGCAGCCTAAATATGGTAAAATGTTTGCTAAGAATGACTATTTGATGGAAATAAAATAGGAGAATAAGGTAAACTCTGTATTGTATGAATAGAGATTGTTTCTTGTCTTTTCACTAAAATCTTAATATTGTAAAAGGCAAGAAACAATCAAACTGCAAGACTTTTCTTGAATAATATGAAAATAGTATATGATAATATCAAGAATACTGTTCCCGATATTATTTATAAAGAAACAGCATGTGAGTGCAATTATCTGGAATTGTAATTTAGAAATCTATGGTGTGTTTAAAATGAGCTTTTTTGATGTTATGTAGTTGATATAATTCTTAAGTAGTATATGAAACAGCATTATATTCCAAGATGTTATCTAAAGCAATTTTCAGACAATCCCTAGAGTGTCTATACTTATGATAAAATAAGTTCAAAAGCATATCGTGCAAGCTTGATGTCTGTATGCTGTGAGGATGATATATATTCTTTGTCGGATTCTTATGTAGAAGAAAGCAACAATCAAAATGGCGGGCATCTTAACAAGCTTTCTATTGAAAAGGAGCATTTTGCGCATTTTGTCGAGCCTGAACTCTCAAAGTTATTGAAAGAACTTGATGTTATCAAGGATGAATGGATGACCGATATGGAGCATTATCGACTAACCTTTTTGGAAAAGAAGGAAATTGCCTTGCATCTTGTCACTCAGTTTTTTAGACTCCCTGAGATAAGAGAATATGTTGTTAATGACTATATTAGGATGGATAAAGCGAATATTGATATTATTAAACATTTTCTTGCCATGCAACATAAAGATAAATCTTTTGAGGATTTAAAAATTGACATAGAGTGTGAAGAACCAGCTCTACATGCAGATTTGACTTATCTGAATAAAGATATGCTTATGATGTTCGCTGATGCTATTGCTCATAATATTTGGATATTTCAAGTGAGTCGTAATGCAGATTTTTATGCAAGTGATTTCCCTATTGTAGTTAAACCTCATGTCGCGAATGTTAGACCTATGTATATGGGGTTGGCTCAATATGGTGGAGAACTTACTTATCCTTTGTCACCAAGTATATTGCTGACAGTCTACGATAGAGAATATTTTAATTCGCTGGGTGATAAAGATTGCATGTTTATTGAAGCTACCGATAAAGAAGTGCGTCGCCAAAATATGCTGCGATATTTTTATGCAAAACGTCATGTTTTTAGCCTTCATAATGATTACAGACTGATTGATAGGATATATGCTCATGAAGGGCATCATATATTTTGTAACTGTAACTTGAAAACTGAGATTATTAGTGGATTTGGAAGATATTAAATGGATGAAATTTACGAATGGCTGAATCCTCGGATTCCTGTGGAGTATGTGCTTATCTCCTTTCTTGTGCTTTCTGTTGCAATCGTGATAGGATTGTTAGTGATGAAAGGGGGTAGGGCGAAGAGATTTGTGCTTGGGGCTTTGCTTGCGGAATATTACTTCCTGGTGCTTTGCTCTACTGTGATTTGTAGAGCAAGTCATGGGGAACGACATATTGAGTTGATTCCATTTTGGAACTATCTCGATATTTGGAATCGGGTGGATTATCCTGCAGACTTGATTGAAGTGCTGCTGAATGTCGCACTCTTCGTGCCGATAGGATTGCTGCTTGGAGGAATTGGTTTTAAAACCAAGAAAATTCTCTTATTGGGAATCTGCTTGTCGGGAATCATTGAGGTTTCACAATTCGCTTTTTGCAAAGGGCTTTGTGAAACGGATGATGTAATGCATAATAGTGTGGGGGCATTCCTAGGATATCTGGGATTCCTAGGAATTCTTAAAGGGAAAAAAATGTTTTCTTGTAAAATGACATAATATTTTTTCGAAAACCTACCCGTCCTTCCTTACCCTTAAGGAAGGCTCCACCTTTCTCTCCAAGCCTCTCTTCCCTCAGGGACGAGAGGATGTAACCGCCCTCCGGTGCTCAGAACCGCTTCGCTTTATGGGTGGCGGACCATCAAAGGTCTTCGCCAGTTTTTGCGGGCTGGGACCGCCTGGGGATAATGTGTTGGTTGAAGGGGCTGATTGGAGAAGCCTAGGGAAAGTGGGGGGATTAGTTAATGAAAAAAATAAACTTTAAATACAATATACAAATGGAAGAAAGAAAGACTATTTATCTTTGTCTGGCTCACATGAGCGAGACTGGTGAGGAACAGAAATACGTGAAGGAGGCATTTGATACCAACTGGGTGGTGCCTCTGGGTCCTAACGTGAATGGTTTTGAGGATGATCTCAAGGCTTTCGTTTCTAAGAACAGCGATGGCTCTGAGTTGTCTCGTGAGGTGGTGGCTCTGAGCGCTGGTACTGCTGCCGTTCATTTGGGTTTGCTGGCTAGTGGCGTAGGTCCTGGTGATGAGGTTTGCGTTCAAAGCTTTACTTTCTGTGCTTCTTCTCATCCTATTACTTATCTCGGTGCTACTCCTGTCTTCATCGATTCTGAGCCTGATTCATGGAATATGGATCCGGAATTGCTGGAGAAGGCGATTATCGATCGTAAGGAGAAGACGGGTAAGTATCCTAAGGCGATTGTTCCTGTTGCTCTCTATGGTATGCCTTATGATTGCGATAAGATTATGGCGATTTCAGAAAAGTATGGTATCCCTGTAGTGGAGGATGCTGCTGAGGGCTGTGGTTCCAGATGGAAAGGTCAGGTGCTGGGTACATTCGGTAAGTTTGGCGTGTTATCATTCAATGGTAACAAGATGATTACTACTTCTGGTGGTGGTGCCTTGATTTGCCAGGATGCCGAGAGCAAGAACAACGTGATGTGGTATGCTACCCAGGCTCGTGATGCTTATCCTTACTACCAGCATACTGCCATCGGTTACAACTACCGTATGAGTAATGTGTGTGCCGGTATCGGTCGTGGTCAGATGACTGTGTTGGAGGATCATATCGCTCATCATAAGCATGTGCAGGAGTTGTATAAAGAACTCTTGAAGGATGTTGAGGGTGTTACCTTGCATGAGGCGCCTAATGCCGACTATGATTCCAACTACTGGCTCTGTACTGTGACTCTTGATCCGAAGTTGAAGATTCAAGGTCAGGAGAATGCGTATAAGGAGGTAGTGAAGACTGCCGTTGGTGGTGCAGCTGGTGTAATTCACATGGTGGATTCTCCTACTACTGATTGTCAGCCGAATGAGAATGTGGAGGCATTGCGTGTCTTTATGTTGAGTAAGAAGATTGAGGCAAGACCAGTGTGGAAGCCTATGCATAAGCAGCCTGTATATCAGAATGCTCCTGCATACGTGAATGGTGTAAGTGAGGCCATCTTCAAGGTGGGTGTCTGCTTGCCAGCTGGTCCGATGGTAACGGATGATGATGTTCGTTACATCGTGGAAAGTATTAAAGAGGCGATTGTGTAATCGCCTCATTTATTACTTTCTGTTTTGGGGAGAATGGTTTGGTTTTGCTGCATCTTCATCTGTTCTGGAAGGTATTTTTTCGAAAACCTACCCGTCCTTCCTTACCCTTAAGGAAGGCTCCACCTTTCTCACCAAGCCTCTCTTCCCTCAGGGACGAGAGGATGTAACCGCCCTCCGGTGCTCGGAACCGCTTCGCTCTAAGGTTGGCAGGGCATCAAAACCCTGCGCCATGTTTTGCGGGATGGGACCGCCTGGGTAACTGAAGTTTATTCAGCAATATGATGTTGTAAAATCAATTTAAAGTACTAATTTAAAATAGATACATGATGGAAGTTTTATCTAAACCTATTATGGATAATAAGATTGGAGCATACAATGTGATGTGTCAACTATCCATGAAAGAATATTATGAGTTGGTTAAGGACTCAATGAAAAAAAATGAATTTCAGAGAAAAAGAGTCCCTTCGGCAAAGAATATATATTCTCTATTAAAGGATGATCTTGTTACAGGGTGTATTATGCCCCCTATAGTCTTGTCTATTTTTGATGATTATCAAAACTTGGCTGATGATAAGGCTACAATTATAGATTATGTAAATGAACATAAAGATAATTTAATAATATTGGATGGTCTACAGCGTACTTTTACTATCCAGGAAATATATAATCAAGAGGACCTGGAAAATAAGGATGAAGTATTAAAACAGGTCATTAGAGTAGAGTTTTATTTGGGGCTTAATAGAGAAGGTGTCTTATATAGAATGTTAACTCTAAATACTGGTCAAACAAGAATGAGTTTAAGACATCAAATTGAGATGATTTATCGTGATTTGTTATTTAAAGATAATGATGCTCATCTTGTTTTCTTGAAAGATACCGATAAAAAACAGAAAGCTGTAAATATCTTTTATTTTAATGAAGCTGTTGATGCTTTTACTTCTTTTTTGAATGGCGACTATCTTCAGATTACTCGTGAGAAATTATTGGATACAATAGAAACGTTTTCCGAATTATCAAAGTTGAAAAATAACAGAGATGCCTTTATTGATTTGATGAAATTATATTCTCTGTTCTTAAAAAAAGCAAGTGATTTGTTGAAAGGTAGGACAGAGGATATAGAAGAATATGCTAAAGAAAAAGATATAAAGCCTCTTTTTGGCAATGATGCTATCACTTTGTTTAATAAATCTCAATGCATGACAGGGTTTGCTGCTGCTGTTTATCGGTTGTTAGATTTGGGATGTTATGATAATATTCTTGATATTTCCGAAGGAATTGATAGTTTGCAAAATGAAGACTTCTATGATGGTGTTATAAAAATGATAAGTTGTCTTGATGATATACGTAATCATGCCAGTAAAATTGGAAATTCACAGCGTTGTTGGTTTTACTATTTCTTTAAAAATTTGATGGATAACCAGAATCCTGATACATATATGAAGGTATATGAAACTTGTGTTGTGTCACAAAGAAATTATTCTAGAGATTACTAATGAAGTATAAACAAGAAGAGGGAATCCTTGAATATTCCGATAATGGGGCGTCGTTTTCTGTTGTATGCAGAATCCCCTATATAAATGAAGTTGCTATTGCAGAAGAAAACATAGGAATAGCTTACTTCTATTCTCCATATTTTCAGGCCGCATCTAAGTATTTTTCACTTAAGATACCTATCGGCGAAAATAGAGAAGAGTATTGGGGTATGTTATATCCTATATGTCTTTTTGATGAAAGTAATGCTACGGTATATGACGAACTTAAGTCGTTTCAAAAGAGTATGCTGCTTTCTGCCTTTCTTAAATTTGTTGAATTTACAATATCAATAGGAAAAGTGAATCCACAGGATGGTGCAGAATTTCATTATTCTGATTTTTCTGCATCAGATTCTTCCTATATTCTTATATATGATAAGTCCGTATTTAACGATATTGACAGAGTGTAAGTATTCGGTGAAAGCCGTATTGTGTGCCTAGATAAAGATTCGTACCTTTG
>ERZ1026898.1402-NODE-1402-length-12031-cov-4.328657_pt1 | contig 12031 bp, 10 predicted proteins | sample MGYA00380178_ERZ1026898 | MGnify/ENA primary metagenome ERZ1026898 (study PRJEB33269, sample SAMEA4719814) | human gut metagenome | biome: human-associated habitat; feature: organic feature; material: feces | place: Cameroon | collected 2013-10 ... | reverse complement strand
GACTTAAAGACTACGGCCGGCAAACCTTTAGGAAAAGCACCGGCCGCAAGAGAAAGACCTGCTACTTTATCAGATACTCAACAGTCGTAACAACGCGTACATTCTTTTTTTCTTCAAGTCCCACAGCAAGATTATCTATGCTGAACAGTCCCTGTGTGGCTCTCTTTATTTTGCCTACTTTACTGCCTGAATCACGTGCAAACTGTTCTGCCGCAAGACGTGCATTCTGCGTGGCTTCTGCTATCATCGCGGGCTTTATTTCGTTGAGCCCCGTAAATTCATAGGAAATTTTGCTGTCATAATCCTGACTAACCGCGATTCCGTCTCCCATAAGCTTAAGGGAATCTGCGTGGGCGGCCTTAACCTTGTCTACCTTTGACGAACGCACCAGAATAACGTTCTTTGCAAGATAAGTATAACGGTCTGCATTTCTGTCTATGTATGGATTCACCGAATTGTCTGTAATTCTCGGTGCCTGGACAGTATAATCAGAACCGTCAAGCCCGTATTCCGCAAGATATGCCTTTACTGAATCTACAGCCGTCATTACATTTTTCTGCAGAACAGCAAGATCGTTCCCGCCAAGAGTAAAAGAAAGCGGCCATACAGCAATGTCGGCATCAACTTCTTTTTCTGCAAGTCCGCGGACGGTAACGGTTCTGTCAGGTCTTGCCACTGTAGACAGCCCAAACGCCAATATACATGCAGAGGCAATAACAGAAACTGCCGCTGCAATCACGATTGTTTTGATTTCTTTCATAATACAAAAATCCCCCGTAGATTTATTCTCTTTTAAATAAACATTTAAGCTGTCTTAAGTGTAACACATTTTTCACATTATTCCCACATCATATCCGTATTGAAAATTAACGGCGCGGCCATTATAGTTTAGGCATGAAAACCCTTGTAATCCAGCCGCCGCTTGTTCAGCTTAACACAGCCTATCCTTCGGGAGCATATCTTGTTTCTTTTTTCAGATCCCTTTCAGTTGAATCAAAGTGGTTCGATTTGAGTATTGAACTCTTTCACAGAATATTCTGTGCTGAAGGACTCAAGCGGCTCTTTGAACTTACCGCTGACCGTGCCCTGCAGCTTGCAGACAAAGCGCTGGATGAAGGAAATGAGGCTGCGGCAGAAAACTTGCGGCGCTATATTTCACAAAAAGACGCGTGGATAGAATGGATTGACACAATCACCTCTGTTCTTGCCGACGGTTCACCGCGCTCTTCGAGGGAAGCGTGCCATAAATTTGTTTTTTCACCGCACGTACCCCGCGGAATGAGAACCGAGCGCCGCCTTTCACAACTGGACAGAATGCCTTCCACAGATGATGCGCGTTTTCTTGCCAGCATGGAACTTGCAGACCTTGCAGACTATATAACTGCAGTTTTTGACAGCGGATTTTCTCTCGTAAGATACGGGGAGTCCGTTACAATAAGTGAAGCCGCCTTTGACAGTATAGAAAAGGGAGCAGATGCACCGGTCCTCAAGGAATTTTACGCGCCTCTTCTCAAAGAAAAATTCGGGCCGCAGTCTTCTGTATATGAAAAAATCAGAAACTCAGAAGAAAAATGTCTTGTCTGCATAAGCGTCCCTTTCGCAGGAACATTCGCGGCGGCTCTCCATACAGGACGTTTCTTTAAGGACACGTTCGGTGACAAAGTGTTTGTTTTTTTTGGCGGCGGCTTTGTAAACACAGAACTGCGTGACTGCCGCGAAAAAGCTCTTTTACGCTATACAGACGCAATCTGCTACGACCGCGGCTACGGTTCCTACAAGGCTTTTATTGACGAGGGATTCTGCAGCAGGGATTATGACAAAACGCCCCTTTACAAAATACGTATTTTTGCAAAAGAAAAAGACGGCACGACATCAGTAATTGACCCGGTTGAACACGACACAAAAGCAGAACAGTACGAAAATGAAATGACAGCATCGGTTATGCCAGACTTTTCTGACATAAACACTTCAAATTATCCGAGAATGATAGATGACGTTAACCCCATGCAAAGAATGTGGTCAGACGGAACCTGGCTCAAAGCATATATGGCTCACGGCTGTTACTGGCACAAATGTGCTTTCTGCGACGTAAACCTGGACTATGTTTCGGGCTACAGAATGACCTGCACCGACCGCCTGTTTGACTCACTCAATACACAGGCCCAAAAGCACGGCGTTTACGGAATACATTTTGTAGACGAAGCCATGCCGCCGGTTTCTATGAAAAGATTTGCACATCTTAACGCGGCTCAAGGGAACAGTCTGTCCTGGTGGGGAAACGTGCGCTTTGAAAAAGTATACAACCGCGACACAGCAGACTTTCTTTCATTCGGAGGGCTTACGGGTGTTTCGGGCGGCATAGAAATTGCTACGGGAAAGGGCCTGGATCATATTCACAAAGGAACAGACATTGACTCAATTGTAGGTGCATGCTGTGCCTTCAAGGAAGCAGGAATTCTTGTTCACGCCTACATGATTTACGGTTACTGGCAGGAAAGCGACCAGGACACAATAGACTCAATGGAAACCCTGCGTCAGTTCTTTGAAGCCGGCCTTCTTGATTCGTGTTTCTGGCATAAATTCACTCTTACAAGACATTCGCGCATTTACAGTGAATACAAACAGGGGCTTTACCCCGAACTTAAGGTAATTGAAGACAAATCAGCCGGAATCTTCGCCAGAAACGGCCTTCACTTCAGGGGAGAAAAAAATTCAGAAAAGTTCCGCGGCGCACTTAACTTTGCACTGGAAAGCTGGATGCACGGTGAAGGGCTCGAAAAGCGCGTAAACAAATGGTTTGACTTTGCGACACCAAAGCCGACAGTTCCGCTGGACTACATAAAAAAAGCAATAGAACGCTACGAACAAAAGCGTGATGCAGCCTACAATGCGCCGCTAAATCCACAAAAAAACTTCTGGCTCGGAGGAACCATAACGCCCTGCTGCCACAACAGATATCTTGAATGGTACTACATGGGGGAACCCTTCAGAATTGAATGCACTGCATTAAAAGGATTCGGAACAGTACAGAAACTCAACGGTCTGCTTTGTTCCCTTAGTCCGCGCAACAAAAATGATGAATCTGTAAAAGAACTTCAGGAAGCAATAAAAAACCCCGCCGCAAAAAGACTCATGCAGTCACTGCGCGGGCGGGGTCTCGTTCAGATTTAAGGCTGTTCCGGTTATTTTTTAATGCAAACCATTGCGCCAAGAATAATCAAATGCTGTGCAAAGGAATACAGCCACCTGAGGAAGTGGTTTGCACCGCCGTTCAGGATTCCGTTTGAACCAAGGAAGTCGCTCAGTACAATTGCTACAATCCACACTATCATTACGATAAGCATAAGAATTGTATCCAGTGTACCGAATCTGTCACCAATAAAAAGTTCCAGAAGAAGGAAGATTCCGGCAAGAATTTCAATTACTGAAAATACGATGACAAGAATTTTGGCGACATCACCGTTAAAAATACTGCGGATAGCATCGATTGCAGCATCACCGCCGCCCTGCAGTCCCCAGATTCCACCCACAGCGAGCATAACACCCACCGCAATGTGAAGAAGAAGCCTGCCCAAAGAAAAAGAAGAAGCCTTACCCATTTTTCAAAATCTCCTTAATGGTAAAATAGTCTGCAAACTGAATTTGCAAACCCAATTTATCTTTTAATCAAAATTAAAAGCCCTGTAATAAAGAAAACCAGCGGAACAACCTCAAAAAGCGCTTGCGGAACAGAAATTCCCAAAAGCACTACATTCTGCAAACCAAGGATTCCGAAATCAACAAGCAATCTGTAAATACTGCCTGCAAACTGAACAATAATGCCGGCCGCAATACTAATCCACGCCCCGTCACCGGTTTTGTTCCAGAGTATCATTGCCAGAAAAGCCGCAGCTCCGCCAAGCAGAAGCTTAAGAACAAACATCACAATCTGCGCTGTAATCATATTTTTTCCACTACAAAAGGTTTTTTCTTCAATGCCGAAAACACCCCGGGATCTGCACCAAAAGGAACAATACCCGGAACATCATAAAACGGGCTCACCACGACCGCGCAGTCAAGACAGTGTTCTGCAAATTCACGGTATTTTTCTTTGGGAACTTTGGGATAAAGATAAGGTCCGCGACGCTCCCAGTATTTTGTAAGAACAGTATCGTAAATGAACCAGTCCTTTTCACTTTTTGACTGGACAGCAAGAATTATATCATAAATTGAACGTGCACAGGCAGCTTCGACAGCAGCAGAAATCCTGACAGAAGAAAGAGCGAGTCCTGCAAGTGCCGCTTCGTTTTTTTCGTTGTCCAGAACTGCCAGAATAAAAATTCCTGGAGTCCAGGCAAGAGGCGGCTCTACAATAACACAGTCAGCACTACTCCACACAACGCCTTCGGGGCTCCACGGCTTCCAAAAAAAAGTTCCTTCAGAAGAAATTACAACCGCTGCAGACAAAGCCTTCTGCCTGTCATTGAAAACAAATATTTTTCTTTTTGAATCAAGTAAAGTTTCTACAGCTTTCAAAAGCCTTCCCGAAAAACATGTGGGAAAACTTCCGGTAAGTCCGCGCGAAAGAACATTCTTAAACATGGTAAAGGCGCCTGTTCCGCCCCAGCCCAAAACTGCGCGGCCTGCATCCCTGTACAAATCGGTAAGGCGCACACCTTTCTGCGTATATAAAAAAGGACCGCGTGCACGCCTGACAAAACCAAAGCGTTCCGCAATCGCGTCGTTAAGAAAATCAACTTCACTCATATTAGTAAATTATAGCAGAATTCAAGGCTCTCGTAAATGTCATTTTTTTTCAGCCTGAGCGCCGTCTGTTTTTTGCCCGCTGTTCTGGTCAGAAGCATTCTGCTCTTTTGCACCGGAATTATCTGTTCCCGCTGCAGCCGGTGCCGGTGTACTTTTCTTTGCTTTTCTGAGCTTCGGAGGACGCTTTTTGTATCTTACGACATAATTTGCCGTACAGACAAAAACAAGCATAAGTACCGTAATAAAAATTACGCGCCAGTCCTTAAGCACTTCAAGACACAGATTCAAAAGTTGCATAAAATCCATACTGTAAATATCGGAACAACACCCGCGTTTTCGGATTATTTTTTTTAACTTATGTTGACACCGTTCGCGCCTGTTGGTAGAATTCCCGCATGACAGGTATAGTAGATTATAATGCAGGCAATATAAAAAGTGTTGAACATGCACTGGAATCCCTCAAAACTCCGTACATTCTTTCAGGAAACCCGCGAGACCTTGAAAATGCAGACAGACTTATTTTCCCCGGGGTTGGAGACGCGGCCTATGCAATGAACCAGCTTAAGCTTACAGGCTTTGACTCTTTTCTTAAAGACTGGGTTGCAGCAAAAAAACCGCTGGCAGGAATTTGTCTTGGCTCGCAGATTGTCTTTGACTGGTCAGAAGAAGGTGATACACAGTGCCTTGGACTTCTTAAAGGAAAAATCGTACGCTTTTCAAATCTTATTTCTCCGGAACTTGCAGAAAAAGAAGGAATAAAAATTCCGCACATGGGTTGGAATGACGTAAAATACTGCAACGGAGGCTCAAAACTTCTTGAAGGAATTCCAAGCGGAACAGACTTTTACTTTGTACACTCGTACGTAATTCAGCCGCAGGATGAATCTGTAATAAAAGGCTATGCAGACTACGGAATCAAAGTTCCCGCGGTTGTAGAAAAAGACAACATAACAGTATTCCAGTTCCACCCCGAAAAATCAGGAAAACCGGGACTTCAGATACTCAGAAATTTTGTAGAAAAAACGAGCCGGAGCGAACAATGCTTAAAAAAAGAATAATAATCTGCCTTGATGTAAAAGACGGAAGAACAACCAAAGGAATCAAATTCAAAAACAACATAGACATTGGCGATCCTGTAGAAATGGCCGCAGAATACTACAGACAGGGCGTGGATGAACTGGTATTTTACGACATAATGGCCAGTGCTCGCGGAAGAGGCCCCATCCTTGACCTTATAGCACGCGTTGCTTCACAGGTATTCATTCCTTTTTGTGTAGGCGGCGGAATAGGAACACTTGACGACATTCGCTCAACAATACTTGCGGGAGCAGAAAAAGTTTCACTCAACTCGCAGGCTGTAAAAAACCCGGAACTCATTAAAAGTGGCGCCCGCGTTTTTGGAAACCAGTGCATTGTTCTTGGAATGGATGCTGCAAGGGATGCTTCCATGCCAAGCGGTTACAGGGTTTACATAAACGGCGGCCGTGTTGCAACAGAACTTGACGCACGCGAATGGGCACAAAAAGCCGTCTCACTTGGAGCGGGCGAAATTGTACTCAATTCAATAGACGCAGACGGAACCCGCGACGGTTACGAACTAAATCTTACGCGCATGATAAGTGAAGCCGTTGAAGTTCCGATAATTGCATCTGGCGGCGGCGGAACACCTGCACATCTGACAGACGTTCTTACCAAAGGAAAGGCCGATGCAGCTCTTGTAGCAAGCATGGTACATTCCGGCGACTACACTGTGGGATCAATCAAAAGTTCCCTTGCGCATTCCGGAATTCCCGTAAGGCTTACCGACTAGACTATAGCACCTTCGTAAACAAGTCCCTGTTCGCCGTCTATAGAAATTGAAAGATTGTCTTCCAGAATCTTAACGGCGTCAGGTACATTCTGAATATAAACAAGCGATTTGTTTACCAACCGCAGGTTTTCTTCAGAAATATCACTTCCTGTTTCGGACACAACACCGTCAACTATCCTTAAAACAGGAATCATTTCTTCGGTAATTCTGTCGCAGACAAGTATAGTCTTGTGGCTGAGTCTGAGAGTTTCTTTCAACTCCAAAAAATTCTGGACATGAATAACACGGCCGCATACTTTTTGCTTTGCACTGTCTGAATAACCGAAGACTGTTCCGCGGGCAATAATGTTACCTACAACAAGAACACGTATTGTATTTGCCATAAGAGGGCTCGAAAGCGGAATTCCTGCGCACATTACAACCCTGTCAGAAAGTTTTACAAGACCGTTGTCTATTGCAAGTTTTACCGCATTTTGAATCATCATGTCAGAGTCGCCCGCAATTCTGCACAAAACAGGAGTAACGCCCCACTGTATCATAAGCTGGCGCTGCACTTTTTTATCAGGCGTTACGGCAATAACTATCTGCTCTGGTCTGAAACTACCAATCATGCGGGCTGTGTTTCCGTGAAGCGTCGGTATTATTATGGCGCGGGCTTTTATGTTTTTTGAAAGTTTGTATGCACTGTGAGCAACCATGTGTCCTACTTCAACTCCGGGAACATAAGCAGAGTCAACGTAGCGCATGTGCTCCTTATACTCGGCTGAATCTTCTGTCGTGCGTGCAATAAGAGCCATAGTTCTTACAGACTCAACAGGATATTTACCGCCGGCAGTTTCTCCCGAAAGCATTACGGCATCTGTTCCGTCAAAGACAGCATTTGCAACATCGGTAAGTTCTGCGCGGGTTGGCCTAGGGTTTACAATCATGGAGTCAAGCATCTGTGTTGCGGTAATTACAGGCTTACCGGCGGCACGGCAGCAGCGTATAATTGCTTTCTGTGCCAAAGGAATTTTTTCTGTAGGAAGCTGAACCCCCAGATCTCCGCGTGCAACCATAATTCCGTCTGACTCACGGGTAATTGCTTCTATGTTGTTAAGACCTTCTTCGTTTTCTATTTTGGAAATTACGCGTGCATTTGCTCCAAGCGACTTCAGATATTCCTTAATCTGAACAACTTCTTCGGGGAAACTCACAAAACTTGCGGCAACAAAGTCAATGTCCTGTGAAGCACCGAATTTAAGGTCTTCGCGGTCCTTTTCGCTCATAATGGGAAGACCGGCATGAACTCCTATAAGGTTTACGTTTTTGCGGCTTCCGAAAGTTCCTGCATTTGAAGCCGTACAGAATATTTCGCCACCTTTTACACAATCAACAACAAGTTCAATAAGGCCGTCGGCTATAAGAACCTTCATTCCGCTTTTGAGTTTTTGCGGTGCTTCTTTCCACGAAACAGAAACATGACACGGAGTTGAACCTTGCGCATTTGTACAAAGAGAATCATCTGCGGTAATAGTCACTTTGTCACCTGCAGAAACAGAAATTATTTTGTTATCTTCTGTCAGTCCTGTGCGGATTTCAGGACCTTTTGTATCAAGAAGGATTGCAACAGGAATATCAAGTTCGGCCGAAACTCTGCGGACTCTTTCCATTGCCTGCTTGTGCCAGTCATAGGTTCCGTGCGAAAAATTAAAGCGGGCAATATTCATTCCAGCCTGAATCATCTGACGTATGGTTTCGTCATTGTCGCAGGCCGGACCAATGGAGCATACAATTTTTGTCTTACGTGTCTGCATAATTTTCCTCGTTTAATTTTATTCAGCGATATAGCGTGCCCTGTTTGTATCGGTTTCAAAAACATCAACTGCATAAAGATGAACACCGCTTTTGGCATCCAAAGCCAGCGACGGGATTTGCTGCAAAATTGCCCTGTAAATGTAAACGGCAATGCGTTCGGCACTGGGGTTCTGGTCAAATTCTTCTTTATCATTCAGATTTCTGTGGTCCAAGGAACCGCATACAGCACGCAGCGCTTTCTTTAATTCCGTAAAATCAAGAAGCATTCCGCCGCCGTCAAGGGATTTTCCTCTGGCGTGTGCATAAACTTTGTAATTGTGACCGTGAAGGCTTTCGCATTTTCCGTGATAATTTTTTAAATAATGTGCCGCACAAAAACCGGCTTCTACTCTGACTTCAAACATAAGCAGAGTATACCATTTTTTTCACTTTGTTTCCATTAAGAGAATATAAAAAGAAGGCTGCCCGTTTTTTTTGGACAGCCTTCTCTTTTGCTAAGGGCGCAGATTATTTTTCTAGAATAAATTCTACGCGGCGGTTTTTCCAGTTAACGTTTTTGTCCTTGCGGTCGGCAACCGGTTCGGAACCACCCTTTCCGTCAACAGAAAGTCTTGAAGATGAAACACCAAGTTTGACCAGCTGGTCCTTAACGTACTGTGCGCGTTTCTGTGACAGCGGTTTAAGAGCCGGACCCCATCTGTTTGGATTGTCCACTTCCTCTTCTTCCATTGTTCCGGTAACGCTGTTTGCATGGCCCACAACAGTAACCTTGTAGTCACCGAACTTCTTGAGAATATCTGCAATTCTCTTGAGAACGCGCTCGTTATTGTCTGCCTGCTCCTGTGTAATTCCGGCTTTGGTAACTTTTCCGTCTGCGCCAAGAACCTGCACTCCAAAGTCTGCATTGTCACTTCTGAAAATAATTGAAGGAACCTGCATCTTGAGTTTGTTTCCGTCGCGTACAACAAGAACATCAATGCTTATCTTTCCTTCTACCGAATTCTTCATTCCAAGATCATCAGAAGCAGAGAAAACATAAGTGTAATCTTCTGCAGACTGAACAAGTTCACCGTTGTTACCGCGTCCGTCCCAGATAATGCGTTCTGTAATCGTAGACTTACCGCTTGTCTTCCAGAACTGGTTGCCGTTTCTGTCATTAATTACAAACGACCAGTTTTTAAGATTTGCAAGTGTCTGGCAGCCGAGTCTTATAAACAGATCATCATCGTTGCCGTCATTGTCCGGACTAAAGTAGCGCGGTGCTGTTCTTACGGTAAGGTTCGGTTTTTCTGCGGTACAGATAAATGCTGATGATGCTGCATCGACAGTATTTCCCTTTTCGTATTCTATGTGAAGTTTTCCTGTAAATGTTCCGTTAGCAACAGAACCGTCGTCGCAGTCTCCTGCCCAAACAATAGAAGCCGGCAGATTCTTCTGGTCTTTGTCAGAGAAGCGCTTTACAGTCTTTCCGTCAGAAGAAACCATGTCAAAAGTCCATGCCGAGATTCCCTCAGAAAGTGAAGTCTTTACGCTGAACTTCTGTGTGTCAAGAACACCGTCGCCGTTCGGAGAGAAGCCCTCATATTCGTTGGTAACATAGGCGCTTACAGCACGTGCATCAACGCGTATTCCCTTTATGGAAGCAGATGCTCTGTTACCGGCCGCGTCCTTTGTCCAGACTGTAAGTTCATACTGGCCGTCGGGTACTTTGTTTCCGCTTTCGTCGGTTCCGTCCCATGCAAAGTCAGTTACTTTTCCGTTCTGCCAGGTGAATGTCCTTACGGCAGCTTTTTTTGCAGAAGACTTGATTTCTGCAGTCCAGCGTACTTCAGATGAACAGTTTGCAACACTAACAGGAATTGTCTGTCTTGAGCTTATTCCGTCCGGAGAGAAAACCGTGTACGGAGCGGCAATTTCTATAACAGGAATCTGTGTATCCAAAACAAATGTCTGGCTTGAAGCAGAAGCTTCTGTTCCGCTTTTTGCAACAGTCTTAATCTGCGCAGAATAAATTCCGTCAGAACTTCTTGTACCGCTTTCGGTCATTCCATCCCAGACAACAGAAGACGGCAAGTTGCCCGAACCTGAATATGTTTTTACAACAGTGCCGTTTGAATCAGCAATATCAATTATATAAGACTCAATTCCGCTAGAAGCCTTTGCTTTAGGGAACAGCGTAAGCGTATCCTGAGAGCCGTCACCGTTCGGAGAGAAAGCTGCCGGTGTAACAGAAAGCACAAGTTCAGTCTTGCTTGTGTCAAGAATAACAGGTTCACCGGCTGAATATACAGCCCTGTTTCCTGTATTTTCTGAAACTTCAACTTCGTAAATATATTCACCGTCTGCAACAAGCTGGCCAGCAGCATCGGTTCCGTTCCATTCAACACTTTCGGGAAGAGCCGTACCAAAGTCAAATTCTTTTACAACAGACTTGTCGGCAGCAATAATTCTTCCCTTCCAGAGTTTGTCTCCTGTCCATGAAGGTTCAACCATACTCTGCTGGAAAAAGCTTATGCTGTCAGAACCGTTAAACACTTTTTTCTGCGGAAGAGCAATTGTAGCGCGAGGAACAGTATTGTCCAGAACAAATACCGGTGAAAGCAAAGGTTCGGGTTCGTAACCGTTAGAATAGCGTGCGGTAACTTTTGCACGGTACTCACCTTCTTCCAGTGCCGAACCGTCATCCCCGTTACCGTCAAATTCAATAACAGACTTGGGATCGTTCTTTCCGGAATAAGTACGCACGACACTTCCGTCATTCTTTCTTACAATTTCAACCTTCCATTCAGAAAGTTCATTTACTTTTGAAGTAGGAGCCGGAATAACTACATTGAACTTCATTACCTTTGTTCCGACAGAAGCAGCCGGTGCAAAAAATCTTGAACCGTCAATTGCAATCTGTGTCTGCGGCTTTTCTGAAGAATAAATTATGTTTGTAATGACAGCCTTGTCAGACACATTACCTGCAGCATCGGTAGAAGAAATCTCATAATTGTAGATTCCGTCGGCAACAACAGAACCAGAATTATCAGTTCCGTCCCAGTCAATTGTAAGCGGCTCTGAATTTTCAAAACTGAATGAACGAACGGTTTTTCCGTCTGCATCAGTTATTTTTGCGGACCAGAGATTTTCCAGAGAACCGCTCTGTTTTATTCTGAGCTTTGACTTGGCACCTTCGCCGAAAGTTTTGTCACCGGCCGGAATCTGCGCAAGTTCAATAAAAGGTGCTGTATTGTCTACAATAACCTGCAGTTTTGAAGTTGTTGCGCTGTTACCGTTGTCATCAGCAGCACTGAACTGATAGTAATAAACTCCGTCGGGTGCAATTGAACCGTCATCAAAAAATCCGTTCCAGATAATCTTTGAAGGAACCTCAACGCCCTGTTTCGGAGTAATGAGCGACTTAAAGAAAGTTTTGAAAGTAATGCGCTCGGGAAGCTTAACCTTATTTCCTATTGTACGGACAGTTTCGCCCTTTTCGTTCGAGATGGTAAAGCTCCATTCGTTAACGTAACGCCTTTCTTTTATTCTAAGCGGAACTTCAAGCGAATCCTGGATTCCGTCGTTGTTGGGCGAAATATAAACCGGTGCACGTTCTGCAAAAACAGGAACGGCTATAAACATTCCCGAAAGAATCAGGACTTTTCTTACTATATTATTTATTTTTTTCATCGAAAC
>ERZ1026898.1401-NODE-1401-length-12031-cov-9.231797_pt1 | contig 12031 bp, 6 predicted proteins | sample MGYA00380178_ERZ1026898 | MGnify/ENA primary metagenome ERZ1026898 (study PRJEB33269, sample SAMEA4719814) | human gut metagenome | biome: human-associated habitat; feature: organic feature; material: feces | place: Cameroon | collected 2013-10 ... | reverse complement strand
TTGTCCCCGTAGTGAAGACGCATCGCGCCCACCGGCGCGGCGAACGCCGGAATCTCAAACGTCCGGCCAAAGAGCGTGAATGAGGTGTCCACCGGTGAATTTTCGCAGATGGTGTCCATGTTGACGCAGATCTCACGCCACTTTTCTGCGTTGCGGATAAAGCCCGTGCCCTCGCCCTTGGCGCCGGGGCCGGGCATCGTGTTGCGGCAGACCTTGCCGTTGCAGTCATTGCACGCCTTGCAGTAAGGGCCGATGCAGGTCCTTGCGTTTTCCAGCACTTGCTGATAAGTCATGTTGGTTCCCCCTTCGGAAATGAGTTTGCTTGCCAATATCGTGTCGATCTGACGCGATATCGCCTATATTTTATCCCGTCCTGCCGAAAAAGCAAGACCCAAAGGAGCTATTTATGAATACCGTTCACACACTGAGAGAATATGTCGATGCGCTGCGCGACGCGGGCATTCTGGTCGAAAGCACCGTGAGCGACGAGCTCGCCGCGCGTGAGATCCACTGCCTCACCTACGATACGCGCGCACTGAGCGAGGACGCGCTTTTCATCTGCAAGGGCGCACACTTCAAGGAAGAGTACCTGTGCGACGCACTCTCGCGCGGCGCGATCGCCTACGTCGCCGAGAAAAAGCACAATGTGGACGCGCCCTGTCTTCTTGTCAACGACATTCGCTATTCCCTCGTCGTGCTCGGTCAGCTCTTTTATAACCATGTGACGGACAAGCTCACAAGCGTCGGCATCACGGGCACAAAGGGCAAGAGCACCACAGCCTACTACGTGCGCTACATCTTAAATGACTGGCTGCGCGCGCAGTCGATGCCCGAGTGCGCCATTCTCTCCTCTATCGACAACTACGACGGCAAGAGCACCGAGGAGTCCCACATCACCACGCCCGAGGTGCTTGAGCTCTACCAGCACTTTGAAAACGCCTATGAAAGCGGCATTTCACATCTTGTGATGGAGGCCTCGTCCCAGGCGCTCAAATACGGCCGCGTGCGCGGTATCACGTACGACGTCGCTGCATTTTTGAACATCGGCAGCGACCACATCAGCCCCATCGAGCACCCGGACTTCGAGGATTACTTCAACTCCAAGCTCAAAATTTTCGACTCCTGCCGCTTCGGCTGCGTCAATACCGATGCCAAGTACTCGGACCGCGTCATCGAATACGCCAAGGACCTCTGCAACCTCATCACGTTTGGCTCACACGAAAGCGACACTGTCTCCTGCCAGCATGTGGAAAAGCGCAGCGACGGGCTCTACTTCACGGTTTCCTCGCTCAAGTACAACGGTGAATTTTCCATCACGATGCCCGGCCTTTTCAACATCTCCAACGCCCTCGCTGCCATGGCCATCTGTATGGTGCTCGACGTGCCGGAGGAGTATGTGCGCTCGGGCCTTCGCAAGGCGCGCGCCGCGGGCCGCATGCAGATCTACGAGAGCCGCGACAAGAACGTCACCGTCATCGTCGACTACGCGCACAACCGCATGAGCTTTGACGCGCTCTACCGCTCGACGAAGATCGAATACCCCGGCCGCCAGATGATCTCCGTCTTCGGCTGCCCCGGCTCCCACGCGCTCCAGCGCAGAAAAGACCTCGGCGAGCTGAGCGGGCAGAACTGCGACTTCGTCTTCATCACCGAGGAGGACTCCGGCGAAGAGCCGTTCGCGCAGATCGCCGCCGACATTGAAAAGCACGTTGCCTGCCCGCACCTTGTGCTCGAGGACCGCGCCGAGTGCATCCGCCGCGCAATTCTGGACGGCAAGGACGCGCGCGTCATTCTGCTGACCGGCAAGGGCGAGGAGACAACGATGAAGCGCGGCAGCGTCTTCGTCCCCTACCCGAGCGACGTCGAGCTCACACTCAAATACCTCGCCGAGTACGACAAGGTCCATCCCGCCGCGCCGGCGAGCAGCGGCAAAAAAGCAAAAAAGGACTTTTTGCCCATCATCCTCGGCAGCGATGAAAACGCCTACGGCACGGCGCGTCTCTTCCAGGAGGCCTATCACGTCACACCGCTGCTGCTGTGCACGCAGCAGCTCGTGCCCACGCGCAGCTCGCACCTGTTTCTCTGCCGCATCATCCCGGATTTTGAGCGCGAGGAGGTCTTCCCCGACGCGCTGCTCGGCGTGCTGAAGCAGTGCGCACAGGACTATGAAAAGCTGCTCGTCATCCCCTGCTCGGACTATTACACCGGTCTTCTCTGCCGCCACTACGACCATTTCGAGGGGCTCATCGCCAACCGCTTCATCTCGGATGAGCTGCTTGAAACGTTCGACACGAAAGACAAGTTCTACGCCCTCTGCGAGCAGTACGGCATGGACTATCCCAAGACCGTCGTCGCCTCTCCTGAGGAGCGCGAGAGCGTCGTCGACCGCCTTCCGTTCGACTTTCCCATCGTCGTCAAGCCCGAGAATTCCAATGCACTCGACTATCTCCGCTGCCATTTTGAGGGGCAGAAAAAGGTCTTCTTCTTCGACACGCGCGAGCAGTACCTCACGATGGTCCACAGCATGAACCAGTCGGACTACCGCGGCAAGCTCATTTTGCAGGAGTTTATCCCCGGCGGCGACGACGCGATGCGCGTGCTCAACAGCTATTCGGACCTTGACGGCCATGTGCGCGCGATGTGCCTCGGCCAGCCGGTGCTCGAATACTACGACCCCAAGTCCGTCGGCAACTATGCCGCCATCATCTCGCGCGGCGATCAGGCGTTGTATGACAAAATGCAGGAGTTTCTCGAAAAGCTCGGCTACGTCGGTTTTTCGAACATCGACATGAAGTACGACTCCCGCACGGGCCGCTACGTGCTCTTCGAGATCAACCCGCGCCTTGGCCGCAGCAGCTATTTCTGCCGTGCCGCGGGGCTGAACATGATGAAGCTCCTGACTGACGATGTCGTCTACGGCAAGCGCGAGGACTGCGTCTACAACCACACCGTCGCCCTCTGGCAGAACGTGCCGACCGGCATTCTGCGCCGCTATGTCAAGGATCAGGAGCTCTCCGACGAGCTCAAGCAGTTCAAGGGCACGCACACGCTCTTCTGCAAGGGCGATCTGCCGCTCTCTCGACTCTATCGCCTGCTGCGCTACTACGCCGCGCAGTACCACAACTTCCGCGACTACTACTTCGATAAAAAGTGATCTCTGATAGCAAAAAGGAACGGCTCACGCCGTTCCTTTTTGCTTACCAGAATTTTTTCTTTTTGCACACCCACAGGCTCAGCACCACCACGGCGACGCTCACAAGAATGATCGCGGGGTAGCCGTATTTCCAGTGCAGCTCCGGCATGCCGGAAAAGTTCATGCCGTACCAGCCGACAAGCAGTGTCAGCGGCAGGAAGATCGTCGTCACGATGGTCAGGATCTGCATGATGCGGTTCTGACGGATGTCGATCTCCGACTGAAACAGCGACTGGATCTGCGTGCAGTATTCGCGTAGCAGCTGCGATTCCTCGCGCAGGCGGATGACGCGCTCTTCAAATAATCGGAACAGCCCGCACTCCTCGTCCGAAAAGTAACCGTTCTCATTTTCCCGCAGCTCGCACGCCACGTCGTCGAGCTGGGAGTAGTAGCGGTACCAGGCCGTCGTCTCCTTGCGCAGCTCGCTCATCGGGGTGCTGAATTCCTCCAGCTCACCCGAGAGCACACGGTCCTCCAGCGCCGTCGCGCGGTCTTCGATCTCCTCGAGGCGGTGCAGGTCCCTGGCGATCAGCAGCTCGAAGAAGTCGTAGAGAAATCGGCCGACGCTGTTTTCCGTCAGGCGTTTTTCCTTAACGATGCGTTTCAAATAAGGCTCGACCATCTCTCCGTCGTCCACCAGCACCACGCGGTCCTTCGTCACGAGATAGCCGCAGCAAAGGCGCGTGCCGTCCCTGCGGCCGCGCGGCAGTGCGAGCGTTCCGCTCAGACAGTTGGAGCGCACCTCCGCCTTGCAGACGTGCGCGTCCCGCGCGCTCGGCGTATGGTGCAGCACCGCTTCGAGTCCCGGCAGCGCCGTTTCGTGCGCCAACTCGTCCGAATTCAGCAGCACCACCGCCGCGCCGCTCTCCGGCGCGCGGTCCAGCGGCGTCAGCGTCTTGCCGATCGCATACCATTTCATACCCGTTCCCCCAATGCGCTTCTTTCTCTCCCCCATTGTAGCAGAATATGAAAAAAGTACAACGCCCCGCCAGAACTTTTTCCCGCAGCGCGGCATTTTATGATAAAATTTGTAAAAGCGTGAAACTTTTTTGTTATCTTTTGCGTCTATACGATTGGAAGATGGAACACCGAACATTAAAAGGAGGAAATTTGGATGAAACGAAAGTCTCTTCGCGTGCTCGTTTGCGCGCTCCTAGCGTCTCTTGCGCTCACGACCTTTGCCTTTGCCGACAACGGGCCGAAGCCCCAACTCATCGTGCGCGTCAAAAACGCGCCGCAGGAGCCCTACTATCTCGACCTGCTCGCCAAGGGTGATTGGGACGCGGAAGATGGAAACCGTATCGACGGCATCGACTGGAACTACGACGGCAAAGAGGATACGCTCGACCCCGACCTCTTAGCACTTCTGCGCGACAATGTTCCCGCCGGCTGGCACGCCTGCGTGGCGCAGGGCACGACCGGCGCACCAATCTACGGTGAGCTATACTCAGAGAACACAGACGCCTCCGGCAACGATCTGCACGTTTTCGGCTACCATGGCGTGCCGAGCACCTACCGCATCATCCTTGTCACGCAGTCCGGCAAGGTCTGGATCTCTGACACGCTTGAACGCAAGGTGCTGCAATCGAGCGTGACCGTTCACTGGGCGGATGATCCAGAAAGCACCACCGTCACCATTCCCTCGACCGTCACCGGCTATCTGCTGCAATTTCTTGCAACGCTCGTGCCGACACTTCTCATCGAGGGCGCGCTGCTGCTTCTGTTCCGCTATTCGTGGAAGAAAAACTGGGAAGCGTTTTTACTTGTCAACGTTCTGACACAAGGTTTTTTAGCCGTTGCATCTGTATATGTCACCGCACACAACGGCGTGAGCGCTTGGTATCTCTTTTTCTTCCTGCTTCCGGCAGAACTCATCATTTTGCTCGTCGAGCTGTATCTCTACGCCGGCTGCGGCCTTCTCACCGGCCACAGCAAGGGCCGCGCCGCGGCCTATGCGATCACCGCCAATCTGGCTTCCGCTGTCCTCGGCTATTATCTGGCCGAGCCTGTCTGGCGGCTCGTTGTCTCGATCTCGTAATCTTCTGTTAACATAACGTCAAGGAGGAATTCGCATGACCGACCAAGTTTTTTCTGATCTGCCGCAAACTCCCCCACCCGAACCGCCCACCGACGCTCTCGCGCAGAAGGAACCGGCCGAGGCCCTCACGCCCGCGCAGGAGATGGCCGACGCGCTCTCCGCGCCCGAGCCGGAGACGCCCGATGTGAGCGATTCGCCCTTCTGCCGCGCGATAGGCTTGATCGCCGGCGGCCTCGCCGTCACCGGCGTGACGCTGAATTTCTGGAACCTCGACGTGCTGCTGCCGCTGGTCGGCACATTCTGCCTGCTCATCGGCTTCCGCGCCCTGCGGCGGGTCAACGGCTTCCTGCGCGCGGGCTATGTCTGCGCCTGCCTGCATATGCTGCTCCTTTTTGTTGAGCTTGGGCAGGATGCCGCCGTCTGCCGCGAGACCGCCGCGGCAGACACGGTGTCCACTGCGCTGGCTTTCGGCTCCGCCGCCGTGCAGCTCGTGCTGCTCTTCTGCCTTTGGCAAGGCCTGCTCGACATGCAGCGCGCTGTCGGCAGAACGCCGCCCGCTGCTCCCGCCGCGGGCGCGCTGCTGCTCTGGTACATTCTGCTCTATGTCGCGGCGGCATTGTTCGCCTCGCTCCCCCTGCTGCTCGGCGCTTACGTCGTCTGGTATTTCTACCTGGTCGTCCGCCTCAAAAAGCTCTCGAAGTCGATGGCCGCGCAGGGCTGCGCCATCAAGCCGGTCAAGGAGCGCTTCTCGAACCCCAAGCTCGTCGGTTCGCTGCTCACCGTCCTCGCTGTCGTCATTGCCTGTGGCTTCCTGTTTTTCGGCTCCTACCGCATGGACTGGACGCCCAAAGAGACCGGCACTGACGCACAGGTGATCGAAGCCCATGAAAGGCTCCTCGCTCTCGGCTATCCCGAATCCGAGCTCAACGACCTCTCCGACGAGGACCTTCTCACCTGCCTCCGCGCCGAGCGTGTGCTCGTCAGGGAGTGCACCGGCGGCGGCTACACCAACTACAACGGCAAGTCGCAGACAAATGATGCTTTCCACATGACTGTCGTCGCCGTCGAGCGCCCCTTCGGCAGACTGTTTCTCTCCTATCATTTCCACTGGGACGAAGGCACACATTTCTATGGCACAGAGAGCTTTGCCGTAGAGCCAAACTGCGACACCGGCAGCTGGCTTGCCGAAGAGTTCTCCGGCCGGGTGTTCTATGACAGTCCGGACGGCACGACCTATACCGCTCCCTACATTGATCCCGGCACAGAACAGGCCAGCCTCAGCAACTGGTACGAAAATTGCTTCCGGCAGCTCTACTGTGCCGACCTCTCTTTCCCCAACAGCGGCACGAACCGGCGCGGCTATATCGCCTGCTCGCTTCATCCCCTCAGCGATAATGCGTCCCGCCTTAACGGACAATTTTATTATGTCCACCAGAGCAGCCGCTTCCAGTACCCCATCCAGACCGCGCGCGAATATCAGGATTTCAACGTCGACAAGCACCGCCGCAGCTACGCGCCGTTCGAGCGCATGCAGGATTATTTCGTCCTTCTCCGGAACGAAGACGGCGTTTGGCGTATTCGTCAATAATTCCGCAGGAATGCCGCAGCTTCTGCGGCGTGTAATCAAAGGGGCCATTCTCTTTCACAAAAGAGAATGGCCCCTTTGAAACCCCAAGAGAAAGGCTTAGATTGGCAGTCTCAGGCTTGCGCAAGTCTCTTGCCTCCGGAATGGAAATGCCTGCGCGCGGCGTTGCCGCGTTTAGTGTTGCTATACGACTTGGTGTGCTTCTATTATCCGCTGCCGCTCTGCTGATCTTGTAGGAGTACAAACTAATTTCCGTCTACCGCCAGTCCCCACAATGCGGCGAGCGCCAGCAATGCCGCATCCCGCAGGCAGTCTGCCGCCGAGCAAACGTCACTCGCGCCTCACGATAGTAAGGCGCGGTTGCAAGACGTAACGATTTGCAGAAGATTCATGGCGAAGCCATGTACACCGCACCCACACTGCGCAGCGCGTGCAGTCATTCAAGATAAAAACTGCCAATGTACGGGGTCAAGGGGCAGAGCCCCTTGCGTTCTCTTGGGGGTTCAAGGGGGCCATTCTCTCACGTGAGAGAATGGCCCCCTTTATTCGCACTCCCTGCGCGGCGCAGGGAACCTCTCGCACCCCTAAGGTGCGACAATATTAACCACCGCCGTGTACGGCTGATACCCCGACCCAAGGCTCGCGTAATACTGCACCGTCACGTCGGCGCTCTTGCCGTCGTCCGCGATCACGGCGTCCAGGACGTCTGCCTTTTCGTCCACGCTGACCCAGCCGCGGCGATAGCGCGGCAGCGCGAGCCCCTCCGCGCCTGTGATCTCCGCGATGCGGGATGTGCCGTCCGACTGCTGTTCCAGCCGGTAGCTCACGCCGACCGTCGCCAGAAATGTTTCGTTCCCCTCGATCCCGACAGGGGCGAAGTACGTGCGCTCCGCGCCGTCGCCCTCCGTCCAGTCGGTGAGCGAGGTCTGCTGCGCGCTGCCCTCGCGCGTGACCGTCACCTTACGCTCGCCGCTCTTGCCGGAGACCGTCGCAATGATCGACACGCCGTCGGGCGCAAAGGCGAGGCCGCTGATCTCCTCGCCGCTCGCAAGATCGAGCGCGGCGAGCTTCGTTCCGTTGAGCGCGTAGATGTCCGACCAGTAGGAGTAGACGGCGGTGGAAAGGTCACTTCCTTGCCAGATGAGGTTGTTGCCGGGGAAGGTCTTAAGCAGCGTGCCGTCTATGGCGTTGAACACCACATAGAGGTCGTTTTTCTTCCCCAGACGTCCCGTCACCACAAGGTAGTTGCCCACCGTCTCGCTGCCCTCGAAGCCGCTGAGCGACGGGTACTGCCCGGCAAAGTCCCAGCTCTTTTTGCCGAAACTGACCGTCGTGCTGTCCAGCGTCGCCGTGAGCTTTCTCGGCGATACGCAGTACCAGCGATACACCTCGCTCGTCAAAATGAGCTCGCCATCCTGCCAAGCGACAAGGAATTCGCTCTGGGCTATCAGCGCATTGACGCGCGCGGCGAACGCTTCCTCCGATTTGCCCCACTCGCCGTTCTGGCCATCGGTCGGATTCAGATAAATGCCCGCGTTGGCATTTTCCACAACGTGACAGCTGCCGCCGTCATAGGTGTAAAGTCCATAGTAATAGCCGTAATAGCTGCTTCTGCCCTGATATTTGCCCTCGATCAAGTGATACAGCAGCAGCATGTCGCGTCCGTTTTCGCGGCAGAGGAAGTAGACGTCGCCCTCCGCCATGCGCTCGCGCATCAGCTCCTCGCCGTTGTCATCGATGATGCACAGCTCATAGACGCCGAACGTGTTCTTGCATACGATCCGCTCCGCTCTGCCGTCATTGTCGAGGTCGGCGGACATCAGCGTCCTGCTGCCGTCGCTCTCCGACGGATCTGTGCAGCGGATGACTGCGCCGTCGCCGTAACAGTGCAGCTCGCCGTTCAGCGTGGAGAATAAAAGCTCGCTCTGATCTAAAAGCCTGTTGACCTCGTCCGCGAATTTCCGCGCCTCGGCGGGCCATGAATCGGCGGAATCGGGATTTATGCTGAAGCTCACCGAATTCTGCGCCAGCGTGGTCGTCTCGCTTCCGCTGAGCAGAAAGAGCCTATAGGAATACGACGCCTCGCCCTGATACATCGTCGGCTCGTAGCGCAGCAGCGCCGTCTTGACGCTGTCGCGATAGAGGAAATAGCTGCTCCAGCCCGCGTGCGCCAGCCCCAGCTCCGCGCTCCAGAGCTCTTCGCCGCTCTGATCGCTCACCCGCAGCCGGTACGGCTCCTGCATGGAAGTGCCGGTATAGGAGATCACTTCCTCGATCCCGTCGCCGTTCAGGTCAGCGCGGGTCAGCTCGGTCGCGCCGCCGTTCAGGCGGATGATCCAGCGGTAGGGATGCGCCCCGCTGTAGGGAAGTCCCCCGCTGCGATAGCCCATCACGAGGTAAAGGCTGCCGTCCTTCTGCTGCAATAAGAGCCACTGGTCCATCGCCGTGAGCTCGTCCTGACGCCTGATCTCCGCCATCGGCACTGTCGCATTGACGTCCTCAGCCGTTCTCGTGCCGCGCCAGGCGCGCACATTTTCTCGGCGCAGCTTCGCAGCGCTCGTGCCGTTCCAATCTTCGCCGCTTCCGCTGCGGAACAGCCAGTCGAAGTTGCTCTTTTTCAGCGTGATCTCTTCCCATGTGGAAAAGCGGTAATAATACCCGCTGCTCGCCCCGTGCGGTCCGGCCAGAGAACATGCACCGCCGACCCGCAGGTCCGCCGGTCCCTCGTCAAAGGTCTCGGCATAGCTTGCTTCCCAAGCTGAGTCATCGAACACGACCTCTCCCAACACATACTCCCCGAGCGGCATGTCGCAGAGCAGCTGGTCGATCTGATCAAAAAGGCCCTCCGGCACCGTAGGGTCCTTCCGATTTATGCACCACTTGACATAATTTTTCAGCACCGTGCCGCCGGAACGCAGCTCATACAGCTGCGCTTTTTTGCCGCCCTTGATGGGGTTTGCCAGTATGCCGTCCTCCGACAGCATCAGCTCGCAGTACTCCTCTTTTCTGTCTCCGAGGTACACCCTTGCATAGCAGCCCTGCATCACCGACGCAGAGCCGAGGCGCTCATATTCTATCGCGTCCAGCAGTGAAAGGAGATCCTTGATCTCCGGTGTCGACATGCGGTACTCTTCACCGCTGCTTGTCTCCTCCATCGCGACGCTGACGCGCGTGATCTCCCCGCGCGAGGTGCCGAGCAGCGTCTCCGCATTGATGTCCGACTTCGGGTTCGTCAAAAAGCACACGGCCATGATCACGACCGCGAGCACCGCCGCCGCGGCGACCCAAAACGCGGGCTTTTTGTAGTGCAGCGCGCTTTTCACGCGCGTTTTGATGTTCCCCTCGCCGAACGCCAGCGGGCAGGCCGCGACGGCTCTTTTCGGCGCGGCGCAGGATAATAGTGCCTGTGAATAGTCTGCGCGCGCCGCACCGTCCAGCCCCTTGACGACTTTTTCATCGCACGCGAGCTCGATGTCGCGGCAGAAGAGGATGTAGGCGACCCACACCAGCGGGTTGAACCAGTGCAGCGCGAGCACAAGGTAGCCGAGCACCTTCCACCAGTGGTCGCGGCGGGCAAGGTGCGCGCGCTCGTGCGCGATGACATACGCCGCCGTCCCCTCGTCCATGTGCATGGGGAGATAAATGTTCGGCTTCACCACGCCGAAGACAAACGGAGAATCGACGAATTCGCTCTCGTAGATGTTATCTCGCAGCAAAATCGCCGTTGCGAGCTTTCTTTTCAGTTTTCCCGCGCTCACGAGCGCGTGGACGAGCAGCGCCGCCATGCCGGCGAGCCAGAGGACGCTGTAGATGTTGAAGTCCACCTGCGCCTGCTGGCGGCTCACGCCGACGGGGACCTCTGCCGCCGAAGGCAGCGTCGGATTCGTGACGATATCAAGCGTCGCCTGCTCGTAGAGCACCGGCTCGCGCGTTTCGGTCACGATCTCACTTGGGATCGTCTCCGCACTCGGGATGAGCGAGAGCGCGCTCTCGATGGAAAACGGGCAGACGAGCCGCAGCGCGACCACGCCCCATAGAAGAGGCATGACCCACTTCGGCGCTTTTTTGAGGACAACCCGCAGCACGAGCACCGCCAGAATGAGCCAGCTTGCGCTGATGCTGAGGTTCACGAGCTTCAAAAAGACGTCATCCATGATGATTCTCCTTTCGATAAAGGTCGATCATTTTCTGCACCTCGTCGAGTTCCTTGTCGCTCACGTGGCTCGACTTTGTAAACGCGGCGACGAACGCGGGCAGCGAGCCGTCGAAGCGCTTGTCGAGCAGCTCGTCGATCTCGGCGGTCTGCGCCTCGTCCTGTGAGATGAGCGACGTGACGACAGTATTCTCGTTTTTCAGCACCCCGCGCTCAGAGAGCCGCTTGATGACCGTGTAGGTCGTCGTCGGTTTCCAGCCCAGGTGCTCGGCGCAGAGCGCGACCAATTCACGGCTCTTGACCGGCTCGTGTGCCCACAGAATTTGGCAAAAGCGGTATTCGCTCTCAAAAATTTTCGGCGTTTCCATCTTGTTCCCTCTCTAATCGGTTAGAGTTTATATGTACACTAACAGATTAGAGCATTTCTGTCAAGCCCTTTTGCGCTCAAATTTAGTTAAGTCTTACTTGACAAGCATCTATTCCCTCCTTATAATAATTCATATCGCACAAAAAGCTCCGCGCAGGAGCTTTTTTTATGTTTGGAGAAAGAGAGTGTCATCCCATGTCGAAAAAAGCCAATCCTGCGGCGCTGCTGCCGATCTTAGTGTTCCTTGTCCTGTATCTGGGCCTCGGCCTTGTCTTTGAGTATGTGCTCAAAATTCCGATGGGATTTTATTCCATCCCCATCGTCGTCATCTTCCTCATCGCGCTGCTCGTGGCCTGCTGCCAGAACCGCGCGCTGTCGTTCGACGAAAAGCTCACGCTGATGGGCCGCGGCGTGGGCGATAAGAACATCATCACGATGCTGCTCATCTTCTTAGCCGCTGGTATGTTCGTCGGCGTCGTGGGCCGCTCGAGTGCGGAGAGCGTTGCGTACTTCATGCTCTCGATCATCCCGTCGAAATTCGCCGTGGCGGTACTCTTCGTCGTCAGCTGCTTTGTCTCCACCGCGATGGGCACGAGCGTCGGCACCATCACGCTCATTGTCCCCATCGCCATCCCCATCGCCGCGGCGAGCGGCTATTCCCTGCCGCTGTGTGTCGCGTCCGTCATGGGCGGGGC
>ERZ1026898.1400-NODE-1400-length-12033-cov-10.509517_pt1 | contig 12033 bp, 9 predicted proteins | sample MGYA00380178_ERZ1026898 | MGnify/ENA primary metagenome ERZ1026898 (study PRJEB33269, sample SAMEA4719814) | human gut metagenome | biome: human-associated habitat; feature: organic feature; material: feces | place: Cameroon | collected 2013-10 ... | reverse complement strand
TTCATTTTGCAGTTTGTGCAGTATCGTTTCAAACACAGAATATGTTTCATATTCAGTGGGAAGCTGAGAGAAAAATGCTCGTGTCAGTAACAAATCAGTGGAAATCTGAGTTCGACGAGATGCTTCAAAATAATATCCAAATGAGGCAGTCAAGAGAAGCCGCATTGTATGGTGACGATATCGTTCGATACGGAAGCGTTCCGATAACTGCAAAAGGTCAAATGGTGCAAAATAGACGAGCTAAAATAGGTAAATAAAAAAGGAGATAGCACAATGGATAAGTTTGATGAAAAAGTGATCGGTTACGATTCGATAAAAGAAACGTTGCGGCAGATAGCAGATGTTCTTAAACGGCCGGAGGCTTATAAAGAAAAAGGGGTGTCCATGCCAAGGGGACTTCTGATGGAGTCTGCCCCCGGATTAGGAAAGAGCCTGATGGCATCGATATTGATGGAAGAGTCTGGACGAAAATCCTTTGTCTTTCGAAGGATCAACGAAGGAAATACATTTCTGGGTGAGATGAAAGATATCTTTGACGTTGCAAAAGAAGAGGCACCGAGTATACTGCTCTTAGAAGATCTGAACCTTTATGTGGAATCCAATTCTCCCTATGCTCCGGAATGGGCTTGTTTACAAGCCTGTATTGACGAGACAAGCGATGCGGATATCTTTGTAATTGCCACGACAAATGATACAAGGTACATGCCGCAGAGTTTATTAAGACCGGGAAGATTTGACTATATTCTGAATTTGAATCCACCACTTGGTAAAACGGCAGAAAACATTGTAAGCTATTATCTTCGTGATAAAAATCTGGCGAAAGATGTACAGATCTCTGATATCGTAAAGGCTATGCCGCAGGTGAGCTGTGCAACGCTTGAAACGGTAATGAATCTCGCGGCAATCAATAGTGTCTATCGTGATCATGCACATGTTCAGAAGGAAGACATTATAGATGCACTTTTAAAAGTGGTCTATAATCTCAGAAAAGCGGACTGCGAGGAGGATCCGCAGGAACATCAGATGATTGCCGTGCACGAGGCTGCGCATGCTGTTGTGGGAGAGGTTCTGCATTCTGGTAGCATTGGGATTATTACAATTCGCGGAAGTCATGGTGCTATTGGTGGTATGGAGAGTGGGTTTGCTGTTTATGCTAAGAGCGAAGAAGAATTTCAGGATGAGATCATAAAAACCTTGGCAGGCAAGGCGGGAACTGCTTTGATCTATGGAATCATGGACATTCGTGCAGTGGCTGATATTAAGAAAGCAGACCAGCTTCTGGATATCTGGCTGTGTCACTTTGCTGGTGGAGGTTTTTCAGGAGTTGAACCTAGCGAAAATAGATTGTCTGAACCAAGACTTTCCTATAATGAAGCAATTAAATCAGCAAAACTGGAAGAGCTTTACCGCAGAGCCTATAAGATTCTCTATGACAACAGAGATTTCCTACTTGCTGTCCAGAAAGAACTTCTGGAACATGAAACGCTGCTGAACAGTGATCTGGCAAAAATCCGGGAATCCTGTACCTAAACCCTATTATTCAAAAGGATAAAGCGGTCAAGCTTTTTGAGGCTTGGCCGCTTTTATCTGGCAATATGCAGTTGAAACTCAGGGTTCTTCCTCTATATATAGGAAAGCACACAGCATTTTAGTAACTGCCTCTCTTTGAACAGGAGAGAGTTTAGCCCAGAGATCAAGAAGCTTCTTTTGCTCCTTCGTCAGATAAACTGAGTCCTCCTCCTGAAAGAACTGAGAGAGGGTAATGCCGAAGCCTGCACAGATTTTCTCGATAGAAGCAACATTCGGCTGAAGATTTCTTCTCCGCCATGTTGAGATGGTGGATTGGGTCAGCCCGGAGTTCTCTGCTAGGGCATATTCAGACCAGCTACGAGCAAGGCGCTCCTGCTCAATGCGCCCTAAAATATCAAATGTAGGCTTCTCTCGTTCCATGGTTGACCTCCTTGTAAAAATCGTAGTGATTACTTACGATTTTATTGTTCCAAGGCTTGACCGATAATTGTATAAGTCGTATACTTTGAATAGTAAAAATCACATTACTGCCGTCTGATTTGGGTGATATGATACAAGAAGAAAAACGATTCGACAAAATTTGTAGTAAAAAGATCCAGAAAATGATATGGTAGACACTCCCTGTCCATCTTCGTTGTTATAATGGGGCTGAACCAAAGAGGAGGACAAGCCAATGACAGCAGACACCTTAAAAACGACCCGTGTTTTGGAACTTTATCAGGATTTTCTTTCCGGTAAGCTTATCAATAAGCAACAGGCCGCAGAGCAGTACCATGTGAACGTCCGCTCCATTCAGAGAGACATTGATAGTATCCGGGATTTTCTTTCGGAACAGTGCGCCAAAGAAGGCATTGTACGAAAGATTGAGTACGACAAAAAGGAAAATAGCTACCGTCTGGTCACACAGGAGATCGAGCAGCTTTCCAAAGGTGAAGTGTTGGCCCTATGCAAGATTCTGCTGGAAAGCCGAGCTTTTACAAAAGAGCAGGTTGAGAAGCAATTACAAATCATCCTGAATCTTTGTGTATCTCAGAAAGAAAAAAGCGACATTGAGTGGTTTATCAGTAATGAGCTGTTCCACTATCACGACCCGGCTCATGCAGCCGTTGACCCGGACAATCTGTGGATGGTGGCACAGGCCATCCGAAATCAGTCGGTGCTGGAAATCGAATATCAAAAGCTGAAAGACCGTCAAATCGTAAAACGGACTGTTGAGCCAGTTGGGTTGATGTTCTCAGAGTATTATTTCTATCTCATGGGTGTTATCACAGATCACTCCACCAGAGAGGCTTTCCACAAAAAGAACGATCCTTATCCCACCATTTACCGGCTTGATAGGATACATTCCATCAAGGAAACCGGAGAAAAGTTTTCTGTTCCCTACAAAGACCGCTTCAAAGAGGGCGAGTATAAGAACCGCACTCAGTTCATGTTCGGCGGTGAACCGCAGAAAATCAGCTTCAACTACTATGGCCCATCGGTGGAGGCTGTGCTGGACAAGTTTCCCATGGCAAAAGTCGTAGATGAAAAAGAGGGTGTTTGCTCTATTGAAGCCGAAGTCTTTGGAACAGGCGTGAAAATGTGGCTGCTCAGTCAAGGCAGCAAGGTCAAGGTGACTGCACCGGAAACACTGGTGCAGGAGATGAAAACTGAAATTCAAAGAATGCAGGAACGAATGACGTAAAATCTTAGGAGGATGTATGAGCAGAATCCGAATCGGTTCCTTTAATGTACGGAATCTTGCAGATGGCGAGGGCCGAGATTTGGATAGAATTGCCAAAATGATAAACTATTATCATTTGGACATCGTGGCGCTGCAGGAGGTTTTGGCAGAAGGAAAAGTTATTGGAGGAATTGACTTAAAAGAGCCATCAGGGCAAGCAAAGGCTTATGATCGTTCCTTGAAACGCCGCTTGAATGGGCCATGGGACAGCCAATGGGCGCAGCCCGTTTTGTCACGAGAGAACGAGCCATTTCGAGGTGAAGACCGACGTGGTGAGGGGTATGCAATTCTTTGGCGAACGGATAAGTTTGATTTGCCGCTAGGACGCTGGGGCGAACCATACAGACCGGAAATTATTTCCAATTACAATCCGGTGATTGCAGAAAGTCAACTCCGATTGATTCGAGATCCATTATATGCGCGTTTTTTATTGAAAGATCGCCATGTTGCAGAACTGAGAATTCTTGTGACCCATATCGTATATGGAAAATCGGGAGCGCTCAATGATGTGATTGACTATAGTGCTGCAAAAATGCGGCAGAAAGAGTTCGATATTTTGGCCGGACAGTTGTATCGACGTGTCGCAGAATATTATAAGGTTCAGGACTGTACTTCGCCTTATACGGTTTTGCTTGGAGATTATAACCTGAATTTGGGAGCCTATCCGGCAGTTCCGGCAGTTGCCTGTTTTGATGCAAAGGGGAGGCCCGTAGATGAAAGCAGAGCAAAAGCGTACATTTATACATATCAGACTGATGCAAGTACAATAAAGCGCGACACCCCGGAGTATGCAAATAATTACGATCATTTTTCATTTGATGAGCGAACCCGACGAATTGTTCGGATGGACAGCATTCATAGCATAGACCTTGTGAACAAGTATACAAAATCTGAAGACGTTACGCAGGAGCAGCGGTTTGACCGTTACCGGAAAGAAATATCAGACCATCTTCCGATTATGATGGAAGTGGATTTATAAAAGGTGAATAATATGCAGAAATTACAAGTGTATTCAGAAGACGAAAAACGCAAAGCGGCTTATGCACTTAATCTGTGCACGGTTTCTATTTCCCAGATAGTAGACTACAATGATGTTTATGTTTTGGAGCAGGAGTATAATGCTATTCTGAACAACCTGAATCTGGAAGCTATGCCAAAAGATGAAGCACTTTTGAAGATTCTGGTGGAGACGCTGAATACGATTACGTTTTTCAGAATTCAAGAACTGAAAAAACAAAAAGTTGAGAGCGATTACCAACGACGCATGAAAAATGCAATTTGGTCTGCGGTTCCGAACCTCAGTGTGATTGTGGCGGGAAATCCGATTGCAATGGTACTCTCAGTGGCAACTCAAGTCGGAACAGCATACATGAATTACCGCAGAGAAAAGGCCAATGCGGGGATTGAGAAAGAAAATTCGGAATTTGAACTTCAAATCACCGCGATGGAGCAGTTTCACGCATTACAAAGAGAATTGTTCACAACAGCATGGCGTCTTGCAGATTCGTATGGGTTCAAGGATGAATGGCGTTTGACGGAAAATCAGATCAAACAATATGATCAAGTTTTGATGGATGCAGACGAATACCGTAAATATGCTCGGTTGGAAGCAATTGCTCCCAATTTTGAAGCATACCCGCCATTCTGGTATTTCTATGCGCACACGGCACTATATATTTCGGAAAATGAAACCAATGCAGTGGCAAAAGCGGAGTATCGCAACCGTGCAAAGAACCACTTTGAAAAATATTATCAACTGAATCGCTTTAGTCTGCTGCGGGAAGATCAGCTGGCTGCATCTGCATTGCTGGAGTATTCGGATCTTTTGCTGTTGGAGAATGCAAAAGAAAACACCGAAAAAGTATATCAGCTGGTTATGGAAGCACAGAAAAAGGCTGGGAACGCAAACGATGTTTTGCAACTGTGTGCAATTTCGTACCTCAAAATTGGAAAGACCGAAGATGCCGCCAGACTGCTGAAATATCTTGTTAATGAAGAATACAATCCGGCTATGAATGCAAAGATTCTGAGCAGAATCTATGTTAGCCAGTATCTTGCAACGGAAAGTCCGGCAGCATATACAGAGTACGGAATACTTGCCAGAAGGATTGCGCCGGAGTTTCTCTTCCCGATGCCAAAAGGAACAGTTTCAGACCAGTCGCTGGAGGAAGCCTTTATTAAAAGGCAAAAGGTCGCACTCATCAAAGCATATCGCACTACACTGCAGGACTATGCACGAAAAACAAGAGATGATTATGAGGACGCACTACAGGATTTGGAAAAGTCTTGCTATAAAAAAGAAAATGTTGCACTTTTGGTTTCCAAACTTGGTACAGGAAAATACAGCCGAAACTGTGTCGTCCAGCTGAATCGAATGGTTGCAGGGCTGGATACACTTCCTGTTTTCCGCGATTTAGAAAAACGCGAGGTGCTGATTAAACTTATTGAAGGGAAGTTGCGGAATACCAGACCAGCAGTTCAAAATCTACAGAAAGAAACAACAAATGCCTTTGATGAGGAAGACTATGAGAAGCTTACAGAACTGTTCTCGTACCAACGGCTGACAGAAGTGTTTTTTGACAAGTTGAAAGCGAGAGTTACAGATGAAATTGTAAACTCTCAGGAACTCGGCACACTAAATCTTCTGGAAAATGATTTACTCCAGTTTTGTGATGCACAGGAATTGCCGATGCCGCAATGTTTGAATCTGACACGTGAAGAACAACAGCTTCCGGAAGAAAAGGGAAGCCTCTACTTTGATGACGTGTTTTTGGAAGATGCTCCGGATCCGGAAACACAGGAACAATTGGAAAAGAAAATGGAAAAGGTCATCGGCGCAGCCAAAGGTCATATTATAAAGGACGCTGCAAATGTAGCAATTTACCTACGAACCGAAAAATTATTTGACATCTATTTTGAAAACAAAAAGCTGACAGGGGCAACAAAATATCTTGTAAAACAGAAAGCAGCCGCAGTAATAGACGATAAGACGAATAAGGATTGCGATTTGATCCTGACTGTTGATGGTGTGGTGATTGTTAACCAGAACAGGATATCGAACGAAAAAATTCCCTATGACGCTATCAAATTCGACTCTGAAGCGGGAACCGACAGACTTACAACGAGCTATAAGGACGTATGTGATAATGTCGCGATTGACTTAAAAGGACTCTATGCGTTGATGCAGGAACTGGATAAACTTGCGTAACAGGAGGCAGCAAAAAACATGAGCAGGAAAAATAAAGTAGACATTCCAGATGATCTGAAAACCAAGTGCAATGTTATTATTCATGGCGCATCAACTGCATCTGCTGCAGCCTGCGCGGGAATTGCACAGATTCCGTTGGCGGACAATGCGGTTTTGGCTCCTATTCAGATTGCAATGATTGTTTCCGTTGCAAAAGTGTTTGACCAGAACATCGGAGAGGGTGTTGCACGCGGCTTGTTGAGCACCTTTGCAGCTACATTTGTGGGACGTGGTGTGACGCAGGTACTGTTTGGCTGGGTGCCCTTTATGGGAAATGCGCTAAATAGCGCGACTGCGGCAGCATTGACAGAAGCGATTGGATGGATGGCCGTAGATCATTTTGCAAAGGGGTATCAGTTGGATCAATTCGAGTATGAAGAAACATCGGACAGGAAGCGAGAAGCAGAACAGAAAAAAACGGCCGATGAGGAAGAGCTTGATATTGATCTGTGGAAAAAAGATTTTGAAAAACGGGCACGGGCCGCACTTGAGAAAAATGATCCGGCAGAACTTGATGCACTTGTGAGTGAATTTGAAAAAATGGAGCAGAAGCTTCCGGAAGATGACCCCTTACGCGAATTATACGATAAACTTCTGGAAGCAAGATGCTAAATGTATAGGGCAGAGGTGACTGCACCGGAAACGCTGGTGTAGGAGATGAAGCAGGAAATCGAAAACATGGATGTGCAGTATAAGCAGATGGGAGGTAAAACAAATGGATGAACAGTTCGTACATGAAGACCAAATGCGAAATGCCCGGACACAGGGCGTAGGTTCCATGGTGTCAGAGCAAAACCGCCAGAACGCTTTAGAGCTGATGCGGAAGATGCATAAAATCGACACTCAGAATGCAGCGGCTATGGCGAGAATCGAAAACAATCTGGATAAAGCACTACAATGCGTTGATAATGTCCGGGATTTCGTGGGTTCTCCAGAACATATTTTAGGAAATCCCAAAACAAAGCATGGAGAGATTGCAGAGAATGTGGATGTCTGGTTTCATAATGCAGACCAAATCATGCACAACCAAAAAGCAGATGCAACCTTTGAAGGCGTAGGACGAACCGTTGCAACAGATTATAAGGTGCACGGTGTCGATGTTCAGTCCAAGTATATCAACGGAGCAAACAACTCGTTAAGCCATGTGCTAAAGCATATGGAAGATTATAAAGGCAATTATGAAGCGTTCGGAAAAGACGGATACTACGTTATTCCAAAGGATCAATATGAATTGATTCAGCGTGTGCTGAAAGATGATAAGGAAATCAGTAGTAAAACGGCTAGGGCAATCAAAGAAAAAGTAGAAAAGATCAAAGAATCATCGAACGGAAGAAATTTTGAAGATGTTATACGCCCCGGAGAAGTCGATTATGCTGCTGTGCAGCAGGGAAAGATTCACGAAACACTGGATAAGAAGTCCGACCAGTTGAACCAGACTGCCGACAACCAGAAGCAGCGTGCGGATGAGCGTAGCGATAAAAAACGAGAACAAGCACAGCAGGAAGCAGCACCGTCCTTGCAAAAGGCTGGAAAAGCTGCTGCGGAGGCCGCTTTTATTTCGGGTGGATTCCAGTTGGCGGTTGGTATTTACAGCAAGTGCAAAGAGGGCAAGAAAATCAACGAATTTACGGTGGATGACTGGAAAGACATTGGCATAGATACGGCAAAAGCAGCCGCAGAGGGCGGCATCAGTGGCTTTGCGATTTACAGTATCACCAACTTTACAAGCATTTCGGCTGGCCCTGCGGCCGCAGGCGTTTCGTTGGCATTCTCGGTATCGGAGCTGGCATATCGTAAGAGCACCGGGGCAATTTCCGATGAAGAGTTCAAGGAAAGCTGCCAAATGGCTGCACTGAACGCTGCTGTAAGTGCCGTTGGTGCTGCAATCGGACAAGAACTGATCCCGATTCCTTTGTTGGGTGCTTGGATAGGCTCCTTTATTGCAACCCAAGGCTTGGAGCGGCTCTGTGACGAAGGTTTCCACAATGCTCTTACGATGTCCGCCTACGAAGTGCGAAAAATGACACAACGGCTGGAATACGGAACTGCACGCATTGCGTACAGTTCTGCTTATACAAATCAGGCAATTTCTCAAGCGCAGAACCTCCATGAAGAGACCCAAACGCTTCTGGATGATTTCAACAGAAAGAAAAGGTGATTTTTATGACAAAGGAACAATGCAGCTTACAGCCGAATTATTACGGCAGTTCTTGTGATTTTCAGGATTTGCAGTCTGCGGTGCAGCAGTTGACGACCAAATCCGATGCACAGTTTGAGGAGCTGAAAAACGAGAAGTGGTTCCATCGTATTTTCAATATGGTGGTCTGTCCCAGAAAAAACAATATCCGCATGGCAGAGCAGATCACTTCTTTGGCACAAGCACAGGGAATCCTGATTGAAATTCTGGTTCGTCTGGCCGATCAGGATGCCAATATCGCCGGGATGGTCATGCAGTCCCAAAGCGACATCCGGGCACTGGCTCAGAACAGTGCTTATCTTCAGGAGCGGCTTTATCTGCTGGAAGACAAGAGCTATGGCATCAAGGAAAACGAAAATCTGAAGGATTTGAACGGTCAGCAGCGGAATATTCTTTCCGGCTGTTTGAACGAAGCATCCAAGCTGTATGCAATGCCCTCCAACGAGCAGCGTTTGTATGCTAATGAACTGCTGAACTATCTGAATGCTGATGCACAGGTGGCGAATCTGGAAGATGCTCTGGATGATCTGGAAGATAACGCAAAGCGGAAAATCCTGAGCTGCGTTATCACCTATATGTATCTGTACGACCATACTGCGGAGTCGATGGAACAGGATGAGCAGGAAGATTTCATCGACCTGTTTGACCTTGGCCGCAAGACCATCAAATCCCTGAAGCAGCAGACCGTGGACACCTATCGTCTGCGTGGTGTGGACGGCTGCATTGACCGCTATATCACTGCACCCATTGAAATCACCGAAGAAACCCCGTTCGAAGTGGAGCTGCCGGAGCCGAAAGCCGCAGAAGGAGCCTCCGAAGCACAGACCGAGGAAAATGGAGAAGAAGCCATCGACACGAATGCACCTCGTGAAAAGTTGGTACTGTCTGGCTCGATTCAGAATGATGGTGAAACGGTCTACAAGAATAAGGATGTTCACTTTTCCTCTGCCATTATGAACTGCAAAGGCACTGTCAAGTTTATTAACTGCACAATTCATTATAATGAAGATAAGAGCAGCCATATCTATTTGGGAGATGATACATCTTTTGAAATTGCATATTCTACTGTCATCTGTCATGGAAATTGTCTTAATGACAATTATTTTATTCAGACAAAAGCGAATGAAACCGTTGAAAGCTGCATTGTAAAAAGCAGCGAATTTGTTGGTTGTGTAGGATTTATCAAGGGTTCTTACGAGAATTTTTATTTCGATCATAATAGGGTTATCGGCTCCTGCTCTGGCTTCTTGTATCTGGGTATAAAGGGAAAATCCAAGATTATAAACAGCCGCTTTTTGCTTCCTGATGAGCCAGTTTTTGAAACAAAAGATGCAAACAATCAGATTTGTCAGTACTTTGTTTATTGTGCAGGTGAAAATGTTTCCTTTGATAATAACATTTTCAAAGGTGAAAAAGATATTAGTGACTCTTCTTATATGGTCAAAAACTATATCCGTGTCATTCGCGGTTCTGCTGATATTGGTTATGATGATGAAACTGACAAAGGAACGGTTTCAAATTGTACATTTGTGCGAATGAACAAGTGCATTGAACATATCGGAACTGTTAAGGACTGCATCTTTGAAAAATGCAGCGAAGCAATTATAGAGTGTGGATTTCTCATCACGGAGAACCGATTTGCTGAGTGTAAAAGCGCTATTGTAGACCTTTGTTCAAGAGCGACTTTGTCGAACTGCCAATTTATTGAGTGCGCAGGAAAAGAGCTTGTAACTTCTCGTTGGAACTCACAGGTTACAATTCAGGATTGTGAATTTTCCAACGTTTCGCTAAGCCCGGTCAATTCACTGGAGGATATTAAAAATTATGATGCGGAACAACTCCAGAAATATATATTCGCCATGATTCCCGGAAAATTTTTACTGTTGAACACAAAAGGCGTCTTGATTAAAATTGGTGGCGTTGATAAGAAGTTTGCAAACGCAAATCGTCCGAGTAAAATCGAGCGCTGCATTTTCAATGGTGTCTGCATTTGTTCAGAGGGAGGTTTTGCCTGCGATATGGGAAAGTGGAAAGCCTGTAAAGCGGACAGAAACCTTTCAAAAGATCAAATGAACTTCTTGATTTCTGTATATACCGCAAACTATGACAAGTTCAATTACCCTCGTGTGATCGTTTCTGATTGTACTTTCAAGAACTGTGCATCTGTACATCAGGAAATCATCAACACCGAGCCGTATGATTCTGTGTTCGGTTCGCGGCACAACTATACAGCAATTAGCGTCCGCAACAATTATGGCCTCGATAATATCGGAGATCCCACTTCGTATATGAAATCCAGTGATGTGAAGCTCAAGGAAACCGATGCCAACGGAAATAAAATCGGCTGCTCCTTGTCTGTCAACTAAAGAAACCAGCTAAAAAAATAATCCGGGACGGCTTTTGGGGGCTGCCCCGGATTATTTTTAAGTAAAGGACTTGAGCACTTCTTTCAGTGCTTCACGCTGCTCCGGGGATAGCTGTACCAGAAGTTCTAAAAATTCCTGCTTTTCCTCCGGGGTGAGCCTGTTCTCCGGCTCAGAATGATTTTGGCGGTTCATAAAAGATGCTTGCTCCTTTCGGCAAATCCTGTTCAGCCATCAGTTCAGCACGAATCTGACGCTTGTACTTATAATAGGTATTCCGGGCAAGACCGGTGAGCTTCATACACTCGGCATCGTCGAGTGTGCCGCCGAAGGTCTTGCAGTGGGTGCGGATGATCTGTTTGGCTTCTCTGGCTTTTTTCGTTTCAAAGCCAACACCCTTTTTGCGGCCAACCTGCTTGCCGTTCAACCGGGCAGTCAACAGCCCCTCACGGGTGCGCTGGTGTAAATCGGCCACTTCTTTTTCGGATTGTTCAAAGGCCAGCTTGATTTGCTCCTTTGCCAAGGCCATCAGATACTCGTTGATGCCCTTCAAGATGAAGTCCACATTTGTCCCTGTCATGGCAATGCTGCCGGAGAGAGCTTTTTTGTAGGTCTCGGTGTCGATGTGGTGCTCTTTCAAGAACACCAGTTGGATGCCCTTGCGGTAAAGGTCTTCGTACAGAGCAAAACCCTCCTCTGCATTTCTGGACATCCGGGATACTGAGTCGAACACCACTGCATCTCCTGCTTTCAGAACTCGGTAGAGCTTCAGCCACTCCGGGCGAAAGATGGATGTACCAGTGTAGGCTTCCTGCACGATATGGGCAGTCGGGTACTCGGCTTTGATGTTGCGGATCTGACGGTCAATGCTCTGCTTTGCCGTAGAGATGCGGCAATAGCCATAGATGTTCATGGGGTTCCTTTCTGGCTCAAAGATAACGAGCGACATTTTTAAGACTGTGTTTTGCACCTT
>ERZ1026898.1398-NODE-1398-length-12054-cov-7.598967_pt1 | contig 12054 bp, 10 predicted proteins | sample MGYA00380178_ERZ1026898 | MGnify/ENA primary metagenome ERZ1026898 (study PRJEB33269, sample SAMEA4719814) | human gut metagenome | biome: human-associated habitat; feature: organic feature; material: feces | place: Cameroon | collected 2013-10 ... | reverse complement strand
AGCAGCAATTCTTTCCAGCCCTCAAAGCCGAATATCTCGTCGACTGCCCAGGCGACACCTGTCAGCACGACCGATACGATTATTCTTATCAGTGTTTTCTTCTGCTTTCTCGTCATCGGGGACACCCCTCTTACTTAAGAATTATTGTGCAGTCGGGCTCAACTTTCTTTGCGGTCTTGACGACTTTCTTGAGCACATCGTCAAAAGCATCATCTGCCGCCTCAAGGGTCAGCCTCTGGGTGAAGAAATTGACGCTGACGCTCTCAACTCCGTCAACCTTGGCGATAGCCGCCTCCATCTTTGCCGCGCAGTTTGCGCAATCCAGATCCTCAAGCTTAAAGATCTTCTTCATTGTTCTCGTTCCTTTCTTCAATAAGATGTTCGAAACCTTTGGCTATAATCGTTCTGACGTGGTCATCAGAAAGAAAATAATAAATTGTTTTGCCCTCGCGGCGGTTGGCAACAAGATTTGCGTCCTTGAGTATCTTGAGCTGGTGCGATATCGCCGACTGCGTCATGCCGAGCAGCTCCGCAATGGCGCAAACGCACATCTCCGACTCAAAGAGCGAAAACAAAATCTTGACGCGGGTCGTGTCGCCGAAGAGCCTGAACAGATCGGACAGGTCGCAAAGCAGCTCGTCTGTCGGCAGCTCGTGCCTCACCATATCGAGCATCTTCTCGTGGTTGTGTTCCATGTTTTTGTCCTCCGTTCATTTGCGTGATGATTCATATGATTGTTCGTTCATATGTTTTACTGTTCATATGATAGCTCATTCATATGTTGTTGTCAACAGTTTTTTCAAAAAAATTTGTAAGACAGCCGAAAAAATAAATATAGGTCATAATCCACATTGTCAGACATGGATTATGACCTCTGTTTTTGCGTTAAGCAGATATTCAGTCTTCTTTGCCGTCGAGCAGGCTCTCTCTGAAGTCGTCGCTGATAACGGCAAGGTTATCGATATGCATCTTTCCGTTCTTGAATTTGAGCGTGAGCGAATCGGAGTTTCGCTTCATCGAAACAAAATCGGAAATATTGAAGCGCTTCTTCTTGCCGAACATGGTCGAATAGATATATATCCCCTCGCCCGCAGGCACGACCTTTTGGTCGAGTTGGCAGAGCATCGCCGCGGCACCGAAAAGCATACAGCCAAAACCCGGAATCGCAACGAAGAACTTTCCGACAGCGAGCATCGCAACACAGACGGCGGCGCCGGCAACATAGACAGCCATACCGAAGAAGAAAAGGCATCTCGGAATATGTACGGCGCATTTGGCATCACCGGGATCGCGCACTATACGGACGATAAAATATATCAAAAGAGCCGCAGAGACGACGGCGGCGATAAGAGCATAAATCATTCCGCCACCCCTTAAAAAATATTGAGATTCTTGAGCACGAATATCATAGAGATGACCCATGCCGCATCGACAATATATGAAATTATCGTCAGAACTTTTGAAGATTTCGTACCGACCGCGATACCTACGACTCGGAGCACGAAGAACAATATTATCGCCACGGCACTCGCTATCAAAAATCCGAGCATCACCGACGCGCTGACAAAATTCGGCTTTGCGGCGTTGATTATCTGAACAATAAAAAATGCGACTGCGCCGACTATGTCAACAATAGCCGATATATTTGTTATTTTTGGCAGAACTTTGTTTTTCATATTTACGAGACCCGAAGTCTCCCTCACTCCTTTGAATCGGTTACGGGAAAATTCTATCACATAAATGCGATTTAATCAACAGCGGACAGAAAAAAGCGGCGGAATTTACCGCCGCGCATGGTTAGCATACATCAATTATATTTAACTATATTCGCCTGTATCGGCTCTCCCCTGCCGAACGAGGCGGCATTTTCAAACGTGGTCTCGCTTATCGACTCAAGCGCCTCGCGGGTCAGAAAGCCCTGGTGCGAGGTGATTATAACATTCGGGAACGACAGAAGTCGCGCCGTGACGGAGGTTTCGAGTATATCGTCCTCGCGGTTTTCAAAAACGTTGTGCGTCTCCTCTTCATACACATCGAGCCCGACACCCATAAATTTATGCTGTCTTATACCTTTTATAAGATCGGGCGTGCTTATCAGCGCGCCGCGCGAAGTGTTGACGAGAATAACGCCGTCCTTCATCCGCTCTATCGCGTCGATATTTATCATATGATAAGTCTCCTCGGTCAGCGGGCAATGGAGAGATATCAGATCGCTTTCGCCGAGAAGTTCATCGAGTTCGACATATCGAACGAAGTCGAGCGAGGGGTTCCGATACTTATCATAGGCGATAACATTCATCCCGAGTCCGCGGCAGGCGCGCGCAAACGACGCGCCTATCTTTCCCGTGCCGACAACTCCCGCCGTCTTGCCGCAGAAGTTGACCCCGGTCAGTCCCATGAGACTGAAATTGTTCTCGCGCACTTTTATATAAGCCTTGTGTATGCGGCGATTGACGGCGAACGCGAGCGCGAGGGCGTGCTCGGCTATTGCCTCGGGCGAATACCCCGGCACGTGCATAACGGAGATACCGTGCTCCTGCGCCGCCGAAAGATCGACATTGTTATATCCGGCGCAGCGCATAAGAATGAGCCTGACCCCGTTCTCGGCGAGGATATCTACGACCCGCCTGCCGACATCGGACGCGACGAACAGGCACACGGCATCATAACCTTTCGAGAGCGGCGCGGTGCGGTAAGAGATATCCGTCTTGAGATAGTCTATTTCAATGTCGGGATATTTGCCCGCAAGCTTCTCGAACGCCTCGCGGTCATACGGCTTTGTATCATAAAAAAGTATTTTCATAGAATGCGCCTCCGGCAGTTTTCTCTGAATAGTATCTGCCGGGCGGGAATGAATATTCGGGTAAAATAAGCACAATTTATCATAAAGAGTGAAAACAATGGGAAGAAAATACAAAAAAGGCTTGACTTTTTCGAGCAAATATTATATGATAATCAAGCTGATTTGCGGATATAGTTTCCGCACGGCGAAAAAGATATGATCCATTAGCTCAGTCGGTAGAGCACTTGACTTTTAATCAAGGTGTCCGGAGTTCGAATCTCCGATGGATCACCAAAAGAAAATCCCGAAACCGTTGATATATAACAGTTTCGGGATTTTTATTTTGTCTGGGGCGTAGTCATGTATTTTTCTCATATGCCCTCAAAGCAGCTGATTTTTCAGCGGTTGGGAACAAATTGTGAACACTTTTCTATACCGATATTAAAATCAGCATTAATCTTATCGTTGACATTTATACCAAAGCGTGATATTTTTAATACAGAACCGATATTTGACTTCCCCCACCGGCAATTGGAGCCTTAAGGCCTGAGGTCAGATATCGGTTTTTATTTCTAGACGCAGATAACTAATTATCATCTGTGCTTCGCTTTTAGAATTACTGCCGCGTGGAAAGTATTGACACGATTCTCTTGTTATGATAATATTATCAATGCCGAATGCAGTGTCTGTCGGACGACTTTCTTTTTTGATTGCCTGTCTGATAACCTGCATTCGGCTTTTTTAATTTACTGTCCAATAAATTCCTTGTTATAAAATTTTTAAAGGTTTATTATACAATTGTCAACCGGGAAAATCCGGAAAGTTGTTTAGGCATGAAACAAGGAGGAAAAATTATGTTTTGTTCAAAATGCGGAACCGAGATACCCGAGGGCGCGTCCGTGTGTCCAAACTGCGGAGCAGCGGCTTCGTCCATTGAAGCCACGAATGAGGTCACGAAGAATAATAAACCGCCGAAGAAAAAGATGTCAAAGGGCAAAAAGGCTCTGGTAATCGTCGGCGTTATCGCCGCGCTGCTGATATTCATCGGCATTATCGGCGCAATCGGAAGCGAAGGCGGTTCAGATGTTCCGGACACTTCCGCCAGCACCGAAGCAGACGCTGACGCAAATGCAGCTGCGACCGAAAAAAGCGATAAATCCGGCTCCGGCAAGAGCGGTTCGGCATCCGTTCCGACGACAAAAGCCGTAAGTAAAGAATACCGCAACGCGCTCAAGAAGGCTAAGAGCTACTCCGATATGATGCACATGTCGAAGAAGGCAATATACGATCAGCTCACCTCGGAATACGGCGAGAACTTCCCTGCCGACGCAGCGCAGTACGCCATTGATAACCTCAAGGCGGACTACAAATACAATGCACTGCAAAAGGCAAAGTCATATCAGGACAACATGAGCATGTCCAAGAGCGCCATATATGATCAGCTCATCTCCGAATACGGCGAACAATTCACCGCGGAGGAAGCGCAGTATGCAATAGACAATCTTCCCGACTGATAACTGACACAGAGAAGCCGCCTTATGGCGGCTTTTTTGTTTTTAGATTTTTTAAAATTTTGTGTTGACAAAGGTATTTTTTGTGTTATGATATAGGTGTGCTACGACAGATAGCACACCTATTCTGATTTTGGTGCACTGCGGCGCGCCGGAATCAAAAAGAAAGGAGAATCGCTGTGGTCTTAATCGACAAGCAGAGCCGCGTGCCGGCATATGAGCAGATAAGAAATCAGCTGCTGACTCTTATCCTTGTCGGTACATTCGCTCCGCACTCACAGCTGCCGTCTATACGGTCCATTGCCGCCGACGCCGGTGTGAACATAAACACGGTAAAAAAGGCATTCTCCGACCTTGAATCCTACGGTGCGATATACACCGTGCCCGGAAAGGGAAGCTTCGTCAGCGAAAAGGCTTTCAAGAACGATTCGGTGCACGATACGGCGGTTTCCGAAATTTCGGACGCCATCTCTGCCGCCCGCGCCAAGGGACTCAAAAAGCAGGAAATTATCGACATACTCAATGAAATCTACACTCAGGAGGAAGAATTATGATTGAAGTAATCGGCGTTACAAAACGGTTTCAGGACTTCACCGCCATTCAGAATCTTTCGCTGAAAGTCGAAAAGTCGTCAATATACGGGCTTGTCGGCTACAACGGCGCGGGCAAAACAACGCTTCTCAAGACGGTCGCCGGAGTCTACAGAGCCGACGAGGGCGAGGTCAAAATATTCGGCGAGAATGTTTTTGACAACGCAAAGGTTAAGCAGAGACTTTTCTATGTCCCCGACGACCTCTATTTCGAGCCCAACGCGACTATCGAGAGCATGGGCAAGTTCTACGCGGGCTACTATCCCCGCTTCAGCTTCGACACCATGCACAAGCTCTCAAAGGTTTTCGGACTCGACACAAAGAAGAGCATACGCGGCTTTTCAAAGGGCATGCAGAGACAGGCCGAGATAATTCTCGGAATGTCCACCATGCCCGAGGTCATTCTGCTCGACGAGAGCTTCGACGGACTCGACCCGGCAAAGAGGAATCTTATTAAGAACCTCCTGCTCGAATACATGGCCGAAGAGGAATGCTCCGTCATAATCTCCTCTCATAACCTCCACGACCTCGCCGATATGTGCGACCACATTGCGCTGATAAACGGCAAGAGCATAGTCATGGACTGCTCTGTTGACGATATCAGCGGCTCGCGCTGCAAGTTCAGGCTGGTCTTTGACCGCGACCTCGAAGAGAGCGATTTCAAGGATCTCGACATCAGGCACTTCTCGAAGGACGGAAAGATAATCACCCTGAGTGCCAACGGCGACATGGACGAAAACGAGAAGAAGCTTCAAAATATGAATCCGCTGATGATCGAAAAGTTCCCGCTCACGCTCGAAGAAATCTTCCTCGAGGAGATGGAGGGCAGCGACTACGACTTCAAGGACATCTTCGGCAAGTCCGAAGAGAAGAAATGAGGTGTCACAGATGAAGAAATATAAGAACACATTCCGTTTTTCCGTCGCTCACGCGATAAAGAAAAACTTCATTCTCCCCCTTGCAACATTTGTGCTCAGCATGATTTTTTATCTCACCGGCTTCTGCTGGGATGTATTGAGCGAAGCAAAGAACAAGGCCGCTATCACCGGTCAGAACGTTATGAAGTTAATGCGCGAAGCGTACGAGGTCTTTATCTTCGACTCGGAGCGCGCGGCATATGAACCGCTCATCTCGTTCTACCCCGCTCTGCTCGTTGTGATATCGCTGTTAGTCGGCGTTTTGCTCTTCAGATTCGTTACCAACAAAAAGACCGTCAACGTCTATTACAGCCTCGGCATTAAGCGCGCCGACCTCTACACCGCGCGTCTGGTTGCAGGCATAATTATGATGCTTGCGGCAACACTCATCCCGCTCGCAGTATCGCTCGGAATCAACCTCCACTTTTTCGGCTCGTCCGCCATGCTTTGGAGAACCTTCCTGTTCTACGCCGTGCACAACGTGATATGTGTGCTCGCCGGTCTTACAATATCGGCTGCGGTCTCGAGCTGCGTGGGTACGGTTGTTGAATCGCTTGGCTTCTCAGCCGTTCTTGCGGCGTTCCCGAGCGTTGTGACAATGTGCGTGAACTACAGCGTTCCTGCAATTCTCAACGGCGCTCCCTCCAAAACTTACTACGGCATATATCCCGTCGCTTCAAGCTTCGGCGAGAACTATCTGGATATGACGAACAGCACCCTGTTCGGCCGCGCTATCGCCCATATAAATCTGCTCATGCTCAACAGAAGCTCTTTTATTAACTCATCTTCCGTTGAAGCTATGACAAAAGAGGCGGCAAAAAAATGGGCCGCGCCATCGCTGACTCCCTATATTCTCTGGGCAGTTCTCATCGCCGCGTTCTTCGTGTTCGGTCTGTTCATGTTCAAGCGCAGAAAAGCCGAGATATGCGGTTTCCCCGGAAGAAGCGCCGTTCTCAACTTCGTGCTCTGCATGATTGCCTCTTTCGGAGCTGCTTCGCTGATAATATATTTTATAGCATACACATCGCAGATAAGCAGATGGATAATGATAGCCCTGGTAATCGTCGCATCTTTCCTGGTATTTGTTATACTCGATGTCATTCTCCATTTGAGCTTCAAGGTTCTCAAAAAGGACTGGAAGATAGGTCTTGTACATGTCGGACTTATGGCGGCGTTCCTGCTCTCGCTCTACACCGGCTTCTTCGGCTACAGCAGCCGCGTGCCCGATGTTCAGTCCATTGAGAGCGCATCCATCTCCGCGCCCAACGCACTGATGGGCAGCTACAAGCTCGGCAACGGGCTCCGGTCCGGATATAACAGCAACCTTTATTACTTCGGCGAGGACGGACTCAAGGACTACTACTATGTCGGCAACCGTTCGAACTCACTCGTTGAGGACTTCAAGGATAAAGATGACATAAATACTGTCCGCGAAATCCACAAGGCCATGATAAAAGCAGGAAACATCAACGAAATGAACTGCGACCCTGATGACTATTCGAAGAGAGCTACGAGCCAGAAGGTCATCATAAAATACAAGCTCAAGAACGGACGCGAGCTTGTCAGAGTTTATAACTATGTTCCGCTGACAGACTATCCCACGCTCTATACCCTTGAGGATACCAAGAACTGGAACAGCAAAATCAAGAACGAGCTGCTCAACATCGACGCAAAGAGCATGATACCGATACTTTTCTCCGCTCAGATGGACAAGAGAACCGCTGTTGACGAGGAGCTGACCGCAGGTCTTGCGCGCGCGATATATAATGATATCAGCACGCTGAGCTCCGACAAGTTCCTGACAAGCAACGCGAAATATCTCGGCTCGGTTGCGTTCTATGTTTCTCGTCAAAACACACAGGAGGAGGCGTACTACGGAAGCGCCACTACCGCAACAGAGCCTATGCCGGAACCGGGCATTGAGGAAGATCTTGATATGTCAAGGCAGGATAAGGTCAACGAGCTTTCGGCGCATGGAGAGTCGAGCGGACATTATATCTCACTCGGCGACTACTCAACAGTTCCGATAACCTCGGAGATGACGAACACTATAAGCTTCCTCAAGGAGCACGGACTCTACGAGAAGCTCACAGACGAGTCCCCGATAGTCAGCGTCAGAGTTAAGGACATGGGTCACTCGACCGACTCCGTGCAAGCAAGATACGGATACGGCTATTGTAGCCCGATATTCAACGCCTTCTGGGATGACGGAAAATCAAAGGCAGTTTCAAAGATGGATTCCACCGGCTACACCTATCAGGTGAGCAACTACAACAGCGGCGATTTCATGCCGAAGGATGCCGTAACCATAACAAACAAGACTATTGTCGAAAAGCTCGCCGCCAACGCCTACGGCTACCGCTTCGACCTCACGGGCGGATACCTTGTTGAGTTCAAGCGCGCGAACGGCGCTCTTACGATAATGTATGTTCCGAAAGGACGCATCGAGCTGAATCTCGACACAGGCAAATAAATTTCAAGCGGCGGCTGCGCTGAAACGGTGCGGCCGCCGAACTGAGCAGCATCGGAGGGATAAAGAGTGAACAAATCAAGAGACGGCTTCAAAAGCCCATTCGGCTTCACAGTCGTTCACGCGATAAGAAAGAATTTTGCTTTTCCGCTCGCGGTCTTTGTAATGAGCTTGGCGCTCTACCTCAGAAGCTTTTTCGGCAGCGACAAGATAAGACAGCTTACGGCGCTGAAGAGCGGCGGCTCGGCGACGTTGGATCTTCTGCGCGAATCCGGAAAATTTTTAATAATCGGCGGATCTGGCAACTATATGCTGACGGATATTTTCTATTTTTACACGGCGGCAGTCGTTGTTCTCTCCGCCGCGCTGGGTATAATGCTTTTCAGATTCGTCTCAAGCAGGGCGAAGAACAACATATATTTCAGTCTCGGCATCAGCCGCGCGGGTCTGTTTTCGGCGCACTGGCTGGCGGGAGCGGTCATGCTCGAAGCGGCCGTGCTTCTCCCGCTCGCCTTTTCGGCAATGCTGAACCTTATCTACTTCGGCTCGTCCGTCATGCTCTGGCGCACGCTGCTGTTTTACGCCGTTCACATGACCGTGACGGCGCTTGCGGGATTCTCTGTTGCGGCGGCAGTCTCCGTCTGCGTGGGAACCGCAGGCGAATCGGTACTGTTCTCGCTCGCATTCATAGCGTTTCCGAGCGCTGCTGTATATTTTCTCAATAACACTGTACCGAATCTGCTCTTCGGCGCGCCTCACAATTCAAACTACGCACTCTATCCGTCGGCGAGTCACAACCAGGATATCAGCATGGCTCTCTCCCCTTTCGGGCGCGTGCTGTCGCGTCTCAATCTGCTCTCGCTCAACAACGACGTATTCATCCGCTCTGGCTCGTTGGTCTCGGCCGACGGGTTCTCTAAAATCACCGCAGACGAGCTGAAAAGCTGGAGTGCGCCGTCTCTTGAGCCCTATATACTCTGGGCGATACTGACCGCCCTGCTGTTCCTTTTCGGGCTTTTGATGCTGAGAATCAGAAAGGTCGAGATTTGCGGCTTCAGCGGCAGAAACAAAATAATTAATTTTGTGATAACCGCAATGGTCTCGGTCTCCGCGATTGCAATGGCGGTCTCCGTCAGGCTTAAACCCGCTGCCAACAAGGAATATCTGCTTTATAGCGTGATATTCGTGCTTTTGAGCGCCGTGATATTTGTCGTTCTCGATTTTGTGCTGAATCGCAGCTTCAAGATAATCAAAAAAGAATGGAAATACGGGCTCATCCACATGGCTCTCGCCTGTGCTGTTATGCTCTCACTCTACACAGGATTTTTCGGCTACAGCAGCCGTCTGCCGGATATAGACAAAATTGAAAGCGTGTCGGTCTCAGCGCCGGACATACTGCTCGGCAGCTATATGTCAAACAGCGACGATCTGACCTTCAGCGACTACTCGGGCTACTATGGTTCCATAGATGACAAAGGCAATATAGTAAACACCAACAACAAGCGCTACTACCTCACAAACATCGACACCACGCGCATGGTTATCGGCGGATTCAAGAGCGAAAGCGACATAAAGACCGTTCGCGAGCTGCACAAAAAGCTCATCGCTTCGGGCAGAAGAGCCGTTTCGCAAGGCGAGGATTATTCCGAAAGAACCGTGAACAACACCGTAATTATAAGATACAAGCTCAAGAACGGGCGCGAGATCATAAGAGAATATCAGAATGTTGTACTCAGCGACTACCGCTCGCTCTACTCCGTCGAAAATACAGAGAACTGGAACGGCAAAATCAAAAATGAGCTGCTGAACATCGACAGCGAAAGAGTTTTCCCCGTTCTGTTTTCAAGGCAGATGGACGAAAAGGCGGTAATTGACCCGCAGTTTACACAGGGGCTTGCCCGCGCGATATATAACGACATAACCGCTCTGGGCGCGGACAGAATACTCTGCTCCGACTCAAAGTGGCTCGGCGCGATAGCCCTCTACCACGACATAGCGTCGGACGGAGTCGAAGCCGTGGCGGCGACCCAAGCTCAGGCGGATGTGCCCGATATCGAAGATGTTGATACTCCGGCTGACAATGTCCGCAACGCATGGAAAATCAGCAACTACGCAAACGAGGCGATGACGAACGGCTCGGAATACGGCGATTTTGGCAAGTTCAAGACGGTCATTCCGATAACTGAAGAGATGACGAACACTGTAGAGTATCTCAAGAGCCACGGGCTCTATGACAAGCTCGGCGACAAATCGCCGATAGTCAGCGTCAGAGTCGCGGACATTGGCAAAACAACCGTCGGCGGAGATTTATACGCCACGCCGATATTCAACGCTTTCTGGGACAACGGCAAATCAAAGCCCGAGAAGAACAAAGGCAACGGCGAAGTGGTAAGCGCATACACGAGCGGCGATTTCATGCCGAAAGATTCAAAAGAATTCACCGACAGTGAAATAATAAACGCGCTCGCCGACAACGCCTACGGCTACAGATTTGACCTCACGGGCGGATATGTTGTTGAATTCAAGCGCGCGAACGGATGCAGAACGATAATGTATGTCCCGAAAGGGCGCGTTGAACTGAATCTCGGTTAAATATTAAAACTCCCTTAAACACACATAGCCCCGGGCTTCACGGAAAATCTGTGAAGCCCGGGGCCGTTTTTATATACGCATGAAAAAATGCGACCCCGAAGGATCGCATAAGTTCAGCTTTCAGATATTACTTGTCCTGTATTAAAGGAAGAGAAGAAGCAGGGTTGCAACGAGTGCGAGAACGAAGAAAGAGATAGCGATGATCTTCGTGATAAGCACAAGCTTCGACTCCATAGTCCTGCTCTTATTCTTGCCGAAGAAAGTCTCTGCGCCGCCTGCGATAGCGCCGGAAAGACCTGCGGACTTACCCTCCTGAAGAAGGACAAGAACAATAATAGCGACCGAAAGAAGAATGAGGACTATGCCCAATATAATCTCATGTACTGCCATGAAGTTAACCTCCAAACACAAATTGCTAAAATATTTTAGCATATACTTTGACACATTTCAATAGTTTTTACAAAAACTTTTGCCAAACGGAGAAATTTTCCTTCCGAAAGATGTATTATCAGCACGCAGCTGAGCAAACTACTCTCAGCGGCAAGAGTCCGAAGTCAATGCGTTTGCAGGGCTTTTCCCGCCGACCGTTTTGCGGGGAAGCCTTGCAAACGGTCTTTTTTATATTCCGAGCTCAAGCTGTTCGCCCTTGTCCTCCGCGCTCAGCAGCGCTCCGGCGGCGGGCAGATTCTTTGTTTTATATCTGTACGCCTTAGCGAACTCCCCTTCTTTATACGCGCGGACAGTCATAACTTTCTGACCCTTTTTGAGGCTCATAACGCCGACTCCCTGAGTGTCCTTGGTAGTCTTGGGCGAGATTGCGCCGGTGTTTATCAAAAGGTGTCTGCCCGCGGAAGAGATTATAACAAGCTCAACGTCGCTTTCTATATGGAGCATCGCCGCGGCGGGCGATTTGTCTGAATAAGCCTTTATGAGCTTCTTGCGGTTCGTCTTCGTCTGATAGGCGGAAAGCTCGACCTTCGCCGCCTTTCCGTTTTCAAAGAAGAAGAGCATATGACCCGAATAGTCCGAGGTCACGACCATATAGACCGCCGTCTCGCCCTCGTCCATACCGAGCGTGCTCGCCACATAATCGCCGAGTGCGCTCGCCTTTGTCTCCTTGAAGTCGTTGACGCGAGCCTTGTAGACCTGGCAGCGGTTCGTGAAGAAGAGAAGCTCTTTCGCGTTATCCGTG
>ERZ1026898.1394-NODE-1394-length-12074-cov-3.505699_pt1 | contig 12074 bp, 9 predicted proteins | sample MGYA00380178_ERZ1026898 | MGnify/ENA primary metagenome ERZ1026898 (study PRJEB33269, sample SAMEA4719814) | human gut metagenome | biome: human-associated habitat; feature: organic feature; material: feces | place: Cameroon | collected 2013-10 ... | reverse complement strand
GATTGCGGTCAACGACAGCTTCACTAACATCAACTTCCTTGTAAACGCCACCCGCAAGCGAAATATCGGGCCCAACGGCAGGATATGCCGTTGCGGTGTAACCCTCAAGGACGCCAGCAGCCGTCAGAACTTGAGGGCCGTGGCAAATTGCGGCAACCGGCTTGTTTGCAGCAAAGAATTCTTTGGTGATCTCGATAACGCGGGGATTTAAGCGAATGTATTCTGGGGCGCGTCCACCCGTAATAAACAAGCCTTCATAGTCTTCGGCTTTAACATCTTCGAACGAAGCGGTTAATGCGAAGTTGTGCCCACGAAGCTCCGTGTAAGTTTGCTCGCCCAAGAAATCATGTACAGCTGTTGCCACGGTATCACCGGCTTTTTTGTCTGGGCAAACGGCATCTACCTGGTATCCCAACATCGATAAAGCCTGATAAGGGACCATAGTTTCGTAGTCTTCAGTGAAATCGCCGCAGAGCAGCAAAACTTTCTTAGTCATGGCAGCACTTCTTTCTGTGACATGATGGCAAATCGTATTTGCCCCGTTGAAGCTATTTTAGGCTTTAGCCTGAACGTGTTCATAACTCAAGTTGTTTTCTTTTCGTACGGCACATCAGCGCGGGCTAACGGTTTGCAATTCTCGCTCTTCGATTTAATTGGGGGCTATCGGGCCCCATGAAAAAAGGGAGCCTCGCCATTCTTGCGGCGAGGCTCCCCTGACGAAACCGATTGGTAGTTCTTCTAGAACAGAAGATGAGCTACGGGGCAGACGATGAGCAGGCTGATGATGGTGCGTTCCAGGAACAGAATGAAGAGTTCGAGAATATTAACGGGGATCTTGGAACCCAAAATAAGGCCGCCTACCTCAGAAAGGTAAATAAGCTGGGTAACCGAAACGGTTGCAACGATGAAGCGGCTCATCGGATCGGCGATTCCCTCTGCAGCGATAACTGAAGGCGTGAACATGTCGGTGAAGCCAACGATCATTGTCTTCGATACTTCTTGCGCCTCGGGAACTTGGAGGAGCTCAAGCAAAGGCATGAACGGGGCGCCCAATACATCGAAAATAGTGGTGTAATTAGCCAGCATAAGCGCTAATGTGCCAACACACATTACTACTGGCAATACCCCAAACCACATGCCGGCTGCATTCTTGATGCCATTCTCGAGGAATTGGCCGATACCACGATGGCTCTTTACGCGATCGACGGCAAGCGAAAGACCGTACTGCGCAGAGCTGCTATATCCTTCTGGCAGAGTTTCGGGCATTGCTTTCCCCTCAACCAAATATGTGTCCTTCTTGAGGGACAAAGGGGGAATGCGGGGGACGATCAGTGCGCAGATGATGCCAACCAAGCAAATGAGCAAGTAGTAAGGACCAAAGTATTGCATCAAGTCGACTTGTGCCAATACCACAATACTGAAGGTGATCGAAACAGCTGAGAATGTAGTTGCGATAATTGATGCTTCGCGAGCGGAATAGTATCCGCTTTCGTATTGGTTGCAAGTAAGCATAACGCCCAAAGTACCGTCGCCGATCCAGGACGTTACACAGTCGACAGCGCCTCGGCCAGGGATTTTGAAGAGGGGACGCATAACCTTGGTGAGAAGCGCTCCGATAAACTCGAGGAGACCGAAGTCGAGCAGGAGGGGCAGGAGCAATCCAGCCAAAAAGAAGATGATTACCAGCACCGTGAGGAGATCGCCTAAAACAAAAGCGCCGGTATCTTCACCGCCAATTATCTGAAGTGGCTCACCGTCTCCAACCATAACGCCAGCGAAGGCAATCCAAACAAACACAGCGCCAATTACGCGGATGATTACCCATGCGGGCGTGGTGGAAAAGGTGTTGTACATAAGCGGGTGTTCATCGATAAACTTCGGATGAAATAATGCAGCAACGCCTAAAACCGCTGAAATCGTAACGATGATACAGCAAAGAATCGGGAGAAAATTTGCCATGCAATTGCCGATGAGGTCGGCAATTACTTTAACGATGACTGTCCAAGTGCCGTCAACTTCGACGGGAATCATGAACAATACAACGCCCAAGATGGAGGGGATGACGAAGCCCAAGATGTGCTTCCAATTGTATTTTTCCAAAACACTTCGTTTCACGCGGGGATAGATACAGAAATGAAGAATATCAGATTTTGCAAATTGGTGTTGCGTAAGCGTGCCGTTGATCGATGTTGGCTTAGTATTCAGAGTAAGTGGTGCAATTATGTACCTTGTGGCAAGGGGGAGTCATGAGCAGAATGCCTATTGTTTATTCGAACCGTTCGCGGATCGAAGAGCTTTCGAAAAACTTGTATCGTATTGATCTGCCGATGCCCGAGGGAATTGGGCAGACGAATTCGTATCTATTCAAAGCAGATGGCATTACTGATTCTGGGCGTTCTCTAATAGTTGACGCTGGTTGCGATGAACCCGAAACAGGGGAAGCCTTCGATTTTGCTTTGCGTGAGCTGGGGGTTTCTTGGGACTCTGTTGATGTTTTTATTACCCATTTCCATTGGGATCACTGCGCGGGACTTTCGCAAATTTGGAGTCCTGGCATGAAGGTGTATGGAGGCATTGACGATTACGCCGAGCGCGGGGTCCCTGTTATGTGCGCCGCTGAGATCGGAGCGCTTGAGCGCCGAACTAGCGATGTGCACCGTGTTGGCGATACATACGATGCTTCGTACTGGGAACCTATGACACGCTCGGGAACCGTTAATCCCCCTATTACTCGTCTATTTGAAGGGGAGGTGCTATCGGTCGGTGGCTACAATTTGCACGTTCTCCAGACGCCTGGGCATGACCTGCATCATCTCTGCCTGTACGATGCAGAGAAGAAGCTGTTGGTAGGTGGCGACCAGGTTCTTTGCACTGGTTATCCCCCCATTATGGTTGAAACAAAAGCAGATCAGTTGTCTTTGTTGCTTCAGCAGACCGAGCGTCTGGGAAAGCTGTCTGCCTCATTGGTCTTAACTGGACATGGAAAAGAGGGATGTGACCTTTCCGCGCGCTGCGATCAGATAATTGATCATTACAGGCGTCAAACCGATAGTTTCTTAGCTTTATGCCAATCGGGGGAATGCGACCTAGGTGAGCTGTCTTATCAGTCGACTTTAGGAGATCGCCGAACGCCTTGGGAGGCCAGATCGATATTTGGGAGAAGGTCCCTTATCACTCAGACTATGGCATTTGCAACGTACTTTACGAGCAAGGGCATGTTGAGGAATGAATACGACATTATTCCTTTAAGATAGAGGATCCAAGCTTGCCCGATTGTCTTCGCCTCGTTTTGGAAGGTACACTACAAAGTGTCGTGCACCCTATGCCAAGGAGCCAATATGCCCGCATTCGATTTCGAGAGCTATATTACCGATATTCCTGATTACCCAAAGCCAGGCGTGATATTTAAAGATGTGACAACGCTGCTCAAAGATCCAGAGGGGTTCGCAGCTGCCATCGATGCTATCGCCGAGCACTTTGAGGGCAGGGGCATCACAAAAGTGGTTGGTGCTGAAGCGCGTGGGTTTATGATAGGTGCCCCTGTTGCCTATCGATTGCATGCAGGATTCGTTCCTGCTCGCAAGCCGGGTAAGCTTCCTCGTGAAACCCGTTCGGAAAGCTATGAGCTCGAATATGGCTTTGATTCACTCGAAATGCATCTTGATGCAATCGATGAAAACGATATCGTGCTTGTGGTAGATGATCTCGTTGCCACGGGCGGAACCGCTGCTGCTCAGGCTCGTTTGATAGCGAAAGCAGGTGCCAAGGTTGAGGGCTTTGCTTTCTTGCTGGAGCTCGCCTTCTTGAATCCCCGTGAAGCTCTTGCTCAAAGCTCTACTGCGGAAGTTTATTCGTTGGTTTCGGTAGGCTAGCCTAGAACCATTTTGCAATCGTTAATTGAAGGGTGTTTATGCGCCCTTCAATTATGAGGTAAGAAGTGTAGCTAAGAAGAAGCCCAGTGCGGCTGCTCCGATGGTGCTAGCGTAAGTCGCAGCAAGGTATCCAAGGCCTTCTGCGTAATGTCGCTGCGAAACAAGTTCAACTGCTTCGAAATTCATAGTTGAAAGGGTCGAAAAGCCTCCCAAGAATCCCATTGTGAGTGCGAGATACACAATGCTATCAAGCTGCATTTGAATTGCCATTAACGCTCCTGCCAAGGTACAGGAAACAAGATTAATGAATAGGGTGGGCAATGGGAATTGCCCAGGAAAGCGAGGCTTAAGAAGTGACGTTGCCTTACTTCGGCATAGTGCACCAAATGCTCCGCCAATGCCTACTGCGAGAAATGCGGCTACGCTCATAATTAATCGCCTTTAGTTATTGTTGATCTATTTGCTAAACGTTCTTCAGCTCGTTTTTTGCGGATGCGGCGTAAGCGATGCAGCGCCAGGTAGTTTGATACGACTTTCCCGCATAGCGATGCGATGAAGGTGACGATAATCGTTATAGCAATGTATGCTGCTGCAAGTTCAACCTCTCCGTTGCGGAAAAAACCCAGGCATTCAGTTGAGAAGGCGGAGAGGGTGGTAAAGGCGCCAACAAGGCCTATTCCCAAAGATTTCACCAAAGGACCTGGAAGATGAAGCCTGCGCCCTACGTATTGATTGATGATTTCCAGGGTAAAACACCCGAAGATATTCACGATGAGAGTCGCATAGGGGAATCCTCCTTGCGGGGGAAGAGCTAATTCAAGCAGATAGCGAAGCGATGCTCCAAGGAAACCCATAAGCAGAACTAATGGGGCAAGAGCGCGGGGTGCGCGAAGAGCAGCACTAAGGTGCGAAGCTTTATGGTTGGATGCTTCTTCCTGCATTAACGCTCGGTTCCTTAATAGATTCTCGGGTCTTTTGGCTTAACGAGTATAACGCTTGAGTTGCTATTCTCGCTCCGGCTTAGAGGTAAGGTGCCAGCCGTTGCAATAAGGGCAGCGATATGAGTGCAAGCCAGTAGTGCCGTAGCTTGCGCATGCTAAAATTGCGTTTTCTGCTTCCGATTTGCTAGTGTAACGATTCTTCGACTCACAGGTCTTCCTGCGCAAGGCCGCTTCTTTCTCAGCGCGGTTTTTCTGCTGGCGCTTTCCCTCGTTGGCAAACAGGCTATCCATGCCTCCTAAGCTTGCATTGAATTCAGCTTTCTGTTTTGACCAGGATGATCGTTTTTTGCTTCCCATTTCGCTCCCCCCCCGTTCATGTGTTGCGCTGTGACTTTGGTTACAAAAAAGCCGCGTAGGTAGAACGCGGCTTGTTGTGTAGGCTACTTATGGTAAAAGCGACGTTGCTCGAATTTGGGCTCGCATGAAACGTTGATACCCAACGTGCGATATAGGTTTTCGTCGGTCGGCGAAATGATAACCGAGAAATGAGCATCGCATCCCTTGAGCTTGTCTATCTGATCCATGAGTTGTGCGGCTATGGCATTGCTGCGGGAGCTGACCGCCAGCGCCAGCAAGGTTTCGTCGGAATGCAGGCGTGGGTTGGTGCTCTTTAGGTGCTCGGTCTTCAAGTGGCAGATGGGAGCGATAACCTCATCGTCAATTACGAGCAAATCGTCATCGACGCCCGCCAGTGCTTTTAATGCGTTCATGAGCAGAGAAGATGCGCAGCCCATGAGGTTGCCCGTCTTGCTGGTAACGACTGCGCCGTTAGGCAGTTCCATGGCACCGGAGGGACCCCCTGTTGCCTCTTCTTTATCCAAGCAGGCTTTACGTGCGGGTAGTACATCAGCGGAGATGCCCACGCGGCTCATTAGCAGCTCGATCTTGTGAAGCTCTTGTTCCCCTGTGCCGCTTCGTTTGCAATCCTCTGCGGAATGGAAGTAGCGACGGGCGATCTCGCGACATGATGCATCTCGGCATGCGTCGTCATCAACAATGGCAAAGCCCGCCATATTAACGCCCATGTCGGTAGGAGAGTTGTAAGGGCTAACTCCCTGTATTCGTTCGAGCATTGCTTTCAAAACGGGGAAGATCTCGACGTCTCGGTTGTAGTTGACCGTTGTCTCACCATAGGCATCTAGGTGGAATGGGTCGATGATATTGTCGTCGTCGAGGTCGGCGGTAGCGGCCTCGTAGGCGACGTTTACGGGATGGGAAAGCGGGAGATTCCAAATCGGGAATGTTTCATACTTAGCATAGCCCGCCTTAATACCGCGTTTGTTTTCGTGGTACAGCTGAGAAAGGCATGTGGCCATCTTCCCGGAGCCAGGGCCAGGCGCGGTAACCACTACCAATGGCCTGCTGGTTTCAAGGTATTCGTTCTTGCCGTAGCCCTCGTCGCTCACAATATGGTCAATATCGTGGGGGTATCCGGCAATAGGGTAATGCAGGTAACTTGTTACGCCCAACGAATCGAGGCGACAACGGAACGCTTCAGCCTTTGGCTGTCCAGCATAATGGGTGATAACTACGCTGCCAACATAAATGCCCATGCCTGCAAAGACATCCATCAGACGAAGCACGTCTTCATCGTAGGTTATGCCGAGGTCTCCGCGAACTTTGTCTGATTCGATGTGGTTTGCGTTGATGGCAATTACTACTTCAACATCTTCAGACAGGCTTTTGAGCATACGAATTTTGCTATCGGGCTCAAAACCAGGCAGCACGCGTGAGGCATGGTAGTCATCAAAGAGCTTGCCGCCGAACTCCAAATATAGCTTGCCGCCAAACTGGCTTATACGCTCTTTGATGTGCTCAGCCTGCAGGGCAATGTATTTGGTGTTGTCGAACCCGATCTTCATGCTTGGTGACGCCTTTCCTCTGTATGCCTCTATATGTCTAATTGCTGTTAAATGATACCCCATAGTGATGAGTACGCTTATGGGTTGGATGCTCATTCAACAATATCTATTAATGTTTGATTTTTGACGGGGGAGGAGCTCTATACGTTGCAGGGAAATAGAAAGTATCGAGATCAGTTAGCAGGAGTGAATCGCCAAGTTTTAGATAACTTTTGAATGGAATTTGATTATCCTAAATCAATTGATTGGTTATCCGTCCCTTTACCCATAGGGTGCGATTACGGAAATGCAGCTATTTGCGAATGATTTTCATTTAAGCAATTTCCTCAAAACACGAATAGAAACTGAAGTCAAGAGACAATCATGCAAAACATGTTCAGAACGAGTATCGGATCTATACGGAATTTAAATACATGAGATTTGTTGGATTGGTAATTCGTGACGAACATCGTTGATGTTTGCTCAAATTGACGATGAACGGTAGTCCGAATTTGAAATGACCCTCAATAGACGCGTTCAACATCTTTTTCCTTGGAGATGCAAAATAACTACTTGACAAGAGCATTGCTGTAAGCAGGTATCATACCTATAGGATGGGCCTATAGGTATGATCGGAACACTCTATATGATTCGCAACAAATGTTGTTCAAATAGTTTGACATTGATTTAGCCAAATCAAATAATAAATGACGGTCACTTTGTGTGAGTGCTACCTCTCCACATCAATAGCAGCGCCGGCGCAAGGTGTCCAGGTTTCAGGACATACCTAGTCTTGAAGCAATGCGCTTATAGCGCAGGCCTCCCAAGCCAACTCACCGGTTGACCGGTAACCCCTGTCTTGACTTTCCGAGGCGCATTATCCCCCATGGATTCAAAAGGAATCCTCGATGCGAAAGGAAGGTTTCAATGGCTTCTGATGCTTTGAATTCTTCTTACCATGGCATCGCAGCTCGTTTGGACCGTATGCCCATCACCGGCTTCCACAAGAAGATTCTGTGGCTGCTCGCTGGCATTACGTTCTGCGACTCCGTTGACATGGCAGTAGGCGGTCCTATCGGTAACGTTCTTCAGTCCGAGGGCTGGATGACCCTCGAGCAGTTCGCCTTCTTCAACTCCATTACCATGGTTGGCTATCTCTTTGGTGGCCTTATGGCAGGTGCCCTCTCTGACGGCATCGGCCGCAAGAAGGCAGTTCTCATCTGCGGTTCTATCTTCACCGTGTTCTGCTTCGTTGCTGCAGGCGCTCCTGACGCAACGTTCCTGACCGGCTGCCGCTTCTTCATGGGTCTGGGCCTTGGTGCTGCGTTCCCCGCAGGCTACTCCGCCCTCACCGAGTTCACGCCTCCTACGAAGCGCGGTAAGTACCAGTCCTATGTTGGCCTGATCGCTAACTGCGGTACCCTTGTTGCTTCCGCTATGAACATGGTTGTTCTGCCCATGCTCGGCTGGCGCCCCGTGTTCGTTATCTGCGGTATTGTTGGTGCTGCTGTTGTAATCCTCTGCTTCGTATTCCTCGAGGAATCTCCTCGTTGGTTGGCAATGAAGGGTCAGACCGAAAAGGCAGACAAGATTGTTTCCAACATCGAGGCAAAGACTGCTGCTAAGGGCATCGACGTTCCCGCTGTTCCCGAGGAAGAAATCCAGCGTCGTGAGAACGCTGAGGTAGTTAAGGATCTGCCGTGGTCGTTCCTCTTCAAGAAGAGCATGATCACCCGTACCCTTACCGCTATGTTCCTCTGCTTCGTTATGAACGTTCTGGTTTACACGGTTATTTCCTGGACGCCTACCATCTTGAAGGCAAACGGCTTCGATCCTCACATGTCCACGGTTCTCACCGTTGTTATGCAGCTCGGTATTCCTGTTGGCGTTGGCGCTCTTACCTTCTACGTTGAGAAGGTTAACCGCAAGACCATCCTGATCGTAACCTACGTTTTGATCGCAATCATCGGTCCTGTATGGGCTTCCCTGCCGACCGACAACACTGCGCTCATCATGTTCGTTGGCTTCCTGCTCTGCGTCTGCACCTTCACCAACTCCGTTACCACCGCAGCTATCTACCTGTCCGAGCCCTTCCCGACGGCTTGCCGTATCCGCGGCGCTGGTGTTGCTAACGCCTTCGGTCGTCTGGGTGGTATCTTCAGCCCCATGTGGATCGCATTCTTCATGGGCACCTCGCTCGGCACCACCGGCGTATTCATCATCAACGCTTGCCTGGCTATCTTCATGGCAATCTGGCTGGCTATCTTCGGTGTTGAGACTCGCGGCCGTACGCTCGAGGACATCACCAAGGGTCTGCTCGACGACTAGTCGTTAAAGCTTCGATCCACCCATCGAGCACATAGCTACCCACGAACGGGACCTCCATAGGGGGTCCCGTTTTGTTATAGTGGGAAAGGTTCATTTGCGATGAAAACCAATAATGAGGGTCTATAGGTTGGGTTTTCATTGCTGTAATGGAGGGAAACGCTGCATGAAGCTTGATCATCTACGTTATTTTGATCGTCTGGCCGATATGTTGAGTTACACCAACGCGGCTAAATCGCTCTACATTGCTCAGCCAACTCTTTCTGCTGCAATTAAGCGTATGGAACAAGAAGTGGGACTTACGCTGTTCCGTCGTGCCGAAGGGGTGGCGTCGGGCGTTGAGCTTACCGAACAGGGCCGAATTTTCCACGAATACGTAGTGCAGGCGCTTGAGTGCTATGACACCGGTTTGAGCTTGGCTCTTGAATCCCAGAACGAATCGGACAGCTTACTGCGACTTGGAACAGTGTATTCCATGAAGGGTCGTTTTTGGTCTCGGGCTATCGATGACTTTATTAATCAGTGGGGGAGTTTGCCTCATTTCCATATGGAGCAGGCGTATTCTGCTGAGTTGGCAAAGCAGCTTAAAAGCCGTGAAATCGATGTTGCGTTTGCTGCTATGACGCCCGAAGCCGCAGGACTCAACCATGTTCATGTGTGGTCGCAATCGCTTGTGGCTTGCGTTAACATCGAAAACCCTCTGGCGCAGCGAACTTCTATCACGTTAGACGAACTGAAGGACGAACGTTTGCTCACTTATAGTGCGAAATCTTCGGTTTCGCCAAGCATCGATGAGCTGTTCGGCTCAAGGATGAAAGAATTCAATGTGGTTCGCAGCTTTGACGATGAGCTTTCGCTTTCATCGTTCGTTTCTTCCCATTCGAACAATGTGGCAGTTATGGTGTACTCCATCCTTGTTAACGCCTTTGATGACGTGGTGTGTATTCCTATCGCTGATGCTCCTGCTGATTTCCATAAGATTTATCTCATGAGCCGAAATGAGTCCCATTCCAAGATTGTCGGTGATTTTATCGACTTCATGAGTTCGTACGAGTTTCCGGACATTTTTGCAGAGTCGCGCAACGCGCTGTAGGCTTCCTTTGCGTTGTGTCTTCTGCAGCAGGAATGGTGGGTATGCAACTGAGACGATTTAGCGAGAAACAGCGTTTTTGCGGATTGATGCCACCATTTCCAGAAGCCATCATATAGCGATTTAGGAGCAGTTTACGGTGCTGCCGGGATCGCTTAAAGACCATCCCAATCCAGGAGCGCAGCATAAGCTGCGCTCCTGTTGTTTTACCCTGCGAATGCCAGCTGTAAGGCCATCCATTATTGTTCATGAACACGTTCATGAACTGGGTAAATAGTTTTTCGTAATTGCTCATGAACATGGCGGCGTTTTTGCTATTGGCTGCAATGAACCTGTTCATTAACAATGGACTTGTAGCTGGATTGGGCTGCTGACCGACGCTGCGATCAGGTTATTCCCTGAAGAGGGGTAGATGGTCAAGAGCCCACTTCGCTATCGAAGATCTATTGGGGGATCGATCTTCGAAGTCCTCTCGAAAACGAGAGGGGAGGGAAGCCCCAAATGGTAGGGGCACGAATAGAAAGAAGGTGGGTTATGAGTTCCGAAGCACAAACTTCCTATCATGGTATTGCTGCTCGTTTGGACCGCATCCCAATCACCGGCATGCACAGAAAGGTTCTGTGGTTGCTGGCAGGCATTACGTTCTGCGACTCGGTTGACATGGGTGTTGGTGGCCCGATTGGTGCAGTGCTCCAGTCAACCTATGACGCCGCTGGCAATCAGTGGATGACCTTGGAACAGTTCGCACTGTTCAACTCAATTACCATGATCGGCTACCTGGTTGGTGGCCTCATGGCAGGCGCTCTTTCTGACGGTATTGGCCGTAAGAAGGCAGTTCTCATCTGCGGTTCTATCTTTACCGCATTCTGCTTCGTTGCAGCAGGTTCCCCCGACGCAACGTTCCTGACCGGCTGCCGCTTCTTCATGGGTCTGGGCCTTGGCGCTGCATTCCCCGCAGGCTACTCTGCCCTCACCGAGTTCACGCCTCCCACGAAGCGTGGTAAGTACCAGTCCTACGTTGGCCTGATCGCTAACTGCGGTACTTTGGTTGCTTCCGCTATGAACATGATCGTTCTGCCTATGCTTGGCTGGCGCCCCGTGTTCGTTATCTGCGGTATCTTGGGTACAGCAGTCGTAATTGCTTGCTTCTTCTTCCTTGAGGAATCTCCTCGTTGGTTGGCAATGAAGGGTCGCACCGACGAAGCAAACAAGATCTGCTGCGAATTTGAAACTAGCGCCGAGAAAATGACTGGCTCCAAGCTCGAGCCTGTAACTCAGGAAGAAATCCAGCGTCGTGTTGACGAGGGTGAGGTTAAGGAGCTTCCTTGGGCATTCCTCTTCAAGAAGAAGATGCTTGCTCGTACCCTTACCGCAATGCTCCTTTGCTTCACGATGAACGTGCTGGTATACACCATCATTTCCTGGACTCCTTCCATTCTGAAGGCGAACGGCTTCGATGTTCATCTGGCAACTACGATGACGGTTGTTATGCAGCTCGGCATCCCGGTAGGCGTTGGCGCTCTTACCTTCTACGTTGAGAAGGTAAACCGCAAGACCATCCTGATCGTAACCTACGTTCTGGTAGCAATCCTCGGTCCTATCTGGGCAATGCTCCCAACCGACCAGCCTGCGCTCGTAATGTTCTTCGGCTTCCTGATCTGCGTATGCACCTTCACGAACTCCGTTACCACTTCGGCGATCTACCTGTCCGAGCCTTTCCCGACGGCTTGCCGTATCCGCGGTGCTGGTGTTGCTAACGCCTTCGGTCGCCTGGGTGGCATCCTGAGCCCTATGTGGATTGCGTTCTTCATGACCACCACCCTGGGTACCACCGGTTGCTACATCATCAACTCCGCGTTGGCCATCTTCACTGCAATCTGGCTGGCTATCTTCGGTGTTGAGACTCGCGGCCGTACGCTCGAGGACATCACCAAGGGTCTGCTCG
>ERZ1026898.1392-NODE-1392-length-12077-cov-3.463900_pt1 | contig 12077 bp, 12 predicted proteins | sample MGYA00380178_ERZ1026898 | MGnify/ENA primary metagenome ERZ1026898 (study PRJEB33269, sample SAMEA4719814) | human gut metagenome | biome: human-associated habitat; feature: organic feature; material: feces | place: Cameroon | collected 2013-10 ... | reverse complement strand
GTCAGGGAGAAACTCCGGAAGAAGCGATGAAAGAGGTTCAGCAGGTGGTGGAAGGAGTGTTCAGTGCGAAGGCGGCACATCAGCTGTCTGTCAAGTATGGCATTGAGACACCGATCATAGATCAGATCTGCATGGTGCTCGACGAAGGGAAAAGCCCGGCAGATGCAGTCCGTGATCTGATGCTTCGTGACAAGAAAATAGAGTCGAATGCACTCGACTGGGAATAAGATTGCAAACAGAGATTTCAGGAGGAATCCATGGAAACAAATATGACATTATCACAGGAACTGAAGGCAAGAGGACTGCTCGCACAGCTGACCGATGAGAAGGAGATTTCGGAGCTGATCGACAATGGAAAGGCAACGTTTTATATTGGCTTTGACCCTACTGCGGACTCCCTTCATGTCGGACATTTTATGGCACTTCTGCTGATGAAGCGCATGCAGGAGAGAGGCAACAAGCCGATCGCTCTTGTAGGCGGCGGAACCGCGATGATCGGAGATCCTTCCGGACGCAGTGATATGCGCAAGATGATGACGATCGAGCAGATCGATCACAACTGCGACTGCTTTAAGAAGCAGATGAGCCGTTTTATCGATTTCGGACCCGGCCAGGCACAGATGGTCAACAACGCAGACTGGCTGCGCGATCTCAATTTCCTTGAGTTCATGCGCGACATCGGCTCGGAGTTTAACGTCAACGAAATGCTCCGTGCACGCTGCTACGTAAACCGCATGGAGAGCGGACTCTCTTTCCTTGAGTTTTCCTACATGCTGATGCAGAGCTATGATTTCTACCGCCTGTATCAGGATTACGGCTGCCAGATGCAGTTCGGCGGAGACGATCAGTGGTCGAATATGCTCGGCGGAGCCAATCTGATCCGCAAGAAGCTGCAGAAGGATGCCTATGCAATGACGATCACGCTTCTTCTGAAGCATGACGGAACCAAGATGGGAAAGACCTCCGGTGGTGCGGTATGGCTCAATCCGGATAAGACCTCCCCGTACGATTTCTACCAGTACTGGAGAAACGTGGATGACGCCGATGTTCTGAAGTTCCTTCGCATGATGACCTTCCTTCCGCTTGAGCAGATTGATGAAATGGACAAGTGGGAGGGCTCTCAGCTGAATGAGGCGAAGAAGATCCTTGCGCACGAGCTGACCACGCTTGTTCACGGCGATGAAGAAGCAAAGAAGGCCGAGGCAGGAGCGCAGGCACTGTTCGGCGGCGCCGGCATTACGGCAGACAGCGAGAATCTTCCGGAAGCGGAGCTTCACGATGAGGACTTCATGGAGGACGGAACCATCGATATTCTCGGGATCCTTGTAAAGGGCGGCTTTGAGAAATCGAGAAACAATGCACGCACCTCCGTTCAGCAGGGCGGCGTTACCGTCAATGATGAGAAGGTGACGGATCTGAAGCAGAAGTATACGAAGGAAGAGCTGAAGGACGGCATTCTTGTCCGGAGAGGAAAGAAGACCTTCAAGAAGGTGCTTTACCGATAATTTTGTACGGGAAAGAATAAGAAGAAAAGCAGGCTGTGAGAATGTGAGCTCTTACAGCCTGCTTTTTACTATGGCTGGTTTTCGAATTCGCGGAAATCCTCCAGCATCAGGGAAAGACATCTGCCGGCTGACTGATAAGAGTCCAGTCCCTTTTGAAAGGATTCCGTATCGAACGGCTCAGCCTCGAAGGCGGCATGATACTCGCCCTTTGCCTCCTGCAGGTAGTCAGAGGCCCTCCGGCACATTTCGCCTGCTTCTTCATAACCCTCCGGCGTTGAGATCTCTGCGGCCTTTGCACTGACCTCTGCCAGCTGATCCAGCAGAGAAAGCAGTTCCTGCTGTGCATTCTCAGAATCGGGATCAATGGCATCGATCTGTGACTGGAGGGACGAAACCGAGCTGCAGAAGTCGTCCATTTCCGAACGGTAATTCTGCAGCTCTTTCAGATTTTGGGAAGTGCCGCAGCCGCTTAACAGAAGAATGGTAAGCACGATGACACAAAGTGATATGGGACGAAAGAAGCCGTTTTTACTTTTTTCAGGAAATAAAAAATGAATCAAAAGAAGAACCTCACTGCAGTTGGTAGTATTTTTGAATCATCATAGCACAGGACTTTTATTGTTTCATTGACTTGTTCGTGCTAGGATAAAGAATCATGTGCGCTTTGGAACGTTACTGTGAAGATGTGCAGACGGAGAAGAAGTGCGGAAGAGAAATACAACAGAGGAGAGGGTTTCAGATGAACGGTGCAGATGCAATCGTCCGCTGTTTGGAAAAAGAGGGAGTGAAATATGTGTTCGGCTACCCCGGGGTGGCCATTGCTCCTTTCTATGACAGCATTCTTGAGTCAGATATTCACACGATACTGGTGCGGCAGGAGCAGTGCGCGGCACATGCAGCCAGCGGTTATACCAGAATTACAGGAAAGACAGGTGTCGTAGCAGTCACCAGCGGTCCTGGTGCCGAGAACCTGATCACCGGCATTGCCACGGCCTTTGCCGACAGCATTCCGATGGTGTGTCTCACCGGACAGGTGGATTCCCATCAGGTCGGCGGAGATGTGTTCCAGGAGGCGGACATTTCCGGCGCGGTGGAATCCTTTGTCAAATACAGCTATATTGTGCGGGATGCCAAAGAGCTTCCCCGCGTTGTGCGGGAGGCATTTCACATTGCGGGAACCGGAAGACCGGGGCCTGTTCTGATTGACCTTCCGTGTGACATTCAGCTGCAGGAGGTTCCGAAATTTGAGTATCCGGAGAAGGTGTCCATGCGGACATACAAGCCTACGGTGGAAGGTCATGCCGTGCAGATCCGCAAGGTGACCAGTGAACTTCTGAAGGCGAAGCGGCCGATTCTGTGTGTGGGCGGCGGCGTACATCTTTCTCATGCGCAGAAGGAGGTCTGTGAATTTGCCCATCGCTACGGGATTCCGGCGGTATGTACCATGATGGGCCTCGGCGTTTTCCCGACGGAAGATCCGATGTTTTACGGAATGGTCGGCAACAACGGACAGAAATACGGGAACCGCGCAATGAATGAGGCGGACATGATCCTGATGGTCGGCGCCCGCGTGGCGGATCGTTCGATCTCACAGCCGGATCTGATTACGGAGAACAAGGTACTCGTACACATTGATGTGGATCCTGCTGAGATCGGCAAGAATGCAGGTGCCTCCATTCCTCTTGTCGGAGACATTCGTCATGTGTTCCGGAAATTCCTGGAGGCAGAGCCTGCTGCGGATTATTCCGAATGGACGTCAAGGCTGGATGCTCTCCGGACAGAAGGGAAGAATGCACGTCTTAACAAGCACAGAGAAGCGGAAGAGAGGGATCTTCGTGAGAAGAATCCCTGGGTGAATGCCGCTTCGTTCCTGCGGCGTCTGTCACTCAAAATGGAGGACAATGCCGTTTATCTTGCCGATGTCGGACAGAACCAGCTCTGGAGCTGTGCAAATGTTGTGATTCGAAACGGAAGACTTCTCACCAGCGGCGGTATGGGAACCATGGGCTATGCGGTTCCCGCAGCCATGGGTGCGAAGCTTGCGGATCCGAAGCGTCAGGTGATTGCCGTCTGCGGCGACGGCGGTTTCCAGATGACCATGATGGAGCTTGCCACCATGAAGCAGTACGGCATTCAGGCAAAGGTCATTGTTCTGAAGAACCGTACACTCGGCCTTGTCCATCAGTACAAGAATCTGAATCTGGAGGATAGCTTCTCGATCGTAGATCTCGGGGATTATCCGAATCTGGAGATGCTTACCAGGGCCTATGACATGCATTTCATTCTTCTGAAGGATACAGAGAAAATGGAAGAATCCATCGATCGTTTCCTTCAGGACCCGGATTCTGTTCTGATGGAAGTGGATGTGAACCCGGACGAGCTGGCATGAGACACATGACATTTGGATAAGAGGACGACACATGAAACGGATATACTCGGTATTGGTGGAGAACCGCGCGGGCGTGCTCTGCAAGGTGGCAGGCCTGTTCTGGAGAAGATGCTTTAACATCGATTCTCTGGCCGTCGGCGAGACGGATGACCCTACGGTTTCTCATATGATCATTGTTTCGAGCGGCGAAGAAAAGACGCTCGAGCAGGTGGAGAAGCAGCTGAACAAAAAGCTGGATGTCATCAAGGTCAAGACCTTTGATGAGCATGAAGCGGTCAGCAGAGAGCTGATGCTTCTGAAGATAAAATATAACAGGGACAACCGCAGGGATATTATGGAGAACTGCACGATTATGGGGGCGCAGATCATTGACCTGTCCAAGACCATGATGACCATCCAGATCTGCGATACCCCGGAGCGGGTCGAAATGTTTCTGGAGACCTTTAAGACCATCTCGATCGTGGAGATTACAAGGACAGGAACCCTTGCGGTTCCGAAATGCAACGAGGGAATATAGTCATGGAACTGGATCCTCAGCTGGAAAACCTGCTGATTCGTGCGGCCGGAATGGGGGCCTCGGATCTTCATCTTACGGTCGGTATTCCGCCGGCAGTGCGTGTGAATAATGAGCTCGTCATTCTGGAGGATGAGAACAAGCTTTTGCCTGCAGATACCGAGAGACTGCTGCTCGGCATTATGGACGAAGACCATCTTGCGGCCTTTCGGGCAGAGGGAGAGGTGGATTTTGCCTTTGGTATGGCGAAGACCGGACGTTTTCGCGTGAATGTTTACCGGCAGCGCGGAACAATGTCTGCTGCAATCCGCGTGATGAGCGGCGCCATTCCGAAGCCGGAGGAGCTTCTTCTGCCGCAGTCGGTCATTGATCTTACGCAGAAGCAGTCGGGACTCGTCCTGGTCACAGGGCCGACTGGCTCCGGTAAATCCACGACGCTGGCTTCTCTGATTCAGAGGATTAACGAGACAAGGCACTGCCATGTACTGACGCTGGAGGATCCGATCGAGTATCTGTACCGGCATGATAAATCGCTGGTGGACCAAAGAGAAATCGGACTGGATTCACGGAGCTTTGCGGGAGCACTTCGCGCGGCACTCCGGGAGGACCCGGACGTGATTCTTGTGGGAGAGATGCGGGATCTGGAGACGATAGGCACGGCACTTACGGCGGCGGAAACCGGTCATCTTGTTTTCTCCACGCTTCATACGCTCGGGGCCGCTTCTACGATCAACCGGATTGTGGATGTCTTTCCGGAGGCACAGAAGGACCAGATCCGGACGCAGCTTGCCATGGTGCTGGAATCTGTAATATCGCAAAGACTTCTTCCGAGGGAGGATCAGAGCGGAAGAATTGCCTGCTATGAGGTGATGCACTGCAATACTGCGATTCGCAGCCTGATCCGGGACAACAAGACCTTCCAGATTCCCGGCGTCATTCAGACGGGAAGCCGCTCCGGCATGGTGACACTGGAGGATTCGCTTGTGGAAGCCTGCCGCAGAGGGGATATTTCAGCACAGACGGCGCTGGAATATGCACCGGATATCAATGCGGTCAGGATGCGTCTGCAGGCAGCCGGGATCGGTTGACACAAAAGCTGCTCCCATTATAGCTTTTTCGTATCACGATACTTCTTTCTTTAACTTGGGCAAACTGTATTGCTTTTTCAAAATACGGACGATATAATCGGTTTCAATTTACGGATCCATAGTGAAATCATATGACAGCTATAATGAAAAAGATATTACTGCTGTCGGCTGATTTCCGGAATCCGGGAGGATGAGAATCATGCATAAAAAGGCATTTCAGCTTCTGGTAGACAACACCTCGGGTGTCCTGTCCAGAATATCCGGATTGTTTTCCAGAAGAGGCTACAACATTGAGTCCATCACCGCCGGGGTGACGGCAGATCCCAGATATACACGGATTACCATTGTGGCATCGGGAGATGATGACATTCTGGATCAGATTGAGAAGCAGGTCCGCAAGCTTGTGGATGTGCGGGAGATCAATGAGCTTCCGCCGGAGGAATCGGTATATCGCGAGCTTGCCCTGATCAAGGTTCGGGTGGATGATGTGAAGCGGGAGAGTGTCATTGCGATTACGAATATTTTCCGCGGCAACATTGTCGATGTGGCACTGGATTCTCTGATTATTGAGATTACCGGAAATCAGGGGAAGATCGATGCGTTCCTCAAGCTCCTTTCCGGGTATGAAATTCTGGAGCTTGCAAGAACCGGAATCGCAGGACTTTCCAGAGGAACCGATAAGGTTGTCTATCTGGACGAAGAGGGAAATGTCATCCGCAAGCAGCAGTAAAAAGCGGAGGTACGAAGGCCTCACATTATCTCAGTTATCCACTCGAAGCAGAAATGCATTCCGCAGCCGAAAAGGGCGGACGGATTTCTGATCCGATGACGATAAAACATATTATTAGTTTTCATATAGGAGGAAATTAAAATGGCAGAAGCAAGAATTTTTTACCAGGAAGATTGCAATCAGTCTCTTCTCGAGGGTAAGAAGATCTGCATTATCGGCTACGGTTCTCAGGGCCATGCACATGCACTGAATCTGAAGGATTCCGGATGTGATGTTGTGGTTGGTCTGTATGAGGGCTCCAAGTCCAAGGCAAAGGCAGAGGCACAGGGCCTTACGGTTCTTCCTACTGCAGAGGCAGTAAAGCAGTCCGATGTCATCATGATTCTGATCAATGATGAGCTTCAGGCCGATATGTACAAGAAGGATGTCGCGCCGAATCTGAAGGCCGGCGATATGCTGATGTTTGCTCATGGCTTCAACATCAACTACAAGCTGATCGTTCCTCCGAAGGATGTAGACGTTACGATGATCGCTCCCAAGGCTCCCGGACATACCGTTCGTTCCGAGTATGAGGCAGGCAAGGGAACTCCGATGCTGGTAGCAGTAGAGCAGGATGCAACCGGACATGCTCTGGACAAGGCACTTGCATATGGCGCTGCAATCGGCGGAGCCCGCGCAGGTATTCTTGAGACGACCTTCAAGACCGAGACCGAGACCGACCTGTTCGGTGAGCAGGCAGTCCTCTGCGGCGGTGTCTGCGCTCTGATGCAGGCAGGCTTCGAGACTCTGTGTGAGGCAGGCTACGATCCGAGAAATGCTTACTTCGAGTGTATCCATGAGATGAAGCTGATCGTTGATCTGATTTATCAGTCCGGTTTTGCAGGAATGCGTTATTCCATCTCGAACACGGCTGAGTACGGTGATTATGTAACCGGACCGAAGATCGTTACTCCTGAAGTGAAGAAGGCGATGAAGCAGGTTCTGTCCGACATTCAGGACGGCACCTTTGCATCTGAGTTCATTCAGGATATGAAGAATGGTCAGATCCACTTCCAGGCAATGAGAAAGAAAGCAGCTGCTCATCCGTCTGAAGTAGTAGGTACGGAAATCCGCAAGCTGTACAGCTGGAACAACGAGTCCGATATGCTGATCAACAACTGATCGGCAGTCCGGCGAAGGATACGGTTTGTCAAGGGGCAGAGGAGCCAATCTCCCCTGTCCCTTTTTGATTCTATTTCTTTCAGGCAGCTGCAGACAGGCGGCCGCAGAGGAGAAAACCATGGGAATGACAATGACACAGAAGATTCTTGCGCGCCGCGCAGGTCTTCCTTCCGTCAAGGCAGGTCAGCTGATCGAGGCAGATCTTGATCTGGTGCTTGGCAATGATATTACGGCTCCGGTAGCGATCAGGGAAATGAATCGTTTCCGGAAGGAGGGTGTATTCGATAAGGATAAGATTGCTCTGGTTCCGGATCATTTTGTGCCGGCCAAGGATATCAAGTCCGCAGAAAACTGCAAGTGCGTTCGCGAGTTTGCGCACCGCAACAAGATTACGAATTATTTTGAAGTCGGGCAGATGGGAATTGAGCATGCCCTTCTTCCGGAGCAGGGACTCGTTGCTCCCGGAGATGTCATCATCGGCGCAGATTCTCACACCTGCACGTACGGTGCGCTGGGCGCTTTTTCGACTGGTGTGGGCTCGACGGATATGGCAGCCGGCATGGCTACCGGAAAGGCCTGGTTCAAGGTTCCTTCTGCAATTCAGTTCCATCTGACAGGAAAGCTGAGTCCCAAGGTCAGCGGAAAGGACGTTATTCTTCATATCATTGGTATGATTGGCGTGGACGGAGCGCTCTATCAGTCCATGGAATTTACAGGCCCCGGTGTCGGTGAGCTTTCCATGGATGACCGTTTTACCATTTCCAATATGGCCATTGAAGCAGGCGGCAAAAACGGTATTTTCCCCGTGGATGAGAAGACGCTTGCTTATGAGAAGGAGCATGGCGCTGCAGAGGGCGTGATTTTTGAAGCGGATCCGGATGCAGAGTATGAAAAGACCTACGAGATCAATCTTTCGGAAATCAAGCCGACGGTTTCCTTCCCTCATCTTCCCGAGAATGCGAAGACCTTTGATGAAATCCCCGAGATCCGGATTGATCAGGTTGTCATCGGATCCTGCACAAACGGTAGAATCAGCGACCTTCGCAGTGCAGCAGCGATTCTGAAGGGACGGCATGTTGCAGAAGGCATGCGCTGCATCGTCATTCCTGCCACCAACAGGATTTATCTGGAGGCATTGAAGGAAGGCCTGATTGAAACCTTTATCGAGGCAGGGGCTGTGGTATCGACGCCGACCTGCGGGCCGTGTCTTGGCGGCTATATGGGAATTCTGGCGGCAGGAGAGCGCTGCGTTTCCACGACAAACCGCAACTTTGTGGGCCGCATGGGCGATACCACCTCGGAAATCTATCTGGCAAGCCCTGCTACTGCGGCAGCATCCGCAATCGCGGGTGTGATTGCAGATCCCAGCTCTTATTGAAGATCAGAGAATTCGTCTGTTGCAGAATTCTTTTTATCCTGCCGGGGATGATCACGGCAGAGGAGGAAATTACATGGAAGCAGCAAGAGGAACAGTATTCAGATTCGGCGACAACGTGGATACGGATGTCATCATTCCTGCAAGGTATCTTGCGACCTCAGAGCCTTCTGAGCTCGCTGCGCATTGCATGGAGGATATCGATAAGACATTTATTCAGAAGGTGCAGAAGGGCGATATTATCGTAGCGGGCCGGAACTTCGGCTGCGGCTCTTCCCGTGAGCATGCGCCGATTGCCATCAAGGCGGCAGGCGTCTCCTGCGTCATTGCGGAAACCTTCGCAAGAATTTTCTATCGGAACGCCATCAACATCGGACTTCCCATCATTGAGTGCAAGGAGGCGGCTGCGGAAATTCAGGAAGGTGAGACCGTTTCCATCAACTTCGACACCGGTGTCATTACCGATGAAACAACCGGAAAGACGTATCAGGGACAGGCCTTCCCGCCGTTCATGCAGGGATTGATTGATGCCGGCGGACTGATTAATTACGTCAACAGCCAGGAAGCATAGACACAGCGGACAGGTACGACAGAAAAAACAGGAGAAAATACCCGGAGGATTTCGAATCTTCCGGGTATTTTTCTATCTTGACAATAGTTCGATACTGAACTAATATTTGTTCAGATTTGAACTAACAGAGAAAAAGGAGAAACGATATGTCTGTCATTCTTACGCTTGCAGTGACGTTTTTTGCCGGAATGGGGGCAGGACTTGGGACCGGCTTTGCCGGAATGAGTGCAGTGACGGTAATCGGGCCGATGCTGATGACCTTCCTTCATGTGGACCCCTATCTTGCCATCGGAGTGGGACTTGCATCGGATGTTCTGGCGAGTGCCGTTTCCGCATGGACCTATGGGAAGAACAAAAATCTGGACATCCGGAACGGGCTTGTGATGATGGCATCGGTTCTTGCCTTTACGGTAGTGGGAAGCTATTTCTCAAGCCTCCTTCCTTCGAAGACAATGGGGAGCTTTTCCATTTACATGACCATTCTTCTTGGCATTAAATTTCTGGTAAAGCCGGTGATGGCTACCAAGGAGAAAATGCTTGAAGTCAGTGCGAAGAAGCGCTTCCTGCAGGCCCTTGTCTGCGGGGCAATGATCGGTCTGATCTGCGGATTTATCGGTGCGGGCGGCGGCATGATGATGCTTCTCATTCTTACGTCGGTTCTTGGATATGAACTGAAAACGGCAGTCGGAACCAGCGTGTTCATCATGACCTTTACGGCTCTCACGGGAGCGGTTTCCCATTTTGCAATGGGGGGCTTTCCGGATCCGGTCATTTTGCTCCTCTGCATTGTCTTTACTCTTTTGTGGGCACGTATTGCGGCCCGCCTTGCCAACAAGGTTGACAATAAGGTGCTGAATCGTATGATGGGAACCGTGCTGGTTGTGCTTGGCGCAGCCATTTTGATTTTCAACTGGCTGACCTGAGACGGTCAGTGAGCGAAGCGGAGGGGGACTGGAAATGGAGCTTTCAGCAGAGCAGCTGTCGCTTATTGCCAACAGCTATGCGATGGAGAAGAAGACGGTGATGGAGAAATACAGCATGACCTCTATCGAGGTGGATGTCATGCTGTTCCTTGCAAACAATCCGCAGTTTGATACCGCGGCAGAGATTGTGAGCATCCGTAAAATTGCGAAGTCTCATGTTTCGCTTGCGGTATCGAGACTGACAGAACGGGGATACCTGGATAAGAGCCCGGACTGCAGGGACCGGAAGAAGAGTCACCTGATCATCACAGAAAAAGCGTCCTCCATGGTGAAGGACGCTCAGAAGTTTCAGGCAGAATTCCGTGAACAGATGCTGGCCGGCTTTTCCAAAGAGGAGCGGGCCCTTCTGCAGGATTTTACCAGAAGAATCAGCCGCAATCTGCTGGATCTGTCCCTGAAGAAAAACGGGAACAGATCCGGGAACGTTACTGGTTGAACACGCGTGCAAACGAACCGGATTCGGAGATCGTCTGATTGCCGGAAAGCAGGTGACTGACATCTCCGAGCACCTGGGCACGGAACATGGCGATGCCCGGCTCTGCGTCAGGGATACTCCCGGCCTGACGCTTCTCCGTGTTCAGAATGCAGAGCGAGGTCGGTGCCAGGTAAATGGTCTGCTGCAGGACGACCGGAGAGATCCCGAGAAGATAGCCGACTGCCTCCAGATTGGCGCCGAGATGTGCGAAGAAAACGATGGTCGTATCATCATCGCCGCGCGTCTTCTCTTCATCGGCAAGATAATAGGAATCCTTGCGATGATAGCCATATTCAGCAAGAATGTCGTCCAGACCGCTGCGGAGCGCGAGGACGGCTTTTTCATATTCCGGGGCGGATTGAAGAAGCGGATGCCGGTAGAAATCGTCCTTGTCGAAAAACCGAGGCTGCTCCGTCCAGTACTGCGGCATGAAATCCCAGGGAACCTGCCGTTTCCCGGTGGTCGGATCGATGATGGCATAAGAGAACTCACGCATCCAGTCCACGATTTCAGCGGTGCGTCCCATCTTTCGAAGGGAGGGCTCGGCGGTGAGCTTCGCGCGCTCCAGGGGAGAGGAATAAAACCGGTCCACCTTCCAGTGGGGGACGCGGTCAGAGAGCAGCTCGGCTTCCCGGAAGCCGCGGGGGGTCAGCGTGTTATGTTCGTAGTCCGGCTCTGCATGGCGGATGAAAATGATGCGCATTGAAAATACCTCCTGATCATAAATTACCATGAATGATCATATCATATCCTGACGATTCATGATAAACTGAAAGGCATCGAACGTGGATTCGAACATCGATTGGAACAGGAAATCGAACATAAATTCAGATATGAATGCGGGAAGAAGAGGTTTGGATTAAGCATGATTGCTTCTCTTACAGGAACGGTGGAGAGTTGCTCGGAGACCGGAGTGGTTCTTTGCGTAAACGGAATCGGTTTTGAAGTCAATATGAGCGCGGAGGGAATCCGCGAGCTGGCATCCTGCAGCAGCGATGAGCTGGTGCATGTTCACACCTATATGAGCTTTGGAAGAGAGGGGGATGCCGCTTTGTTCGGCTTTCTGACGGCAGATGAGCTTTCGCTGTTCAAGAAGCTGATTACAGTCAGCGGCATCGGACCCAAGGGGGCGCTGGCACTTTTGTCCTCCATGAGCGTGGATGATCTGATTTTTGCCATTTTGTCCGGAGATGCGAAGAGCATTTCGCGTGCCCCCGGAATCGGGAAGAAGACGGCGGAGCGGGTGGTTCTGGATCTTCGGGACAAGCTGGAGCTTACCGCCGGCA
>ERZ1026898.1389-NODE-1389-length-12091-cov-9.846294_pt1 | contig 12091 bp, 9 predicted proteins | sample MGYA00380178_ERZ1026898 | MGnify/ENA primary metagenome ERZ1026898 (study PRJEB33269, sample SAMEA4719814) | human gut metagenome | biome: human-associated habitat; feature: organic feature; material: feces | place: Cameroon | collected 2013-10 ... | reverse complement strand
TGCTCCAGTGCCGCAGCGGCAAGCGCACCGCGCAGGCTGCTCTCAAGATCGCCTGTGACCTCGTGGACGAGGGCATGATCGACGAGAAGAAGGCCGTCTCCATGATCGACCCGCGCAACCTCGACACCCTGCTCCATCCCCAGTTCGATGCGGCTGTCCTCAAGAAGGCTCCCGCCATCGCCAAGGCTCTGCCCGCCTCCCCCGGCGCCGCCTGCGGCAAGATCGTCTTCTCCGCTGAGGATGCCAAAGAGTGGAAGGAGCGCGGCGAGAAGGTCGTTCTCGTCCGTCTCGAGACCTCTCCGGAGGATATCGAGGGCATGAAGGCCTCCCAGGGCATCCTGACCGTCCGCGGCGGTATGACCTCCCACGCGGCTGTCGTCGCGCGCGGCATGGGCAAGTGCTGCGTCTCCGGCTGCGGCGAGATCAACATGGACGAGGAGAACAAGAAGTTCGAGCTCGCCGGCAAGACCTATCACGAGGGCGACTTCATCTCCATCGATGGTTCCACCGGTAACATCTACGACGGCATCATCCCCACGGTCGACGCCACCATCGGCGGCGAGTTCGGCCGCGTCATGGCTTGGGCCGACAAGTATCGCCGTCTGGGCGTCCGCACGAACGCCGATAACCCGCACGACACCGAGCAGGCCGTGAAGTTCGGCGCTGAGGGCATCGGCCTCTGCCGCACCGAGCACATGTTCTTCGAGGCTGACCGTATTCCCGCCATCCGCGAGATGATCTGCTCCGACACCGTCGAGCAGCGCGAGAAGGCGCTCGCTAAGCTCGAGCCGATGCAGCAGGGCGACTTTGAAGCCATGTATATCGCGCTCGAGGGCCGTCCGATGACCGTTCGTTTCCTCGATCCCCCGCTGCACGAGTTCGTTCCCACTGAGGAAGCTGACATCGAGCAGCTCGCCAAGGACATGGGCAAGAGCGTTCAGGACATCAAGAACATCATCGCCTCCCTGCACGAGTTCAACCCCATGATGGGCCACCGCGGCTGCCGTCTGGCCGTTACGTTCCCCGAGATCGCTGCCATGCAGACCCGTGCGGTCATCAAGGCTGCGCTGAACGTCAACGCCGCGCATCCCGACTGGAACATCATCCCCGAGATCATGATCCCGCTCGTCGGCGAGGTCAAGGAGCTCAAGTACGTCAAGGACGTCGTCGTCGAGGTCGCTGACAAGCTGATCGCCGAGGCCGGCAGCTCTATGAAGTACAAGGTCGGCACCATGATCGAGATCCCGCGCGCCGCTCTGACCGCGGACGAGATCGCCAAGGAAGCGGACTTCTTCTCCTTCGGCACCAACGACCTGACCCAGATGACCTTCGGCTTCAGCCGTGACGACGCCGGCAAGTTCCTCGGCGCGTACTACGACAAGAAGATCTACGAGAGCGATCCGTTCGCCCGTCTCGATCAGACCGGCGTCGGCAAGCTCGTCTCCATGGCCGCCAAGATGGGCCGCGAGACCAACCCGCACATCCACCTCGGCATCTGCGGCGAGCACGGCGGCGATCCCACGTCCGTCGAGTTCTGCCACAAGGTCGGCCTGGACTATGTCTCCTGCAGCCCGTTCCGTGTCCCCATCGCCCGCCTCGCCGCCGCGCAGGCCGCGATCAAGGACATGCAGTAAGCAAATCGCTTTCGGCATAGGCTTTTATTGAATCAAACAAGCGCCCAGCCATTCGGCTGGGCGCTTGTACTTTGTAAAAAGATGTGGTAGGATGTGGACCAATCAGATGTTGGATGGGAAAGGGGAGAGTGCATGGAGATCAGACCCTTGGACAGGGAGATATATGCGGGCAAAACATTTACGGCTTGCTACCGCACGAATGGCTATTATGAGATCCGCCCGTCCGAGGCGGGCTTTCAGATGGACTATGTGCCCTTTGCGGAGCCGACTGAGCGGTCATTTGACGATGTGTTCTTCGGCGAATGGCTCGAAGATCCGATCGCCTTCGGCGCGTTCGAGGGCGAAAAACTGATCGGATATGTCGAAGGCTCGATAGAGGGCTGGAACAACCGTTTTCGGCTTAGCAACATCTGTGTGCTGGACTTTTCCGAGCGCAGCAGGGGCGTCGGCACGGCGCTGATGAAGACCATAGAGCGAGCAGCGGAGGACGCCGGGGCGCGCATGCTGATTTTAGAGACGCAGTCGTGCAATGAAAACGCCATCGCGTTTTATAAAAAGAACGGTTTCGAAATCGTCGGCTTCGACCTGTACGCCTACTCCAACGACGATCCTGAGCGGCACGAGGTGCGGATCGAAATGGGGAAGAAGCTGCACTGAGCGCCGGTTTTGCATCTTAAAAGCTTTTTTCAAAGGAGAACACAGCCATGCTGTTACTGCTTCAGATCATTTTATGTTGTCTTCTGTATCTCGCGCTGGTTAAATGCGCGGTGCGAGACAGCGGGCGCAACTGCCTCTATTTTTACCCGGACGCGTATCTCGACGAGGCGCAGAAGCGCGGCATCGCCGACAAGACTGAGGAGCTGCGCAAGGGCAAGCGCTTTATGACGTTCTTCTGCCTTGTGATCTTCGTCGTGCTGATCGCGGTCATCGCCGGATGGAACGGCGTGAAGGACTTCCATACCGCCTGCTTTGAAGCCTACCTTTTCCTCGTGGTGATGAACTGGTTCGACGGCCTCGTCATCGACCTGCTGTGGGTCGGCCACAGCAAGATCTGGCGTATCGAGGGCATGGAGGGCGTTCCCTACGTGAAGCCGTGGCGGGCGGTCGTCATCAAGCGCAGCGCAGCCATGATGCTGTACCTGCTTGTCGCGGCCGCGATCGGCGGGATCGTTGTGCTGATCGGCAAAATTTGACAGCGGAAGAAAAAAGGTTCCCAAGCCATTGGCTTGGGAACCTTTTTCGCATCGCCGCGCGATGCAGAGGATCAAAGGAGAGGTTCATAAAGAAGTTTGGAAGAGATCGTTTCAGATACGGCTGCGGATCTCCGCACCCATGGCCTTGCAGCCGACGAGTTGGCAGTTTTCCTGCATGATGTCGCCGCAGCGGAAGCCCGAGCGCAGCGTTTTATCCACCGCGCGCTCGATGGCGTCGGCCTCGGCGGCCATGTCGAAGCTGTAGCGCAGCATCATCGCGGCGGCCAGAATCGTGCCGATGGGGTTTGCCTTGTCCTGCCCCGCAATGTCGGGCGCGGAGCCGTGGATGGGCTCATAGAGTCCGTTCGTGCCGTCGCCCATGCTGGAGGACGGGATCATGCCGATCGAGCCCGTGATCTGGCTCGCCTCGTCGGAGAGGATGTCGCCAAAGAGGTTTTCGGTCACGATGACGTCGAACTGGCTCGGGTCGCGCACGAGCTGCATCGCCGCGTTGTCGACATACATGTGGCGAAGCTCGACATCGGGGTAGTCCTTCGCGACCTCAGTGACCGTTTTGCGCCAGAGACGCGAGGTGTCGAGCACGTTGGCCTTGTCGATGGAGGTGACGCGCTTGCGGCGTTTGCGCGCAGTCTCGAACGCGACGCGCGCGACACGCTTGATCTCGTGCTCGGAGTAGGCCATGATGTCGGTGGCCTTCTGCTCGCCGTTCGCCTCTTCCGTGCGGTGCTCGCCGAAGTACACGCCGCCGATGAGCTCGCGCACAACGATGAAGTCGATGCCGCCTTCCGCGATGTCAGCGCGCAGCGGGCAGGCGGCGGAGAGCTCGGAGAACATCTTGGCGGGGCGCACGTTCGTGTAGAGGCCCATGCCCTCGCGCAGCTTGAGCAGACCGCGCTCGGGACGGTTGGCGGCGGGCTGATTGTCCCACTTCGGGCCGCCGACTGCACCGAGCAGCGCGCTGTCCGCGTTGCGGCAGGTCGCTAAACTCGAATCCGGCAGCGGCACGCCGAATTTATCGATGGCGTTGCCGCCCATCGGCGCGTCGACGTAGGTGAAGGTGTGGCCAAACTTCGCGGCCACGGCGTCTAAAATGCCCATGGCCTCGGTAACGATCTCGGGGCCGATGCCGTCGCCCTTGATGATGGCAATGGTCTTGTTCATTTCGCCGCCTCCTTTGCCTTGAGCGAGGCCATCAGGCCGCCGCGCGCGATCATGTCCTTGATAAACGGCGGGAAGGGCTCGGCCTGATACGTCGTGCCCTTTGTCGCGTCTGTGATGACGCCGGTGTCGAAGTCGACCGTCACCTCATCGCCGTTTTCGATCTCCGCGCTCGCGGCGGGACACTCCAAAATAGCGAGGCCGATGTTGATGGCGTTGCGGTAGAAGATGCGGGCGAAATTCGCCGCGATGACGCAGGAGATGCCGCTCGCCTTGATGGCGACGGGCGCGTGCTCGCGCGACGAGCCGCAGCCGAAGTTTACGCCCGCGACCATAATGTCGCCGTCTTTGACGCGGTGGATGAAGTCCTTGTCGATGTCCTCCATGCAGTGGGAGGCGAGCTCCTTGTGGCTCTGGGTGTTCAGATAGCGCGCGGGGATGATGACGTCCGTATCGACGTGATCCCCATACTTATGGACAATGCCGTGTGCATTCATTTGTTCATGACCTCCTCCGGATGAGAAATGTGGCCGGTAATACCAGACGCCGCGGCGACAGCCGGAGAGGCGAGGTAGACCTCGCTGTCGACGTGGCCCATGCGGCCGACAAAGTTGCGGTTGGTGGTGGAAACGCAGCGCTCGCCGGCGGCGAGGATGCCCATATAGCCGCCGAGGCACGGCCCGCATGTGGGCGTGGAGACGATGCAGCCCGCGTCGAGGAAAATATCGGTGTAGCCCTCGTGCATGCAGGCGCGGTAAACTTCCTGCGTGGCGGGGATGATGATGCCGCGGACGTTCGGGGCCAGGTGATGCCCCTTTAAGATCGTGGCGGCGGCGGCCATGTCAGGGAGCTGGCCGTTCGTGCACGAGCCGATGACGATCTGGTCGATGGCGATGTCGCTGCCCTCGCGCGCGCTGTGCGCGTTTTCGGGCAGGTGCGGCCAGGCGACCGTGCAGTCGACTTTGCCGAGGTCGATGTCGATGACGCGCTCGTATTCCGCGTCGGGATCGGCCTCGAACGCTGTCCAGGGGCGGTCCACGCGGCCCTCAACATAGGCGCGCGTCACGTCGTCGACGGGGAAGATGCCGTTTTTGCCGCCCGCCTCGATGGCCATGTTGCAGATCGTCAGGCGGTCATAGATCGTGAGATTTTTGACGCCCTCGCCGGAAAATTCGATGGACTGGTAGCGCGCGCCGTCCACACCGATCATGCCGATGAGCGTCAGGATGACATCCTTGCCGGAGACGAACGGACGGAGCTTGCCGGTGAGATTCACCTTGATGGCGGACGGGACCTTGAACCACGTCTCGCCCGCGGCCATGGCCGCGCCCATGTCGGTCGAGCCGACGCCGGTGGAGAATGCGCCGAGCGCGCCGTAAGTGCAGGTGTGAGAGTCCGCACCGATCACGGCCTCGCCCGGGGCGACAAGCCCCTGCTCGGGCAGCAGCGCGTGCTCGATGCCCATCGTGCCGACATCGTAGAAGTGGTCGATGTCGAAGCGGCGGGCAAAGGTGCGGCACTGCTTGCACTGCGTGGCGGACTTGATGTCCTTGTTCGGTGCGAAGTGGTCCATCACCATGGCGATGCGGCTCTTGTCGAAGACTTTTTCAAAGCCCGCGGATTCAAATTCGTTGATGGCCACGGGGGTCGTGATGTCGTTGCCGAGGACGAGGTCGAGCTTTGCCTGGATGAGCTGGCCCGCGCGCACGCTCTCAAGTCCTGCGTGCTTGGCGAGAATTTTCTGCGTCATTGTCATGCCCATGTCGCGTTTCTCCTTTCAGTTGCCGGATTCCATGATCTTGTTGATGCCGTTGACGTAGGCGCGGATCGACGATTCGATGATATCGGTCGAGAGACCCGAGCCGGTGTACGAGCGCCCGTCGGGGCCGGAGACCTTGACCACGGCCTCGCCGATGGCGTCCTCGCCGTCCGTGACGGCGTTCAAGCTGAAGCTCTCGAGCTTCACGTCCATTTGGAGCATGCGGTTGATGGCCTTGAACGAGGCGTCCAGCGGGCCCGTGCCGATGGCGACATCTTCGATCTGCTCGTCGCCGCGCTGGAGCTTGATGCACGAGATGTTCGGCACGCCGTGGCCCGTGTTGACCACATGGCTCACGAGCCGGCAGCTGCCCTGCACCGCGGCCTGGCGGTGGAGCACGAGCGCCTCAATGTCGCTGCTCGTGATGTTCTTTTTCTTGTCGGCGAGATCCTTGAAGCGGGTGAACACGCTTTCAAGCTCCTCGTCGCTCAATTCGTAGCCCATGGATTCGAGCTTTTCACGCAGCGCGTGCTTGCCGGAGTGCTTGCCGAGCACCATCGTGTTCTGCGGGATGCCGACGTCGGTGGAGTTCATGATCTCGTACGTTCTTGCATTGGCAATGACGCCGTGCTGATGGATGCCCGACTCGTGCGCGAAGGCGTTCGCGCCGACGATGGCCTTGCTCGGCGGGATGGGCACGCCCGTGATGTTGCTCAGCAGCTTGCTCGAGCGGTAGATCTGCTTGGTGTTCACGCCGGTCTCGGCGTCGTAGAAGTCCTTTCTCGTGCGCAGCGCCATGACGATCTCTTCAAGGCTCGCGTTGCCCGCGCGCTCGCCGATGCCGTTGACCGTGCATTCGACCTGCGTCGCGCCCGCGCGGACGCATTCGAGCGAATTCGCGACCGCCATGCCGAGGTCGTTGTGGCAGTGAACGGAGATGTCGACGTGCTCGACGCCCTCGATGTTTTCACGCAGGTAGGTGATGAGGTCATACATCTCCTGCGGCGTGGAGTAGCCGACGGTGTCGGGCACATTCAGCGTCGTCGCGCCCGCGGCGACGGCAGTGGAGTAGCAATGGGCCAGAAATGCCCAGTCGGAGCGGGAGGCGTCCTCGGCGGAAAACTCGATGTCATCGCAATAGCTCTTGGCGTAGGCGACCATCTCGCGGATGCGGTCGATGACCTGCTCGCGCGTCATCTTGAGCTTGTACTCCATGTGGATGTCGCTCGTCGCGAGGAAGACGTGGATGCGGGGGTGGTTCGCTTCCTTCACGGCGTCCCACGCCGCGTCGATATCGCCCTTGGCGCAGCGCGCGAGCGAGGCGACCGTGCAGTTCGTCACCGCGGCGGCGATGGCCTGCACGCTCTTGTGGTCCATGGGAGACGCGATGGCGAAGCCCGCCTCGATCACGTCGACGCCCAGCTTTTCAAGCTGGCGGGCCATTTCGATTTTTTCCGTCAGATTCATGCTGCAGCCGGGGGACTGCTCGCCGTCTCGTAAGGTCGTGTCAAAAATTTTAATGCGCTTCATGGGGTGTTCCTCCTGCTTTTTTCTCTCGCATAGCAACAAAAAAAGCCTCCGTCTCTTCCCTTGAAGAGACGAAAGCTCAAAACTTCCGCGGTACCACTCTTGTTGGCATAAAATATGCCCGCTTTCTGCATCGGCTTAAAATCAAGCGAATGCGCCTCGTTGGTAACGGTGAGGAGATCCGGCTCCGCCTAAACGAATGTCTCAGCGAAGCTACTCAGGGGCCAGTGACATCATCCCGCTCTGCATTGCCTCGCAGCGACCGGCAACTCTCTGAAGCGTCTGTAGGACGAATTTTTCCCCGTCATGGTATTTGTGAACTATGAGATTTAATGATGCTACTATAATCGCCCGCCCCCGTTTTGTCAAGCAGGGAAAAAGAAATTTGCGCTTTTGACAAAAAACCGCGCGGCGGAAAAACATATTTTGCGCACTTTGAACGGAGAAAAAGGCGGGAGAGCAAAAGAAAAGGGAACGCGCAAGCATTCCCTTTTTTGATAGCTTGTTGCCTCAGCCGCCAAAGATCAGGCTGCCGAGCCCCGTGGAGGTCAAAAACAGAATGAGCATGACGACAGGGACGACATACTTCATCATCACGCTGTAGAGCTTGGCGCGGCCAAAGTGCTCGCCGTTTTTCTCGACCTCGGAAATGATCCATTTCGGCCCCACGACCCAGCCGACCAAAATGCTCGTGAGCAGGCTGATAAACGGCATGAGGAAGCTGTTGCTGATGTAGTCCATCACGTCGAGCAGCTGCGCGGTCGAGCCGTTGGGCAGCGGAAGCTCGAAGTAGAGCTCATTGTAGCCCATGCAGATGAGCACAGCCGTCACGAGCGAATAGACGCCCACGGCGGCGCACATCTCCTTGCGCGACTTGTGGAAAATCTCCATGCAGTTGGCGACGAGCGTCTCCATGACGGACACGCAGCTCGTCAGCGCGGCGAAGCCAAGCGCGAGGAAGAACACCGCACCGATGACGCGGCCCACGCCGCCCATCGCGGCGAAGACCTTCGGCAGGCTGATGAACGTCAGGCTCGGGCCGCTGGCCATGCCGTCGGTGCCGAGGAAGACATAGACGGCGGGGATGATCATCAATCCCGCGAGGAACGCGACGCCCGTGTCGAAAATTTCGATCTGGTTGTTGGCCTTGTTGAGGTCGACGTCGTCCTTGACGTAGCTGCCGTAGGTGATCATGATGCCCATGCTGACACTGAGCGAGAAGAAGAGCTGACTCATCGCGTCGAGCGCAATGTTCAAAAAGCGCTGGACGGTCAGGCCCGTGAAGTCGGGCTTAATGTAGACGAGCAATCCTTCGATACCCGTGCGCGTCATGCCGCTCTCGTCGGTGTAAGAGAGCGTGAGCGAGAAGATGGCGATGCCGATGATGAGAAGGAGCAGACCCGGCATGATGTAGCGGGAGTATTTTTCAATGCCCTTTTCAACGCCGCAGTACACGACCCACGCCGTCAGCGCCAAAAAGATCAGCATGAAGACGATGGGCGAGACGGGGGAGGTGATGAACGAGGTGAAGAACCCGTCCTGCGCGGCGGCATCGCCGCTTGAGACGAGGTAGAGGGTAAAATACTTCGTGATCCAGCCGCCGATGACGGAGTAATACGTCATGATGAGCGTGGGGACGAGGAAGGTGAGGTAACCCAAAAACTTCCACTTTTTGTTGAGCGTTGCAAAGGCATTGAGGGCGTTCTGCTTCGTGCGGCGGCCGATGGCTACGTCGGTCGTCAGCAGGGTGAAGCCGAATGTCAGCACCAGCACGAGGTAGACGAGCAGGAACAGTCCGCCGCCGTCCTTGGCGCAGAGATAGGGGAAGCGCCAGATATTGCCGACGCCCACTGCGCTGCCCGCCGCGGCCAGCACAAAGCCGAGCGAGCCGCTGAAACTACTGCTTTTTTTCATGTTCGATTCTCTCTTTTTTTTCATGTAAATGGAATGACTAATGCCCCATTATAGCAGAAGAAACCGAATTGGCAAGGGGAGAGACGCTGAAAATGCAGGAATTCTTGCGAAAATGTGAAAAAATATCTCACCAGCGGCTTGCTAATGAGATATTTTATTCATAACAGGATTAGATTTTGTCATGGCCGACGGCTTCGTCGGTGAAGACGGCCTCGAATTCCTCAGCGCTCATCGTCTCGTGCGCAAGCAGGAATTCCGCCACGGCGATGAGGTGCTTCTGATCGCGCGAGAGGATGTCCTCGCAGCGCTCGTAGGCCGCGTCGATGATGGACTTGACCTCCTCGTCGATCTGTGCGGCGACCTGCTCGGAATACGGCTTGGCCTGTGCCATCGAGCGGCCGATGAAAATTTCATCGTGGCCGGATTCGAACGAGATCGAGCCGAGCCTGTCGCTCATGCCGTACACCGTGACCATCTTGCGCGCAATCTGCGAGGCGCGCTGGATGTCGTTCGACGCGCCGGTCGAAATGTCGCCGAGCATCAGCTTTTCCGCCACGCGCCCGCCAAGCAGCGAGACGATCTGCTCTTCCATATAGCGCTTGGACTGGTACGAGCGGTCCTCCGTGGGCAGCGAGATCGTCATGCCGCCCGCGCCGCCACGCGGGACGATCGTGATCTGGTGCACAGGGTCGTGCGTCGGCAGCGCGTGCATCACGATGGCGTGACCGGCCTCGTGATAGGCGGTCAGCTTGCGCTCGTGCTCGCTGACGACGCGGCTCTTCTTCTCGGGACCTGCGATGACCTTGATCTCCGCCTCGGAGAAATCAGCCATCGTGATGAGCTTGCTGCCGCGGCGCGCGGCGAGCAGCGCCGCCTCGTTCGAGAGGTTCTCGAGGTCCGCGCCCGTGAAGCCGGGCGTTCCCTTGGCGACGGTGGAGAGGTCCACATCCTCGGCAAGGGGCTTATTCTTGACATGGATCTTCAGGATCTCCTCGCGGCCGCGGATGTCGGGAAGCCCCACGTAGACCTGACGGTCGAAGCGGCCCGGGCGCAGCAGCGCGGGGTCGAGGATGTCGGCGCGGTTCGTCGCCGCCATGACGACGACGCCCTGATTCGTACCGAAGCCGTCCATTTCGACGAGCAGCTGGTTGAGCGTCTGCTCGCGCTCGTCGTGGCCGCCGCCGAGGCCCGTGCCGCGCTGGCGGCCTACGGCGTCGATCTCGTCGATGAAGATGATCGCGGGGGCGACCTTTTTCGCCTGTTCGAAGAGGTCGCGCACGCGGCTCGCGCCGACGCCGACATACATCTCGACAAAGTCAGAGCCGGAGATCGACAAAAACTGCACGCCCGCCTCGCCCGCGACCGCGCGGGCCAGCAGCGTCTTGCCCGTGCCCGGAGGGCCGACAAGCAGCACGCCCTTGGGGATGCGCGCGCCGAGGTCGATGAACTTGCCCGGCGCTTTCAAAAAGTCGACGATCTCCTGCAATTCCTCTTTTTCCTCGTCCGCACCGGCGACGTCAGAGAACGTCGTGGGGCGCTTATTGTCCCCGCCGGTCTTGAACGACGCCGTGCCGAACTTCGCCATGCGGTCGCCGCCGCCTCCGCCTGCGGAGCGGAGGGAGAGGAAGTACCAGATGGCGAAGATGCCGAGCACCGCTAAAATATAAGGCGCGAACATCGCGACATAGTTGATCGAGTGGTCGGCGGTGAAGTCGTAGTCCTCAATGATGCCGTCGGCCTTCTGCTGCTCGATGAGCTCGCCTAAGTCGTCATAGAAGAGCGTCACGCTGAAAAGGTCCTTTTTGAGCTCCGTTTTGCCGTCGATGGGCTCGCGCAGCTTCATGCGCAGCGTGGTGTCCGTCACCGTGAAGGCCGAGACCTGCTCGGATTCGAACAGCTCGCGTACCTCGGCATACGACGGTTCGGCCTCCACCGGCTTGTTCATAAAGCCGTAGACGCCGACGAGCACCAGCAGCACCAGCAGATACGGCAAAAGATTGGGACGCTTGGTCTGTTGAGTCAATGGGATATCCTCCTTGCACTGCAAAGATAAAAGCCTCGCAGAGTTTCTGCCCGCAAGGGGCACGCGACATCCGTAGAGCAGCAGAGCTGCTAACGGCTGTCCAGACGCCCGCAGGCGTGAAAAAATGTGAGATCGTTATTTCCAACGACAAGTGCGTCGGAAATAACACCGCTCGCTCCGCAAACGTGCGAGCGATAGCGAGTGCGCTGCAGCGGAGTGCAGCCTTCTCAAAAAACAGCGTTTGCTGTTTTTTGAATCAGTTGGCGTAAACCTCGGGCTTGAGCACGCCGATGTACGGCATATTGCGGTACTTCTGGGCGTAGTCGAGGCCGTAGCCGACGACGAATTCGTCGGGCACTTCAAAGCCTGCGAGGTCGGCGGCGATGGGCTTGGTGCGGCGGGCGGGCTTGTCGAGCAGCGTCACGACGGTCACGCTGGAAGCGCCCTTGGTCATAAAGTAATTCTTGAGGAAGTAGAGCGTGTTGCCGGAGTCGAGAATGTCCTCGATGACGACAATATCGCGGCCCGTGATGTCCTGCTGGAGATCGCGCGTGATCTGCACGACGCCGGACGAGGTCGTCGCGTTCTGATAGGACGAGACGGCGATGAATTCAATGTCGCTCTTGAGCTGGCAGGCGCGCACGATGTCGGCCATGAAGATGAAGGAGCCCTTCAGCACGCCGAGAAACAGAGGATTTTTGCCCTTGAGGCGCTCGTAGAGCTCGTCGCCCATCTCCTGTACGCGCGTTTTGAGCTGCTCCTCGGAATACAGTACCTTCAGGATATCCTGATCCATATTGCTCTTAGCCATAGCTTTTTTCTCCACTTTCTTTTTATTCGTATTTGTTGTATCTGATGCGGC
>ERZ1026898.1386-NODE-1386-length-12120-cov-3.478492_pt1 | contig 12120 bp, 7 predicted proteins | sample MGYA00380178_ERZ1026898 | MGnify/ENA primary metagenome ERZ1026898 (study PRJEB33269, sample SAMEA4719814) | human gut metagenome | biome: human-associated habitat; feature: organic feature; material: feces | place: Cameroon | collected 2013-10 ... | reverse complement strand
ACGGGCAAGTATCCAGTATTACTTTGCCAAGTATCCTTGCTTCGTTTTTCACCCTATTTCATTGGACAGTCTCAAGGGAGTCTGCTCAGTAACTCACCGAACAGGGGATGCCCAGTGCACGGATGCGCTCTCCTATGGCATCGAGCACCGCTGCAGGTGTCTTCTGCAGCCCGCTGGCAGGCGTTTCGCGGTCAATGGTATATATCATCACTTGACGTGGACTAATGCGCTGCAGGGCGCTCAGATAGGGCTGTATGTAGTCTTCGCCGGTATTGTCGATGGGTTCGCCGTCAAGCGTTCCGCCCATGAACATCGTCTGTATGATGCAATGGCCATCGAAGGCAGCCAGCTGCTCCACCTGCTCCTCCACACTGTAATGCCCCTGCGGGCGATCTACCTTATTTATATAAGCGCTGCTTACGGTATCCAGTTTCAGTATGTTGTTGTCAAAGAGCATCAGTGCCTCCCTCACCTCGGGACGGCTTATCTGGGTGGCATTGCTCAGTATGCTCATCTTGGCAGTCGGGCAACATTCATCACGCACCGTCTTCACACGGCGGACGATAGCGGGAAACTGAGGGTTGAGCGTAGGTTCCCCATTGCCGGCGAAAGTGAGCACGTCGGGTGTCACTCCCTGCTGGCGCATCTCGGCCAGCTTGCTCCTGAGCGCCTGCTCCACTTCATCTATGGTGGGCAAGGCATTGTGCGTGCGGTGGTCCTTGTTGAATCCACACTCACAATAGACGCAGTCGAAACTGCATAGTTTGCCTCCATGCGGCAGGAGGTTGATACCCAGCGAAATGCCCAGACGACGGCTGTGGATGGGGCCGAAGACAGGTGAAGGATAGATGACAGTGCTCATAACTTTACTTCTCAATGTTTCCATACAGGATGCGATTCCTGCTTACGGAGGGCAAAGTTAGGGGTAAAAGCGTAAATAGTGCTAACTTTACCTAAACAATTATAACAATCCGCTTTTTTGTGCTCCACTGTTACACGCTAACGTAAATCTTTGTATTTTTGCACATAAATAGTATGAAAAGGATAGTTTCCATAGCTGCGCTGCTCCTGTCGGCCACCTGCATGTGGGCGCAAGAGGATGTGGATGACGTGATGACTCTGGGTGGACCCGAAACCTTCGGCTATAAACTCAAGAATCAGATATACCGTTATCCCAAACCCATAGTGGAGCGCGGTGACACCATGTGGTGCTATCTCTTGCCCGAGATATGGGTATATCCGCCCATCCAGTTCAAGAGCGAGAAGCAGCGCAGGCAGTACAACAGGCTTGTGTATAACGTCAAGCGCGTGCTTCCACTGGCCCAGAAGGTCAATCTCATGATTTCGGAAACCTATCAGGTGCTCGAACAGTTGCCCGACAAGAAAAGCAAGGAGGAGCACATGAAGGCAGTGGAGAAGGAAATCAAGAATACCTACACGCCCGAGATGAAGAAGTTGACCTACTCGCAGGGCAAACTCCTCATCAAGCTGGTTGACCGTGAATGCAACCAGTCAAGCTACGAGATAGTGAAAGCCTTCTTCGGTCCGGCCAAGGCTGCATTCTATCAGGTGTTTGCCTGGACGTTCCGTGCAAGCCTGAAGAAAGAGTATAAGCCCGAGACCGATGACCGTCTCATCGAGCGGGTTGTGCACCAGGTAGAGAGCGGGCAAATATAGTCCAGATGACCATTCCGGCCGTTACGCTCACGTTCATGCTGTGCTTGGTGCCGAACTGCGGTATCTCCAGACAACCGTCGCACATATCCACCACCTGCTGCTGTACACCCTTCACCTCATTGCCCATCACTATGGCATACTTGCCGTTGGGTTCTGCCTGGAAGTCCTGAAGCATGGTACTTCCCTCACACTGCTCCACAGCCAGCACGCGGTAGCCTTGTTCGTGCAGCCACTTGACAGCATCCTCGGTGCGCTCGAAGTATTTCCAATCCACACTCTCCTCGGCTCCCAGCGCCGTCTTGTGTATCTCCACATGGGGTGGAGTGGCGGTGATGCCGCACAGGCACAAGCCCGAGAGACGGAACGCATCTGCCGTGCGGAACATGCTGCCCACGTTGTAGAGGCTCCTCACATGGTCAAGCACCACCACCAGAGGAAACTTGCTGGCCGAATGGAAGTCATCCACATTCATGCGCTGCATCTCTGTCACCTTCAGTTTTCTCATATTATATCTATTGATACCCAAAATTTTCCCATCCCTATAGGAAAAGGATGGGAAAATTGTATTTCAATTTTTGAATTCAAAATGATTTTCTATTTGCTCCACTTTATTTCCTGTACCTTCTTCATTTTGTCACGAAAGACAAGAACATAAAATCCCTTTGAAAGAGATGAAACGTCAATGTTCCCTTGCCGATAAATCATTCCCGTCTGTTTACACATTCCGCTTGGCCAATCTCTTATTTCATATTCTGTTACAGGAACTGCATTCGTAAAATCATAACTAATGGTGTTATTATTTATGTTTACTTTTCCATTTGCAAATTGATTGGCTTCTTGTTTTAGATCAATTGTAAAGGAATCACCAGTAACACTTCCGTTCTTATTGATATAAGTCACCTTAAAAGTCGATGGATATCTCTTGTTCATATATGCAATAAACTTGCCTGTCTTAAAATTCTCCACATCATAAGTATAAGGTACTGGATAGTCAGCATCTGTCTGTTCTACTGTTACTCGTGTTGTGCCCTCCAAATTACAGATTCCTATTTCAACATCTACATAAACATCCTCATCTGAATACGATGTGAAGGAACGTCCGCTACGCAAAATAAGATTTTCTTCACTTTCTGTATAATTATCAAGCTCCGCTTTGGGCTTTTGAGGGACATAATCATAAAGATAATAGTCTACTATCCAATTATAGTATCTTTGTCCAGCCCCCCAAGATATTGATACTTCCTTTAATTTCAAATAGCCTTCTACCGTTCTAGCGTAATTCTCGTTATCTGAAAGTTCCGAAAGTGACCTGTATTTTCTCCAAGCACCATTTTTGAGCAAAACATATTTACCCTCTTCGTTAGCCTCTGCCCTTGATGACAAGTAATCCTGTAGATTTTCGTTATTTTTACTCAATGTCTTAGAAAAGACTCTCTCTGATGCCGATTTCATCCCACGATAGGCAATTACATTATCTGAATTTGTCGTGTTAAATACATCAGCACCTCCAATCCCAGTTGCTATATCTCTTTTCCAACCACAAAAAGTAAAGTAGTCATCAATAGACTGACCTATATATCTTATATAAGATCCCTTTGCAATGCCGTATTGCATTATTGCTGTTTCCACATTATTATGGTCAGCCGCAAAGTAATTCAGAGAAATCCCAGGCTTATATGGGGCGTCACTCACTAATGGCCATTTTGTATTGCCAGAGACTAGTTGCATATAGGCATTACCTGATGTAGCCATAATATAATTCTCTGAGGGGGTATTACCAACAAGAAGTGCATGAGTAAAATCATTTTCCGTAGGCAGAGCCACAAGTTCTTCATTCGTACATGTAGCCTTAAAAACAAACCCCGTAGCTTTCAGCAAAGCCTGTATTGCTACCGTAACGAAATCATACTTCTGAGAACTTATCAAAGATGGATCCAGACTATAATCAAAAGGCTGATTTGATGCAAAGTCAATATTAACATCTGCAGACTCAAAAAAATCCAAGATTTTCTCTTCATCCACCTTAAACTCCCCGCCCAAAATCTGCACTATCCTTTTTGTACGAATTTTATCCGTTCCCAAAGAATAAGATGTCACTCCCACATTATCTGTGTACGAAGATACAGACGCCAAACATTTGCTGTCAGACATCCGAACAAAACCCACTGTAACATTTATGGGATAAGTTGTCGGGATGATGTCTTCAACCAATTTACAAGCATACTCAAACGCCCCCTTGACAGATTGAGAAATTTTACTTCCCTTATACGTCACATTGATTATTGTTCCACCATAAATAGTGCGTGACGAAGGTTCCTCTATCTTCAATGGGCTATTGGTCGAAGAATAAACCCCATTTGGCTTCTGAGCACTTATATCATTCCAGCCTATCAGAGCAGTCATGACAATACCTACAAACACTTTTCTCATCTTACTTGTATTTTTTTTGTTAGCAATCTCTGATTGTTTTTTTTCTCCACTTTCAATATATATTGTCCTGAATGAAGAGTAATTTCTGCCCCTTCTCCCACGTCAGAGCAAGAGTACAGTTTTCCATTCATGTCATATACGCAAACCTTTGACATGTCTTCACACTCTACACGCACACGTTTTCCCCACAGCATTACCTTACACATACCATCTGCATTTTTGCTACTTATGTATGACGGCCTCAAAATGCGAAGCGGAGCACTTTTGTATGTACCATAATCATTCCACACATAACAATATATGCTGTTTCCCCATCCCCCTGGCTCTATAATATACTCAAGTCCAAAATCCTTGGAAAACACAGTATCTTGAAATGTTTCAAACCTGTTTGGATTTTCCTGAATAACATATATTGACACATACTCGTATCTCTCAGTATCAATTTTTAGTCTCGTGATAGGCCAATCCTCGTCCCCTTCTTCCGACCACGTTTCAACCTCTTCTAGCACAGGACATTTTGGGATTACATCAAAAAAATAATTTCTCGACACGATGCTTAAGCACGCACTATCTCCATACTTATGAGCATAGACGGTACACACAAAACGACAAGAATCAGGGTTAATACAGAGAGTCTGTCCATCATACGCCGACAAGAAACCAAATTGTGGCGATACAGCCTTTTTAAAAGTACAGCCAAACAGATGAGGACGAACTCGGAAAGAAAAACATGAATCCTTAGATATAGTTATGACCTCCTTCTCGCCCATGACATTGACAAGCCAAACCTTCCATATCACGCTATCAACCTCTAAATCCATATCATTTAATTTTGGAGATAAGGATATGCTGTCCCCATCGCAGAAAGTATCATTATCTTCTTTGCCATTAACCTTAACAGCCAAATCCAATTGTCGCGTTCTTTTATTGTATCTATTCTTTGCGGGAATCTCATCCAATTCAACATATTTAATAGTATAACCATAAGAGTTTTCTAAAGACACGTCCACATAGGCATGCATACCATTCACCAAAGGGCCAACATGAAGATTTCCATCTGTTACATCGTAAGAATATACAGAGCCTGCATCATCAGAAACTGTGACAATACCACTTTCGGCACCTCTCTGGCGTACAACCATATCAAATTCGTAGAATCCAGTGGCAAGATTCTGCTTGTTTGAAAAGACTATCTCATCTACATACGGCCTTGTTTCTAACGTGAGAGGATACGAATACTCTTTTCCTCCATATTGGCATATTACCCTTGCTTGCAGACAATTGAAACTATCCAAAAGTTCGTTCTTAACCATCTGTTGAAATTCCACATGCTTGCCATACTTTGCCTCTTGTGTTATATAAGTTCCATCACTATATTCTTGATAATACCATACATAGTGTTCATCCTTGCCATCTGAGTCTGGACCTTCCAATCTAAAACACAGATTTTTATATACCGACCCATATCCTTGGGCATCAACACTATCACATACTATCCTGGCATCATGAGCATTCACCTTCCACCCAATTTCTCCCAACACATCCAGCAACTCACCTGGGATTGCCAGCATTTGTGCATTGTTATCCATAGGATACTCCATTATGTTATCATATCCCAGCGAAAAATACCTTCCACTAAGATTTTTAACAAACTCTTTACAGTTATATAACGGATAACAGTATTCAGTTCCCTTCACCGACAAATTTCCCTTAAAAAAACTTTCTATTAACGAAGAGGTAAAAGAAAATGACAATCTTTGCCCATCATTATACAACAAACGGTCAAATGGTGACAATTTTCGCGGGACAGCAAATCCCCATCTACCTCCTCTATCTACGACTGAACTTCCAAACCCTAAAATATGAGCGATATGACGCAATAAATACGTTGTTAAAGCATACTCTCCAGAATACATATCATCATATAGCCAGAAACATCCCCAATCCACACAAGCATTAAGCTTAATTGTATCTTTTGCTCCATCACCATTATCATCTGTAGATTTTCCTATACGTTGTACACTCAAACTTCTCGGAACAGACTCCGTTTTAGAAATTCGCTTGTACAATACAGTGGTCGATATTGCAACATCCTGGGGCATATCCTCAGACATACATACATAAAAGTCAACAGGCTGAGACACATTAAGTCTGTCTTCCCAAAGATCCATTGCCAGTCTTAGGCTATGAACCACCCCTTCCGTCATAAAATAATTATCATCATAAAAAGCGAAGAATTTTCCCTGCCTAGATACAACCGTTCTACGGTTGGACGCATTGGAAAGACTATATATCTCACAACCCTTTTTTGTTTTCGTATGTACAGGAAACTTTGCATCTACCATATCTGTGTAAACAACATACCCATTATCCTCATCCTCCACATTGGCAGAATAAGACAATGCATGAAACAGAAGAAAAAACACATTCAGCATCATAAATTTCCTACTTGCGCTCGTAATCACCCTCATCTGTCTATAGTTTTTAATTTACTTTAATTGGCATTCTTGTAAATTATGAGAATGCTAGTCGTAAGACAATAACAAATTACCATAATACTCTCATATGTTAGACTTCACCAAGTACTGCTTAGAACTCAATAAAGAATAACTGACTTAATGCAAAGGTAAACATAAAATATGAAAAAACATTCCTTTCGGAGGAATTTATCAAATAAACAAGGCATTTTATTCTATTTCACTTGGCAAGATCATCGACGAAGCCCTAGGCATACACAACTCGGCCTATTATGGCTACCAGTATAACGAGATAATGTTGGTTCATCTGGAAATGAAGTCAATACTGTTCTGTTAATGTAGGCTAATCGTTATTTAAAATCAATGAAATAGAGTTGTATACATTCAATTTAGCAGAACGATTTGAATTGGTATTTTTGCAGCCAGACAGAATGAGTGCAAAATGAACAAATACAAATATGTATTCGCTCTATTGATAGAGTTTCTAAACAATGACAAGTTCCGCCCGTCATGTTAACAAGTACAATGGTAACCGTTGCATCAAACATCTCACCCGTAGGAACCGACTCCTTGCCCTGATGTTTGGACAACTCAGTAACAAAGAGAGTCTGCGGAATACAAGTGGCTTTTGAAGTCCATCAGTCCAAGTGATTCCATCTCTGCATGGGACGAAAAACAATCATCGCCAAGACGACACTGGCCACAGCCAACCAGAACCACGACTACCACATTTTTGACTAGTTCGATTTCTACATGATGAAACAAGCGGTAGAGAAACGGACGGTGGACATATTCACATCCCCTACTCCATTTTGCAGACTCTCACACACATTTAAAGACAGTCTATTGCTGTTCATGACAAAAGTCATGCACGCTTACCTCCCTATCAAATTGCCTTTCGTTAGTACTGGCCATTATTTTACTTTCCCATTCCACACTTAGAAACAAAAAATGAACCTACTTGCTAAAAACCGAGAAATAATATTCGTAAGGAAAAGCAAGGCACTTTTTTAGCCACAAGAAAAAGCTTATTCAAGCAAAAATTGTTAATTTTGCACATTGACACAAAGCTGTTGATAATTTCACGCAATGCGTTAACTAAATATTTAGAACATAGAGAGGAAAACCATTGATGACTATGTGGATAACCGGGCACAACAGTGTTGATAACCCTGGGAAGCCGTGTTGATAACCTCGGGAAGCGCGCTGGCAGCAGCCGTGCAGCCGACTGGCATTATGCACACTATTCACTGCCTATCATCATCATATACTCTCTCTTTAATATGAGATTTAACTGAATATAATAATATGGACAACTCTAAATGGCAGGAGAAGGGTTACGCCGATGAGCCCATACCCGCAGGAACAGACCTGAAAGCTGAGATTCGCCGCATGTGCAAGGAGAAGAACGCAGTCATCATGGCGCATTACTACACCCAGGGCGACATACAGGATATAGCCGACTTTGTGGGTGACAGCCTGGCTTTGGCACAGAAGGCTGCCCAGACTGATGCAGACATCATCGTGATGTGCGGTGTTCACTTCATGGGAGAGACCAACAAGATTCTCTGTCCCGACAAAATGGTACTGGTGCCCGACCTCAATGCGAAGTGCTCGCTGGCAGAAAGCTGCCCCGTGGATAGCTTCAGCAAGTTTGTCAAGGAGCATCCCGGCCACACCGTGATAAGCTATGTCAACACCACTGCCGCCACCAAGGCTCTGACCGATGTGGTGGTTACCAGCGGCAACGCAAGGCAGATAGTGGAGAGTTTTCCCAAGGACGAGAAGATCATCTTCGGTCCTGACCAGAACCTGGGAGGCTACATCAACAGCATCACCGGCCGCAATATGGTGCTGTGGAACGGTGCCTGCCACGTGCACGAGAAGTTCTCGCTGGAGAAGATACTGGAGCTGAAGAAGGAGCATCCAGGTGCCAAGATACTGGTGCATCCCGAGTGCAAAGGTCCGGTGGTGAAGGTGGCCGACAAGGTGGGCTCTACTGCCGCGCTGCTCAAATACAGCATCGCCGATGCTGCCACCGAATTCATAGTGGCCACCGAGAGCGGCATACTGCACGAGATGCAGAAAGCCTGCCCCCAGAAGACCTTCATCCCCGCACCTCCCAGCGACAGCACATGTGCCTGCAATGAGTGCAACTACATGAAGCTGATAACCATGGAGAAACTCTACAACTGCCTGAAGTATGAGTGGCCGAAGGTTGAAGTGGATCCCGAAATAGCACGCGAGGCTGTGAAACCCATACAGCGCATGCTGGATATATCAGCCAAACTGGGACTGTAATACAGCATCAAGACAAAAGCCAATGGAACTACTGAAACGGATCAGCGCACTGCTGGCCAACTACACATCGCCTTTCGTCATCCTGACAGCCATAGTGGCTATGTGGAAGCCAGAACTATTCGGATGGGTACAGAGCGGCAATGTGGCGAGCGTCATACTTGGACTCATCATGCTCACAATGGGCTGCACACTCAGTACCAATGACTTCCGCATCCTCATGCAGCGTCCTCTGGACATCTGCATAGGTGCCATTGCACAATACACCATCATGCCTCTGCTGGCATGGGGACTGAGTCAGCTGTTCGGGCTAAATCCCTTTATGGCAGCCGGGCTTATTCTTGTGGGATGCTGTCCGGGTGGCGTAAGCAGCAACATCATGAGCTTTCTGTGCCATGGCGATGTAGCCTACAGTGTAGGAATGACCACAGTGAGCACGCTGCTGGCACCTTTTGTCACACCCATGCTGGTGTATTGGCTGGCAGGAACAAGCATCGAGGTGAATGCCTGGGGAATGTTTCAGAATATCCTGGTAGTTACCCTCATCCCGGTGTGCATGGGCTGTGCATTCAACTATATGCTGGGCAAGAAGGCTGTGTTTCAGGACTTGCAGCGCGTGATGCCTGGCTTGAGTGTCATCTGCCTCGCACTCATCGTGGGCGGTGTGATATTCTCGGTGCATCCACTCTTGCTGCAGAACGGCCTGCAACTGGTGCTTCTCACGCTCAGCGTAGTGTTCCTGCACAACGGACTTGGATACCTGCTGGGCTATAGCGTAGGCACTCTGTGTGGCTTCAGTACTGCCAAGAAGCGCACACTCAGCATCGAAGTTGGCATGCAGAATGCCGGTATGGCCACTGTGTTGTCACGCAACTTCATGGCTACACCTGCACTGATAGCTGCCAATCCAATGGCTGCACTGAGCCTCGTACCATGTGCCCTGAGCTGTGCCTATCACAGTATAAGTGGCACACTGCTGGCAGGACTCTTCCTGCTGAGCGACAAGCGGAGAAACAAGAAGGAACTGCATTGAGAAAAGAAAAGTGCTCCTGAGAGAAGGGCAGCACATCATATTGTTTAACCAAGACAAGAGAGAGAGACAAGTCAAATGGGAGAGTTACCCACTCTGGTAAGCGACCTCGCCTACATACTGATAGTTGCGAGTGCTGTCACAATCGTCTTCAAGCGGTTGCACCAGCCTCTGGTGTTGGGCTACATAGTGGCCGGCTTCCTGGCCGGACCACACATGCCTTATACCCCATCGGTATCCAACCTGGGCAGCCTGGAGGACTGGAGCCAGATAGGAGTCATCTTCATGATGTTTGCCCTCGGGCTGGAATTCTCCTTCAAGAAGATTGTGAAGATGGGCATAAAGCCTATCGCATCGGCTCTGCTCGTCATGGCTTGCATGATAAGCGTGGGCAGTGCAGTGGGCCATAGCTTTGGGTGGGGCAGTATGGACCGCCTGTTCCTGGGCGGTATGCTGGCCATGAGCAGTACCACTATCATCTACAAGGCCTTTGGCGACCTCGGTCTGAGCAACAAGAAGTTCGCTTCCACAGTGCTCTCTGTGCTTATCCTCGAGGATATTCTGGGCATTCTGCTGATGGTCATACTGAGCACTATGGCCATCAGTCATGGTGTGGATGGCGACCAGATAATGGGCAGCATACTCAAGTTGGGCTTCTTCCTCATCCTATGGTTCATAGTGGGTGTGTGGCTGGTGCCCGTCATCCTGCGTCGGGCACGCAAATACATCAATGCCGAAACACTGGTGGTGGTGTGTGTGGGACTGTGCTTCCTGATGGTGGTCATAGCAGCGGGAGTGGGCTACAGCGCAGCTTTCGGAGCCTTCATGATGGGCAGCATCCTGTCGGAGACCATCGAGGCAGAGCGCATCGAGCACACCATATCGCCGCTGAAAGACCTCTTCGGAGCTGTCTTCTTTGTGTCAGTGGGCATGATGGTTGACCCTTCGGTACTCATACAATACTGGTGGCCCATTCTGGTCATCTCGCTGGCCGTCACTCTGGGGCAGATGGTATTTGGCAGTCTGAGCTTCCTCGTGACCGGAAACTCGCTGCACAACTCCATCCAGAGCGGCTTTTCGCTGGTGCAGATAGGTGAGTTTGCATTCATTATAGCCGCATTGGGACAAAGCCTGCATGTGACCAGCAAGTTCCTCTATCCCGTAGTGGTGGCGGTGAGCATACTCACCACATTCCTCACTCCATACATCATCCGTCTGGCTGACCCTGCATACCGATGGGTGCAGAAACTGCTTCCACAGAGCATGACAGAACGCATCCATGAGCGCCAGCGCAGCATGCGCGGTGCCATCCCGGTGCTTACGGGCGTGGGAGCAGCATGGAAGGGGTACATTCGTGCTGTGCTTCTGCAGACAGGTGCCTACCTTACACTCTGTGTGGCATTTATCCTCTTCAGCTTTGCCAGCCTGCTGCCTCTGGCCCGTCATCTGCTCACCCACTGGCCGGGAAACATCGTGTGCGGGCTCATCACCCTGCTCCTGGTGGCTCCATGCGTGCGTCCAATCGTCATGCGACGCAGCCACTCGGCTTATGCCAAGGAAATACACAGTGCCGGCAAGGTGCATGTATTCTTCTTCGCAATAGTGGCCGTGCTGAGGTTCAGCGTGGGATGTTCGGTCATCTACTATATTCTCAATTTCCTCTCACCCTACTGGTGGGTGTGGCACATAGCGGCCAGTGCGGCTCTCATGCTGCTCATGCTGGCCAGCCGATGGGTCAAATGGCTCAGCATCAAGTTGGAGCGAACCTTCATGCAGAACCTCAAGAGCCGCGAGATAGTGAGCGGAGCAGACTATAGCAGAAGGCTCATGGGACAAGATCTGCACATTGCGCGGGTGGAGGTGCCGCTCAACACGCGCTGGGGTGGCCGAACGCTGGCCGAACTCAACCTGGGAAGCAGCGAGCACATCAACATAGTGGCGCTCATCAGAGGCCGTTTGCGCATCAACATTCCCAGCGCTGCCAACTGCATCTACCCCGGCGACATCGTGGAGGTGGCAGCCGACGACGAATCGATAGGCCGACTGCAAAGCCGACTGCAGAGCGAAGTGTATGCCGCTGATGGTACCGACATGCCTCACAACAGGCTCTCGCTCCAGCGCCTGCAGCTGGATGCAGCCAGCGAGCTGTGTGGCCATACACTGGCCGGAACCAACTTCCGCACCCGATATTCATGCATGGTGATAGGC
>ERZ1026898.1384-NODE-1384-length-12134-cov-7.809421_pt1 | contig 12134 bp, 10 predicted proteins | sample MGYA00380178_ERZ1026898 | MGnify/ENA primary metagenome ERZ1026898 (study PRJEB33269, sample SAMEA4719814) | human gut metagenome | biome: human-associated habitat; feature: organic feature; material: feces | place: Cameroon | collected 2013-10 ... | reverse complement strand
AGATCGTCACGGACGCGAGGGTCATCAACGACCATGTGGACAGGACACTCTTCGTCGTCAGGGCCGGGCTGTTCGACAAGGCCATGCTCCCGGACCTCGACGCGCTCTACCGCGACGGGGAGTACAGGGGACTCTGCTGCGTCCTCAACGGGACCGCGTCCTCCGACGGCTACTACGGCCACTACGGGCGATACGGCTACCACACCTACTCCTACTACGGCAAGGAGAAGTAGCGGAGGGCGGCGGCGACAACATCCACAACAAGGCCTACACAAGTGACCTAATCGGAAGAGGCCAGAACAATACAAACTAAAAAACAAAACAATATGTCAGTTTTCACAGACAAGATCCTCCTGATCACAGGAGGTACCGGCAGTTTCGGCAACGCCGTGCTCCGCAGATTCCTTGACTCAGACATCAAGGAGATAAGAATATTCAGCCGTGACGAAAAGAAGCAGGATGACATGCGTCATGCCCTTCAAAATCCAAAGGTAAAATTCTTCATAGGCAACGTGCGCGACAAGTCATCCGTTGACATAGCCATGCGTGGGGTGGATTATGTGTTCTCCGCCGCAGCCCTCAAGCAGGTTCCATCCTGCGAGTTCTTCCCGATGGAAGCCACAAGAACCAATGTCGAGGGCACAAACAACGTTCTTCTCTCCGCCATTGAGCATAGAGTCAAAAACGTGGTCGTGCTGTCAACTGACAAGGCAGCATACCCGATCAACGCCATGGGCATAAGCAAGGCCCTGATGGAGAAAGTCGCTATCGCAAAAGGACGCGAACTTGGAGAGAATGCAAATACCACAATCTGTTGCACACGTTACGGCAATGTGATGGCATCCAGAGGCTCCGTCATTCCGCTTTGGGTGGAGCAAATGATGGAAGGCAAACCAATCACTATCACGGATCCGAACATGACCCGTTTCATGATGACACTTGATGACGCTGTGGATCTGGTTGTCTATGCCTTCACACATGCGCACAACGGAGACCTATTCGTTCAGAAAGCGCCTGCGGCGACCCTCATGACTCTCGCCACAGCTCTTAAGGAAATATATTCAAAAGTCAAACCCGAATACGGTGAGACGGAAGTCAAGGTCATCGGCACCCGCCATGGCGAGAAACTCTACGAGACACTCGTCACGAGGGAGGAAATGGCTCGTGCGATCGACATGGGCAACTATTTCCGCATTCCTTGTGACACCCGTGACCTCAACTACGACAAATTCTTCACCGAGGGCAACACCGACATGACCAAGATCGAGGACTACCACTCCCACAACACCCGCAGACTCGACATCGATGGCATGAAAGAACAATTGATGCGTCTGCGCTTCATTCAGGAAGATCTCGGACTTATCCCTCATGCCAAGGCACGTGACATAAGGTCTGAATAAAAGCGGTCATTCCCCTATCACTTATCCAACTACCTAACAAAAATCAATTCAATGAATATACTTGTGACCGGAGCCAAAGGCTTTGTCGGCCGGAACCTCTGCGCGCAGCTCAACAACATAAAGGACGGCAAGGCGAGATTCTACGGAATAGCACCCGCAACATCGGAGACCGAACCAAAGATCACCGAGGTCTATGAATATGACATCGACTCCACACCAGAACAGCTTGATGAATATTGCAGCAAGGCCGACTTCGTCTTCAACCTGGCCGGCGTGAACCGTCCAAAGGATCAGGCTGAGTTCATGTCTGGCAATTTCGGATTCGCATCCACTCTTCTGGACATGCTGAAAAAGTACGGTAACACTTGTCCGGTAATGCTTTCCAGCTCAATCCAAGCAACATTATCCGGACGTTTCGGGGACAGTGAATATGGCCGCAGCAAAAAAGCCGGAGAAGAACTCTTTTTCCAATATTCCGAAGAAACCGGAGCCAAAGTCCTTGTTTACCGTTTCCCGAATCTCTTCGGCAAATGGTGCCGCCCGAACTACAACAGTGTTGTAGCGACATTCTGTAACAACATCGCCAACGACCTGTCCATTCAGGTCAACGATCCTAATGTCGAACTGGAACTCCTCTACATCGATGATCTTGTGGACGAGATGATTTCCGCATTGAAAGGGGATGAGCATCACTGCGAGTTCAACGGTGTGGAGACAGTCTTCACTAATATCGGACGTTACTGCGGAGTACCTGTGACACATAAGGTCAAGCTCGGAGAGATTGTCCACCTTTTGAATGAATTCCATGAGCAGCCCAACACTCTCGTCATGCCGGAAATTCCGGGCGGTTCGTTCGCAAAGAAGTTGTATTCAACCTATTTGAGCTACTTGCCTAAAGAGAAAGTAGCATATTCATTAAAGATGAACATGGACGACCGTGGCAGCTTTACTGAACTTCTAAGAACAGCAAAATGTGGTCAATTCAGTGTGAATATTTCCAAGCCAGGAATCACGAAAGGTCAACACTGGCACAACACCAAATGGGAGTTTTTCATTGTGGTTTCCGGCCACGGCCTTGTCCAGGAAAGAAAGGAAGGGCTTGATGCGGACGGCAATCCATTCCCGGTAATGGAATTCGAGGTCAGTGGTGAAAACATACAGGTAGTACATGCCTTGCCTGGCTATACCCACAACATCATCAATCTCTCCCCACCGAAAATCTCGTGACCCTGATCTGGGCCAACGAACTGTTTGACCCGAACCGCCCGGACACCTACTTCGACCCTGTGGTGTAATAATAAAGAGCGGCCATCTAGGGAATGGTCACTCTTTCGTGGTTGAAGAAATGTTCAAGTTGAAATCCCTCACCTCAATCTCTCTGTCGGCCTGTTACTATTAAACGCAACATTACGTATAAGTATTGGAATTTCCAAGGTTTATGACAACTAATATTCAATAGCATGGGACACAATATAGACACGGCAAACTACACGGACATCATGTTCAAAGACAATGGCAGACTCAAACTGTTGATCATAGTCGGGACAAGACCGGAGATTATCCGGTTGGCGGCGGTAATTACTAAATGCCGTGAGTATTTCGATGTGATTTTGGCCCACACGGGGCAAAACTATGACTATAACCTCAACGGCATATTCTTCAAGGATCTGAAACTGGCGGATCCAGAGGTATTCATGAACGCAGTAGGGTCAGATCTGGGTGAAACGATGGGCAACATTATAGCAGAAAGCTACAAACTAATGGCCTCAGTGAAGCCGGACGCCGTTCTCGTGTTGGGGGACACGAATTCCTGTCTCTCAGTCATCGGAGCCAAGAGGCTGCACATCCCCATCTTCCACATGGAGGCTGGAAACCGCTGCAAGGACGAGTGTCTCCCGGAGGAGACGAACCGCCGCATAGTGGACATCATCTCGGATGTCAATCTGGCATATTCAGAACACGCGAGAAGGTACCTCGCCGAGTGCGGCCTGCCGAAGGAGCGGACCTACGTGACCGGGTCGCCGATGGCCGAGGTGCTGCACCAGAACCTCGCCGAGATCGAGGCCTCGGATATTCATAAGCGGTTGGGGTTGGAGAAGGGAAAGTATATTCTTTTGTCCGCCCACCGCGAGGAGAACATTGACACCGAGAAGAACTTCCGGAGCCTCTTCAATGCGGTAAACGCGATGGCAGCCAAGTATGACATGCCGGTTTTATATTCATGCCACCCGAGGTCCCGCAAACGCCTGGAACAGAGCGGCTTTAAGCTCGACCCGCGTGTCATCCGGCATGAGCCGCTCGGTTTCCACGACTACAACTGTCTCCAGATGAACGCCTTCGCTGTGGTCAGCGACAGCGGCACTCTGCCTGAGGAGAGCAGCTTCTTCACGAGCGTCGGCCACCCGTTTCCGGCCGTGTGCATCCGCACCAGCACCGAGCGCCCCGAGGCCCTTGACAAGGCCTGCTTCATCCTCGCCGGCATTGACGAGCGCAGCCTTCTGCAGGCCGTGGACACCGCCGTGGAGATGAACCGCGCCGGTGACTTCGGCCTTCCCGTCCCGACCTACACCGACGAGAACGTCTCCACCAAGGTCGTCAAGATCATCCAGTCCTACACCGGCATCGTCAACAGGATGGTCTGGAGGAAGTAGGAAGCTAATCTCAAGCATCTCAATTATATTAACTCCAGACACCTATGAGACAATTTAAAGACATTCAAATAGCCGTGGCCGGCACCGGCTACGTCGGCCTGAGCATCTCGACCCTTCTCTCTCAACATCACAAAGTGACGGCCGTGGACATCATCCCGGACAAGGTCGAGAGGATCAACAGCCGAATCAGCCCCATCCAGGACGAGTACATCGAGAAATACTTCCGTGGCGAGTTCGGGGACTACGGGAAGACCGGTGTCCCGGGCGAGCTGAACCTCACGGCCACCCTTGACGGCGAGGCCGCCTACAGGGACGCCGACTTCGTGGTCATCGCCGCGCCGACGAACTACGACCCCGAGAGGAACCACTTCGACACCCACTGCATAGAGGACGTCATTGACCTCGTCCTCGGCGTCAACCCTGACGCCGTGATGGTCATCAAGTCCACCGTCCCGGTGGGCTACACCCGGAGCCTCTACGTCAAGTACGCCCTGAAGTTCCTCACGGATCCCGCCCTCAGGGGCAGGAAGCTCAACCTGCTTTTCTCCCCGGAGTTCCTCCGCGAGAGCAGGGCCCTCTACGACAACCTCTATCCCTCGCGGATCATCGTCGGCTATCCCGAGATACTCCCGCCCGACCAGGACGAGAGGTGGGACGAGGAGAACGCCGCCATCAGCGCCATAGGCAGCCCGGAGGCCAAGGAATATGCGAGGGCGTTCGCCGGACTGCTTCAGGAGGGCGCGATCAAGGAGAACATCGACACGCTCCTCATGGGCATGAAGGAGGCCGAGGCAGTGAAGCTCTTCGCCAACACCTACCTCGCCCTGCGCGTCAGCTACTTCAACGAGCTTGACACCTACGCGGAGATCAAGGGCCTTGACACGCAGGCCATCATCAAGGGCGTGGGCCTTGACCCGCGAATCGGCACGCACTACAACAACCCGTCCTTCGGCTACGGCGGCTACTGCCTCCCGAAGGACACCAAGCAGCTGCTCGCCAACTACGCCGACGTCCCGGAGAACCTTATCCAGGCGATAGTCGAGAGCAACCGCACCCGCAAGGACTACATCGCCGACGCGGTGCTGCACAAGGCCGGCTACTACAGCGGCAACGGCCAGTGGGACAGCTCCAAGGAACACGCGTGCGTGATAGGCGTGTATCGCCTGACGATGAAGTCCAACTCCGACAACTTCCGCCAGAGCTCCATCCAGGGCGTGATGAAGCGCATCAAGGCCAAGGGCGCGGAGATCATCATCTACGAGCCGACGCTCGAGGACGGCGCGACATTCTTCGGCTCAAGGGTCGTCAACGACCTCGACGAGTTCAAGAAACAGAGCCACGCGATCATAGCCAACCGCTACGACCCCTGTCTCGACGACGTGAAGGACAAGGTTTACACGAGGGACATTTTCAGACGGGACTAAAGTCTAAAAGACAAATAACCCTAAGCGGCCTTGAGAGACACCTGAACTATGTGAATATTGTGACGCCAGCGGTGTGTAGGCCTGATTATTGCTGGAACACGTTCCCCGTTATGAGGGCATTCGAGGGTAGGTAAGGGATTGTGGAACTGACATAGAACAGTGTGGAAAGTGTTGGACTTGATTAAAGAGTATATTATCAAATTCACGGACTTCGTCTGCGGATGGCCGTTGTTTACACTTCTGATAGGAGGAGGAATATTCCTGTTCATATATTCAAGAGCATTGCCGCTGAGGAAGTTGGGAATGGCGGTCAGCTCTCTGAAAATGAAGAAGAAGGGCGAGGGACAGGTCAGTTCCTTTCAGGCTCTGATGAACACCATCAGCAGCACAGTCGGGATGGGAAACATCGCCGGGGTCGCGATAGCACTCTGTGTCGGTGGGCCCGGAGCCATCTTCTGGATGTGGGTCAGCGCTTTGCTTGGAATGGCCACGAAATTTTTTGAGGGCACCCTCGCCGTAATGTATAAAGGGAAGGATGACAAGGGAGTAGCCCAAGGAGGACCGATGTTCGTACTGACCGAAGGAATAGGCAGGAAGATGAAGCCGTTGGCTGTGATGTTCGCGTTCTGCGCTTTGTTCAGCGGTCTTCCTGTGATGCAGGCGAACCAACTCTCCGAGTCTTTATATTCAGTGATTCTTGAACCGCTTGGAGTGCCCGAGTCAAGATGGGTGTTTCTGGTGATCGGTCTTGTGATCGGCGGCATAGTGAGCCTCGTCATTTTTGGTGGCTTAAAGCGGATCTCGCAGGTTTCATCGAAGATCGTACCATTTATGGTTGGATTCTATTTCCTGATGGTGCTGGGCATTATGATTGTCTATCACGACCGTCTGCCCGCCGTGTTTGAATCCATCTTCAAAGGTGCCTTCTGCTGGAAGGCCGGTTTCGGAGCTTTCACCGCTGTGGCTCTGACCGGAGCGAGGAGGGCGATGTTCGTCAACGAGGCCGGTGTCGGAACCGCCGGAATGATGCACGGAGCATCGATGAACGCCGAGCCTGTGAGGGAGGGACTCGTGGCTATGCTTGGACCGGCGATAGACTCAGGCCTTGTCTGCACCCTGTCCGCCATTCCGATGATTATGGCCGGCCTCTACAGCACGGACAGCGTAAAGGGACTGTCCATCGCGCTGAACACATACGACACCCTGATTCCGTTCGCCGGACGCTATCTGCTCGAATTCGTAGTGATCATCTTCGCCTTCTCGACGATGTTCTCATATTCCTACTACGGAACGATGTGCACATCTTACCTCTGGGGCACGAGACATGCTCAAAAGTACCGCTACTTCTATGTCGCGACAATCGTCCTTGCAAGTGTCCTCACCCTGGATGTCGCCGTCAGCGTAATGGACCTCGCTTTCGCCCTTATGGCTTTCCCGAACATGATTGCTGTCTTTGCCCTCGCCCCAAAGGTGATGAAAGAGGCAAGACGGTTCTTTACGATGAACCGTCAAGGATCTTGCTGAACGTGGAGTGAAGCCACCAACCGTAACGCAGCTCCGCATGATGGCCGCTCTGAACCGCTTGATGAACAAAGGAATATGACCCATCGCCACTTCGATTAGCCTATTCTTCTTGCAGTCTAAACGAATCACAAGTCTCACTATAATTCCGAATGTGGTGAGGACAGTGAAGCTTGCGGCGTGTCGGTATGGCGTTTCCTCGGAGACTTCTTCGAGGACGTGGTGACAGGCGGAAGGAAGCATCTTGGGCAACCTGATACTGTCGCCGGCGTTGAAAAAGTAAAAAAATCAACAAGAAACACCAAAAACGGACAATCATTGGCCTGGTGACAGGTCGAGCGGATGCTATGTCTCTAGAGGCGAGCCCCATAATTGACCACCGACTAACAAACTATTCTTCGATTGCCACAAGATGTGGTAGAATCTAATCGAAACAAACAATAAAAAATACTCTTATGCAGACAGTAATGCTAGTCTTCGGCACCCGTCCGGAGGCGATAAAGATGTGTCCTTTGGTGAAGGAGTTCCAGAGGCGTCCGGAAGAATTCAAAACAGTCGTGTGCGTGACGGGGCAGCATCGCGAGATGCTTGATCAGGTGCTGGGCATCTTTGACGTGAGGCCTGATTTCGACCTGAACATCATGAGACAGGGGCAGGATCTCACCGATGTCACCGCACGCGTGCTCACAGGCCTCCGTGATGTGTTCAAGGAGTGCCGCCCTGACGTGGTGCTTGTTCATGGCGACACAACCACCTCAACCGCAGGGGCTCTTGCTGCATTCTATGCCCAGATTCCTGTTGGTCATGTGGAGGCGGGACTCCGCACCCATAACATATACAGCCCGTGGCCGGAGGAGATGAACCGCCAGATCACCGGCCGCATCGCCACCTACAACTTCTCTCCGACCCCACTTTCCGAGAGGAACCTCGTTGAGGAAAAAGCGCATGGACACATCTATGTCACAGGCAACACTGTCATCGACGCTCTCCACATGGTCGTCGACAAACTCAAGGCTGACACCGGTCTTGCGAAGGAGCAGGATGACATACTGGCTCAGGCAGGGTATGACGTCGCCCGTCTCAGCGGCGGAAAGAAACTCGTCCTGATCACCGGCCACAGGAGAGAGAACTTCGGCGACGGCTTCATCCGCATGGTCACCGCGATGAAGGACCTCTCGGAGAAGTACCCGGATGTGGATTTCGTCTATCCGATGCACCTCAACCCGAATGTGCGCAAGCCTATTCATGAAGTTTTCGGCGAAGACCTTACCAGACCGAATTTCTTCTTCATCGAGCCACTCCAGTACCTTGAGTTCGTGCATCTGATGAGCAAGGCTACCATAGTCCTTACCGATTCGGGCGGAATTCAGGAGGAGGCTCCAGGCCTCGGCAAGCCGGTCCTCGTGATGCGCGACACCACGGAACGTCCGGAGGCCCTTGCCTCCGGTACCGTTCACCTTGTGGGCACTGACTATGACAAGATCGTGAATGAGGTGAGCACTCTCCTTGATGACGCCTGCGCATACGAAAAGATGTCCAAGGCGGTCAATCCTTACGGTGACGGTCAGGCTTGCCGCAGAATCGCGGACATCCTCTCGGGCAAGGAGACAGACAGATATGATGTGGAATAAAACAACTAATAAACGATATGATCAATGTAATTGGATTGGGCTACATCGGACTTCCGACAGCCCTCATGATGGCGTCCCACGGTGTGGAGGTCATCGGCACAGACTACAACAGGCAGCTTGTTGACACACTTAACGCAGGAAAAACGACATTCAAGGAGAAAGGCCTCGACGAGCTGTTCCGGAATGCCCTTAAGGCCGGGATCAGATTCACGACCGAGTACCAGAAGACCGACATGTACATCGTCTCAGTGCCGACCCCTTATGACAAGTTCTCCAAGAAGGTTGACGCCTGCTACGTGGTGGAGGCTGTGAAGGATGTCATGAAAGTCTGCCCGAGAGGAGCGACCGTGGTGATCGAGTCAACCGTCAGCCCCGGCACGATTGACAAATTTGTGCGTCCGATAATCGAAGGGAATGGCTTTGTGATCGGGGAGGACATCAACCTTGTCCACGCCCCTGAAAGGATCATCCCCGGCAACATGGTGTACGAGCTTCTCCACAACAACCGCACGATCGGCGCGGACAACAAGGAAATCGGCGAGAAGGTCAAGGAATATTACTCAAGTTTCTGCCAGGGCGAGATCGTCGTCACCGACATCCGCACCGCCGAGATGACCAAGGTCGTGGAGAACACCTTCCGCGCCGTCAACATCGCCTTCGCCAACGAGCTGTCACGCATCTGCCGCCACGACAACATGGACGTGTACGAGATCATCAGGATCTGCAACATGCACCCGCGTGTGAATATTCTCCAGCCGGGTCCCGGCGTGGGCGGCCACTGCATCTCCGTTGACCCTTGGTTCCTCGTGGGCGACTATCCTCAGCTTGCAAAGGTAATAGACGAGTCCATGAAGACCAACGACAGCCAGCCCACATTCGTCCTCAACCGCATCTACGAGATCATGAAGGAGAACGGCATCACCGACAACCGCAGGGTGGGTCTCTACGGCCTCACCTACAAGGAGAATGTAGATGACTTCCGTGAGTCCCCGGCCCTCCAGATGCTTGAGGCGCAGGAGCGCCACCTCGCAAGACCTCTCAAGTGTTATGACCCGTTCCTTGAGAACCACAGGATCGCCGAGAACCAGTACTCCGACTTCGACGAGTTCCTCAAGGACATTGACATGGTTGTGGTGCTAGTTAAGCATCAGCATATCCTTGATCACGAGAACCTCCTTAAGGGCAAGGTCGTTCTTGACTGCTGCAATGTGCTGCACAACTTGGAAAAGGTCTATCATATTTAGGGTAAACAGACAGTAATCGCTCGCTGAAGAAGGACACTTCGTCAAACACCGCAGGGAGGCATCCTTCATTCGAAGGACACCTCCCCTTGGCAACAGGATGCGATAAGACACCAGCCGAAGCCGGTCACAGGCACGTCCTAAAGTCCTCTATTCTTCCGGACGTACCCTTTGACAAGTTCTTTCTTACCATTGCGGTACCTCACATAAGGCACCACTTTGGTTTGCTTGGTCTTTTCGCAGTCTAAGCGAATCTCAAGCCTTACTTTAACTATCTTTAAAATCATTTTGATATAATTTACAGAACCTGTGATAGAGTTGGAGGGTTGAAGAGTGTTAGACATCCTGCTGTATAAAACAAGAAGAGCAGCCGATAGAGGCGGCCACTCTTCATAGAGTTCAAGATAGTCAATCTTCCCCTCAATCCTTCCATAAATTATACCATCACAAAGTTGACAATTAATTCCGAATATTCAAAGGCTTCCATTGGAAATTATTGTATTCTGGAAGAATTCCACTCTATGCAAGTCACAGAAATCGAAAAAGCCGTTAAAAATCACAAGATCAAAAACGGTCTCCTCTACTTCAAAGACCTTGAAGCGATTGCCGACAAAGTCTCAAGGCAGATAATCAACGGCATGATGAATATGAAGAAATCTTGATGGTCGAGTTTTCGTGACCATCGACCCAAACAGCCTACAGTTGATGAACGACCGTTCTTTCCTTTTTGGAATAAACTTCCATCGATATTGGCCTGACAACGGGTCGAGTTAAGGCTATGCGCTTGACTATGAACGGGACCAAAAATTGACCACTGGCAATCCTGTGGTTAAAAAAACCGCAAGGTGGCATTCCTACAGTAGGAACGCCACCCATTGGCAACCGGATGCGATCAGACACCGACTTAAAAGCCGATCAAGAACACGCTCTAAAGATCCCTAGTCTTTCGGAGGTACCCCTTGACAAGTTCCTTTTTGCCATTGCGGACTCTTATATAAGGAGCCACTTTGACAAGTCTGCTCTTCTCGCAGTCTAACTGCAAAACGAGCTTCAACTTAATACATTTCTTCATTTTAACGATAATTAATAGGCTGTAAATGATAAGGAGTCTCGACATGAGTAGCTCATCCGGCTGTAACTATGCAAAAAAAAGATAAAAGAGCGGCCATCTAGGGAATGGCCACTCTCTCGTGGTTGAAGAAATGTTCAAGTTGAAATCCATCCCCTCAATCTCTCTGTCAGCCCATTATTATCAATCGCAAATTTACACATAATCTTGGAATAAGCAAGACTCATCACAAATAATCATCATGAGACAAGACACTGGCAAAGACTGGTCTGGCGAGGGGTCAAGCGGTAGCAATATATCTGACTTTTAGTCGAGTCCAAGAATTGACCGCTGACCATAATTTCCCAAGGCCGCAGGGAGGCATCCCTCAACAGAAGGACACCTCCCACTTGGCTAATACGGACGTACAGTGGCGGCCCAATAAGGCCTGGCAAAAGCGGAAAGACCTAACGTCTTCGTCGCAAATGTGCCTTCCTTACACGAACCTTACGTCCATCCTTTTCGCGGAAACATCCCGAAACGATGGTGTACCGGCTCATGAGCAGCTCTTTGACAAGCTCATCAAAAAGGCGCTCGCACACGTTGAGAATTGTAGATAGCATATTAATTCAAATGAATTACACAAATGAGTTGGAGCGTCGGAGCGGCTTAGCAGAGCATCCGTCCGCTAGGTTAAAATAATACAGAGCACCCACTCAAAAATAGAATAAATGCTCTGTAGTTGTTTTTATCAACGTGTGTGAGGCGCTTATCTCTCACTGTGATATGCTATCTGGACACAAAGATAGGAATTATTCTCGAAAGTAAAGGTATTATTCCGCAATAAAAAAATAAAGGATTCAAATGTTCTCTCAAAACAAGCGTCTGGTGATCATACGATTACATGAAGAAGTCATATGCAAACTGGTGAACAAGCCGGAGATGACATGCAGAAGGAAGCATTCAGAACACCTGAGGCTGTCGCCAGCATAGAAATAGTAAACAATAATCAACAAGAAATACCCCAAACGGGCAATTATTGGCCTGGCGACGGGTCGAGCGGACGCTATGTCTCTGACTTTGAGCATAGTCCTAAAATTGACCACTAACCGTACGCGCTCACTTTTCCGCATGGTCTAAGGCGATAGCCTGACTATCTTTGACTCCAAATCAAAAACGGAGTCAGAAATGAATGAGAATCCAACAATCAACTATGCG
>ERZ1026898.1383-NODE-1383-length-12143-cov-4.707975_pt1 | contig 12143 bp, 1 predicted proteins | sample MGYA00380178_ERZ1026898 | MGnify/ENA primary metagenome ERZ1026898 (study PRJEB33269, sample SAMEA4719814) | human gut metagenome | biome: human-associated habitat; feature: organic feature; material: feces | place: Cameroon | collected 2013-10 ... | reverse complement strand
AATTTGCAAAGATGGGGCATACTATAGTTTAGAATAGATATTTTAGAGATTTTTTATCTTTTGGAATAAATTCAGGCTATTTTCGGGGGTTGTCATGAAAGTAAAAAAGTTTATTCTTGCGGTTGTTTCTGTAGTTTTTGCATACGCTCTTTTGTCCTGCGACGTTGGACTTGGAGCGGCAGTAGACACACAGGCACCTACACTCAACGTAACTTATCCTGCAACGCTCTCTACGGTAAGAGGGCAGTTTGTTTTTGGCGGAACCTGTGCTGACGACCAGAAAGTTACGTCTGTTACGGTAAGAGCGCTCAATTCGGAACTGGGAAAATCTTACGGCCCCTATGCCGCAACCGTTGCAGATGACGCAAAATCATGGACATTCTCTTTTAACAAAAAAGCAGAAAGCAAAGACTCCTACAACGGCTGGGAAATGCCCGACGGAAAATACACCCTTGAAGCCGTAGCGCGTGATGCCTCAGGCAAAAGCTCCGGTACAGGTGCCATAACAATTGACATAGACAACACAGAGCCCATTTTTATTCTTAACTCACCCGGAACAACTGACATAAAAAACCCCACCGTCAGCGGTTCAAGTTTTAAGATAACTGGAACAATTGCCGACGATCATTCCATAAAATACATGCGTGTAAACGTCTACGAAAATGAGGGAGGGCGTAAAGGCAAACTTCGCAAATCCTTTATAGAAGAGAATATAGAAACTTCAGGCGGAACCTCGGTTGCCCTCTTTAAAAAAACAGATCCTGTTTACACTGAACTTTACGGTGGTGACATAAAAGACGCCTCATCTATAGGAACAAAAACTTTCTTCTGCGAAATTGAACTTGAAGATTCAGCATACGAATACAATGATTTTAAAAACAACGCTTCTGGAAAAACAGGAAATGTTTCAAAAAAAGTATATCTGTATGATTCAGTCTACAAGAAATTCCAGAGTTCTTCGGGATACGGACTTGAAGCTGCAAAGATAAAATCTATTGTAAATGAAACTTTAACAGAAGTAAACGGAACAGCGGCTTCTGTGGTCAGAAAGGAATTCCTTGACAGTGCAGCACAGTCTTCTCTTGCCTTCGGTCTGAACCCTAACGCCAATCCGAAATATGTTGTGCAGGGTTTTGATGTAGATTCTGTTTTTGAAATAAACAAAACGGGCGCTTCGAGCCAGAGTATTTCTGTTCAGGTTAACGCAGGTCTTGACGGAACAAATGTTCTTCCCAAAACAATGTGCGTTTATGTCTTTGGACCGTTCGAATCTATAACAGAAGACACAGTTTCTTCTATATATGATGATCCCGCAGAATATGCCAAAAAAAATGCCGCATCAGTTGCAGTTAAGGAAGAAAATTCTTCTTACGCAGGCTCCTCACTTGCAACATACACATTCAATATAAAACTCCCGAAGGCAATAAGTCCGTTCAAGACATACATTGTTGCAGCTTCGGGAACAGATGCCGACGGTAACGATTTTGACAATGACGGAACAGTTTTTGCATTCCGTGGAGCACAGACAGGTGCGGCACCGGCTCTTGCCATAAATACGCCGGCAAATTCAGCTATGTTCAATTCGTCTAAAGATCTTTTGGTTGCAGGAACCGTAAGTTACGAAGGCGGCATTGACGAAAATAATCTTTCTTTGGACTGGGAAGTAACCATTACTGATGAAAACGATTCAAACAAAGTTGTAAAAACATACAGCGGAACAAGAAGCGGTTGCACAGTCAACAAAGACGGAAGCTGGTCTCTTTCAATTCCTGCCGACGATGTTCCGGCATACGACGCCGACAAAAAAAACGGAAAGGTTTACACATATTCTGTAAAAGTAACCGCAACGGGAAGCAACGAACTTAAGGCGGTGGCAGAACGCTCGTTCCATGTAGACTCACAGCCTCCTGTACTTTCGGGACCTGAAGTTACAAAGACTGTAAAAAATGCTGAGGGGTCAGATTGTGTTAACGGTAAAATTAACATAAGCGGCGGTGTGGACGAAAATTACAGAAATACATTTACACTTACCGTAACAGATGATTCGGGGTCTGGCGTTAAAAAAGAATTCTCTTACAACGCAGGCCAGTTTAACAGTGAACCTATAGACACAACAGAATTTAAAGACGGCGCAAATCTCATAATTACGCTCGCGGCAGAAGACAAAGCCGGCAACAAAAGCGAGCCTTCTGTAAAAACAATTAAAATAGACCAGAGTACAGACCGCCCTGTTGTAGCAATTACAAATGCAAGTGCAGATGTCAAGGCTGGCGAAATTGCTGCTGGAAAAAACCTCTTTAACAGCACGACAAACAGCACTCTTAATATTACCGTTACCGATGACGACGGAATAAGTGCACCTGTTACTGTAAATGCATGGGCATTAAAAGCAGACGGAACCAAAGATACAACCCGTGTCACTACCCAAGAATATAAAGCCAGTGATTTTACAGTCGGAACAACCAGTGCCAACTTAACATTCAACCTTCCAAATATCGAAGGAAAATATGCTGTAGAGGTTACTGCTCGCGACACTCTTTATGAAACGGCAACGAAAGAAAACAAAGTTAATCATGAAAACACAAGCGGCATTACATATTATGTTGCTGTAGACAACGGTGCCCCTTCTTTAAGCATAGAGTCAAAGTCCGGGGCATATCAGGTTCAGGACGCAGACTTTATTGTAACAGGAAAAGTAAGCGACACCAGCGGAGCAAGACTTTTTGTTTCGTCAGAAAATATTAATTCAATACCGGCAGCTTCTGATACAAAATCAATAGAAATTACACCAAAAACAGGTACTTCATTTACAACAAAGGTTAATGCTGGAACAACTTCGGGTACAAAATATTTTGTCGCCTTTGACGCATACGGCCAGCGCACTTCTACAGAATTCAAATGGAAGGTAGACGGAAAAGCTCCTACAATTGCACCCGACTTTCCTTTCAAGCCTGACCCTGAAAGCTGGTTCAACTCCAGCGCCGTCGGTATATTATTGCCACTTGCAGATAGTTGGGATAAAGATATTGAAAAAGTAATTGATGATCCGAGCAATATTTCTTCTGTAATTGCAACATTTACTGCTGCAGACGGAACAGAAAAAGCAACACCGCTTACACTCGGCGGCGCGTACAGTGCAGATAAGTATGAAAACCAGTACTACAAGTACAGCACAACACTCAATTTTGACGCAGACGCTAAGTACGATGTTTCTGTAACCGCAACGGACAATGCAGGAAACAAAGGTGTATTCGGTCCGTATAAATATAATATAGACACAACTGCACCAACTGTAAACGTCGGAGATTATGTCGCAAATCTTACCGGAAAAGAAATGGATGATGAAAACTTTGCATATAAAATTCCGGTTACGGTAAGCGATACCCTCAGCGGAATAAAGCCTGGCAGAATAAAGCCTGTCACTGTAAAGAAGGGCAATGAAGTTCTGACAAAAGGCACTGATTATACAGAAACGGTGAGCGGTGACGTATATACATTTGAATTCAAAAAAGACGTTCTTACAACCGGAACATACGCATTTACATTTACCGCAGAAGACAATGCTGGAAACACAAGTGAAGCTTCTGCAAATGTAAGTGTAGACAAGATTGCACCTTCAATTACCGTAAAGGGCGTTTCGCCTGTTGTAGCAGCAGCCGGCGGTAATAAAGTAAACGGTAAAATTACTGTAACCGGCACTGTAACTGACGAAACAAAACTGGGTACAACCGGCGCCGTTACACTCAATATAAAGAATGCATCCGTCATAAGTGCAAGTGATGCAAAGACTTTTGATCTTTCAGGCGGAACCTACGGTGAGTGGTCTTTTGTAATTGACACGACGACACTTACTGACAACAGCACATATACTCTTGAAGTAACTGCTGTTGACGCTGTAGGAAACACAGAGACAAAAAGTACAACCATAAACGTAGACCAGAGCACAGACATTCCTTCCATTACTCCTTCAAACTATGACGCGGGTATAAACAGCGCGGACGGTGTTGGAGTCAAAGGGGACGTAATAAAGAACCTGTTCGGAACTGTAAGCAACAATAAACTTTCTGGAACCGCTTCTGATGATGACGGCGTAAAAACTGTAACTGTAGAATACAGGGAAGCGGGAAGTACAGGCGCTTATATTTCAAAGAAAGTTATAGAAAACGGAACTTCAACAACGGCTCCGTTTACATTTGCTCTTCCTTCAAAAGAAGCAAAGTACGAAGTAAAGATAACTGTTACCGACACAGAAGGAAACGCAAACGGAACATACGCTGCTTCTCCTTTCTACATTGGTGTTTCTTCGGGAGCACCGGCTCTTAAGGTAGATCCACAAACTTCAGACTATACCAGAAAGGGTGAAGTGCTTTCTGTAAAGCCAACTGTTACTTCAAATGTTGCAACAACTCTTACTGCAAGTTACACCGTTAAAAGAGTAACAGAAACAACAACAGAAACAGTAACAGTAGCAACGGGAACAATCACTCCGGACGATAAAGAAGGCAATATTTCTCTTACTGTACCGGCCACTGTAAAAGACAAAGATGTTCTTGCGATAACATATACGGCAACAGACATTTTCGGCCAGAGCACTTCTGATGTACACACATATACAATAGACAACACGGCTCCTGTTCTTGCTTCTGCGTTTTACTCTTCTAACGACCTCAAGCCAACTGTAAACAAAAAAGATCCTGCCTCTTCATGGTACAAGGACGAATCGTTGCCGTTTGACATAAAATACTATGACGGCGGCTGCGGTGTTGAGCGCGTGGAATATACATTTACTCCTCAAGGCGGAACAGCAGTTACCGGATCTGGTATTCCAAAGAGCGTAACTGTTGACGGAAAAGAATATTACCAGTACACGGCCGCAATCTCGGGCTTTGCAGTCGGAACAAATACTCTTGTATTTACAGCCGTAGATGCTGCAGGAAACAAAAGTACATCAACAACACTTAACGTAAGATGTGACAATGTAGCTCCCAGCCTTGAACTTGTTTCTATAGACGACGAAACAGCTTACGATGGAAGAGGAAAACTTGTTAACGGAACAAAAGACGTTAAATTCATTGTAAAGGCAACCGATGAGGCTTCAGGTATTGCGTCTGTTAAGTATGGCAATGTGGAAGGAACCGCAGACCAGAGCGGCCAGTATTCGTTTACAATAAAATCAAAAAGTCTTGCTACGATGGATGTAAACGCAACTGCAACAGACCAAGCCGGCAACACTACAACTACAAAGCTCTTTAACATTATTCTTGATAAGGTTGCACCTGTCGTAAACATAACAAGCTCCCTCGACAAAGACACTTCAACACCTGCTGTCGAAGTCAACGGAACAATTGCCCTTGAAGGAAACTCCAACGACGGAAGCTATGCACTTACAGCAACACCGGTATTCTGGTACACGCTTACAAAACCAACGGATCCCGTAACTTCTACCGCAGGCTGGACAAGAATCTTTACCGACACAAGCGACATAACAGAATCGTCTACTCCAACTGCATGGAAGAGCCTTCCTATAGACACAAAGAGTGCGTTCGTTACTACAGATGAAAAACCCGTTACAGACGGAACACACGTTTACGTAATGGCCGCAGTTACCGACTCTGCACAGAACACAGGATACTCTTCTGTACTTGATCTTGTTGTAGACCAGAACACAGACCGCCCGCAGATAAAAATCACTTCGCCAAAGTCACTCAAAGATATGGGCAAAGCCGGAACAACAATCTGGCAGAAAAACACAAAGGTAATTGAAGGCCGCATTTCTGACGACGACGGAATTAAATCTCTGGAATACAGTTTTGATAATTCAACGTGGGAAAAAGTAGAGCCGAACGGCGACTCATGGGAAATAAAAGCCGAAGAAGGTGCAAACAAAATATACTTCCGCGTAACAGATACCGCCGGAACTACATTTACTTCAAGTAAAACTTCAGGTCTTACTGCACCGTACATTACCGACGGAACAAACAAATTTGGAACAGCCGATGCCCCTGACAGCGTACTTTACGTTACTGTAGACACAATACCGCCTGCAATAAGTGAACTTAAGTTTGACACAACAGACACTAAAGGAACTTATACCGGCAAATTGGAGGATGTCTCATCACTTTCAAATACAATTGTCGGTGGTACTACAAAGTGGCTTAAGATTCGCGCACATGCAACTGACGACAACGGAATTAAATCTGTTACTGTAAGCATAGACAACGGTGCGGCTGTAGAAGCAAAAAAAGGCAGCGATAAAGATGGCGAGTATTACGAACTTGCAGATATTGATCTTTCGGGATTAGACAGCGGCTTTATAGATGCCGTTGTTACCGCAACAGACAATGCCGGAACAACATCTTCTACTACACTCAAGATAAATGTAGACAACACCGCCCCCGAACTTAAGGTAACCTACCCGGGAACAGATACTGCTTCAAAGGTAACACGCACTGTTACAATGAAGGGAATTGCTTCTGACAATAATGCCGGAATAAAATCCATTGAATACAAGATGGGAAAAAGCACTTCAGCAAAGTATGAATGGGCCCCTATAAAAGGAAACCAGATAAGCTGGGAACTTCCGTTTGAGTCTACTGCTACAAATAATTTGGAAAATATACTGACTTATATTACAAAAGATATGGTAGATGCCGGTATTTCTGAAGAGGAAACACCAGGCTCTGCTCTTTACAAAGTTTATGTCTCATTCCGCGTTACAGACGTTGTGGGCAACCAGGCAGTGGTAGACGGAAACTATATTCTTGTAGATGCTGAGGGCGGTAAACCGATTGCTGATGTAATCTACCCCGAAACAGGGGCAACAGTCGGCGGTTCGCTTACAATTATCGGTACTGCAACAGATGACAGAGGTGTCTCTGAAGTACAGGTTCAGCTTGACGTTAACGGTGACGGTATTTTTGATGAGGACGACTATAATATAATCAAAACCTGGACAGCCTCTGACGGAACAACACCTTCTATGCCGGGACTTTGTGAAACATATTCTGCTGACTGGTACATTACTGCCACAGGAACCAACAGTTGGAAGCTTCTTGTTCCTACAATGAAAATTGCAGAAAATACAGCTCTTGCAGAAAAGGGAATGTCTCTGCGTGCACGTGCCTGGGACAACGATGAAACTCCGAATACACGCGGCTGGGGTAAAACTGTAAACGTAAAAATTGACGTAGAGTCTCCTCAGGTAGAAAACGTTGCGCTCGTCCAGTACAAGAGCGGCTCTTCGGGCGAGACTTCTGTTTCGCGCACATATTCTTCGGGTATGTACATAACAAAGCCCGAGACCGGCAAAGAATGGTACCTTACCGGAACAATAAGTTCAACATCATTGAGCAGCATAACCATAACTTCTGATACCGAATCTGTAAATAAAATTTTTTATGAAAAGACGGATCCTTCAGTAACTGACAGTAAATATACGTTCAGTGTGCGTGTGCCAATTATTGGTGACGGTAAAACTTCTGCTACAATAAATGTAAGCAGTGAAAGCGGCTTAACAACTAAGTACCCGGTATTGTTCTCTGTAGACAGTCAGGCCCCGCAGATGTACAGCACAGACGATTCTCTTGCAGCAGACAAAACAACGTCACTCAGACTTACAACATCAGACGGAATCGTTGGCCCAAGCAAGCCTGTCGTAAACAGCAACGTAGTTTATACATTCGGCGATGTTGTAGAAGAAAGAGGCAGCGGTCTTAACTACATTGCCTTCTACTTTAAGCGCATCCCGGACGATACTGTTAACGGCAGAATCCGTGTTTACAATCCAATGTTCAACACAGACGGCGACAACAGAACAGACATCGACACAGAAAAGACAGAGGGAACTTCAAGCGGCGACGTTTACATTAACAGCGACGGACTTCCTGTAATGTACATGAAAGACGCAGAGCGCAGTACAGAAACATCGTTCAGCCACAGTTCAATAAGCGGCAATAAAAATATACGCGTAGGAGGCCTTATAAAACTTGGCGGCTCTTACGTAAGAATTTCTTCTGTAAACAAAGATGAAGTAACATTTGCTCCTTCAAAGGCAGAATCATTTACAGAAGCAGAATTTGTTTACGCGCAGATTGTAGACCACGAGATTACAGAAGGACCTACCGGCGACGACTACAAAAATGTCTCAAACGATGACGGCGACGAAATGATAGAAACGCTCAAGGCAGAAGGTTTTAAGTACACATGGACTGCGAGCATCTTCAGCGACAGAATACCCGACGGTCCTGTAGAGATCCATGTAGTTACAATAGACAAGGCAGGCAATATAAACAGGGGAAGCATTGCAACTTCTATCCAGAACAAACGCCCGCGCATTGCAAAGGTTCTGCTTGGAACAGACCTTGACCACAACGGAACATACGACTTCTATTCAGGCAGCGAGATTAAATATGAAGGCAATGTAACACAGGCAACATACAACAACCGCAATTTTGGCGAGTTCAACTATTACTCTGCGGTAGACGCAACCAACAAGGCACAGTCTTCTGTTACGTTAAGTTCAAAAACCTTCAAGGTAAAAAACGGAATGTGCATCCTGCCTGAATTTATAGGCGGTAACGGCACACTCAGGTACAATATGATTGTAGGCGACAGTGCGGCAAAGGAAGCCCAGAAGGGAACTAATACTCTTAAGACTCTTACAACCGGCACAGATTCACTTAAGGTGGCAGACCGCGATGGAACAAAGGCAAATATTGAAAAGCACGTTTCTTCACAGGGCGGAATCATTCTTACGAATAAGGAACTTGAAGCCCGCGAAAGCACGACAGAAAAACACTTTGCGTTTACATTCTGGGACGAAACAGAAGAAACCGTGCAGGGTACAGACAGTCAGTGGGCGCTCCTTAACATTCCTGTTATTGTAGACGTAAAGGATGACACAAAACCGAATGCTTCATTCAACCCGTTCTTCTGGAATGGTAAGGGCAAAGGCAACAACTCTCTTGCATACGACAAAGACGGAAAAGCTCTTGGTCACATAGAATTAGAAACTGACCTGACAGCTGCTCTTAAAACTTCACCGTACGGAACAGGACCAAAGGTAAGCGGTACGATTGTTCTTCGCGGAACGGCAAGTGACGAAACTCTTCTTACAGGACTTTCTGTAAAGGCAGGCACAGAAGTAATAGGCTCTGCTACTTACAAAGACGGCGCGTGGTCTTCTGAAAGTGGTGGCCTTACGGTAACAAACGTGCGCGATGTAGACCAGGATGGCCACGATGTTACGTGGGAACTTGAATACGCAACACCGTCTGCACATAAAGAACTTGACCTTACCGTAACAGCCACTGACGGCGGAACAAACAGTTCTCCTGAGGCAACAGAAAGCACGGCTCCTGCTCTTGGTACAGAAAAAGAAAAACTTACTGCACGTTATACTGTTGACGTTGTACCTTATGTAACAAACGTAAAGACAATGCTCAGTACCGTAGGTGGAAAAGAAGAAGCAGCCTGGTCAACATACGGCCGCACTTCTACAGGAGCCTACGTTGCAGGACAGTCATGGGCAAATAATACAACTGCTACCGGCGGAAAGTCAGGCAGTGCAGAGACAGTAGTACTTTACGGCTTTAACCTTGCCGGCGGAGAAGTTAAATCTTCAAATGGAGGCTCAGCGACACTCAGCAACGTCTCCGACACCGACAACAGCTTCAGCTTCAGCGTAGACGGCTTCAAGAGCGGCGACTATACTGTTACTGTGAACGGTATTCCTTCCATTAACAACAAAAACAGCAACGACTCAAAGGGTTCATACACGGGAAGCGATGCTGAACAGATGTACAACCGCATGCCCAACGGTACAACAAACAACAACCTTACCGACGACTTTAAGATGAACATCTGGGACATACGCTACGATGCGGCTACGTCACAGGGCGGTACACTCAAAGAAGCAGTAATGCGCATAGCACCGGGCTCTGACCAAATAGGCTTTGCGTTTACAAACGGCGCGTCAAAGTTCAGTATGGGAGGCAGCAAGAGCGGCAACTCATACCAGATCTGGCAGAGCAACTACGCCGACTTTAACAACGTAAGCTTTGTCTACGACAAGAACGGCAACAGTTACGGAACAGCCACCGGTCTTGATACTTACCCTGATGGAGATGGTGACTTTGCAGGACGCTTTACATTTATGAGCAGCCAGTGGGGTGTTTGCAATATAGGTGATATGAATGACAATTATTGGGGAACCAAAAAACTCCGAATGGAATCTATTGGTATTAAGAAATCAAACGTCCAGGGATCATATCAAGATACCTGTATAATGGATACATACAGATTCCGTTCACCGACTCTTGCAACCACAATGCATGGTGATTCAACGTCTGTGTATCTTGCATACTATGACACGTTCCAGAGGCAGATACGATTCCGCTACGGAACCTTTAAGACTGATGCTGTTGGGCAGAGTGATAATGAATGGAATAATAATAGAGGATTCGACCAGTTTACAGACCAGGTACGTGTAAATGATCTCGGAGGTAAATGTGCATTTGATGCAAAAAAAGATACATACAGCCTAATTGCCGGCAAAGATGCAGATGATACTAATGTAGACACCGGTAACGTATGTACACCAAGCAACAGCATGGCAAGCACCTGTGTTGCAATAGACGCAATCGAAGGCAGCTCACCTGCAGAGGACATAGTAGTTGCAGCATGGTGCACGGGCAGCGGCGTAGCGTTTGCATACAAGAAAAACCCGTATACAGACAATGACGCAGACCAGTCCCATACAAATACGGACGGTTACTGGTCAACGGCCGTAGAAGTATTCAGCGGTGCATGCGAAGACGTTTCCATTAAGGCAGACGCCTCTGGTGCTGTACACATAAGTGCCTACAACAAGGCAGATCAGAGTCTTGTCTACCGCTACATTAACAAAGACCGTACTACAATGGGAGACGTTGTAACAGTAGACTCTTACCAGATTGTAGGAAGCCGTACACAGATAGATGTACAGAAAGAAGGCAGCTACTATGTTCCGTACATAAGCTACTACAACCCGGCAACACAAAAGACAAAGCTTGCATATCTTCTTGCAGGAGAGAACTACAGTGCACAGGGTGTAAAAGATGACGACACGTTTACAGGCAACTGGGAAGTAAGCGTCATACCTACTTCGAGCGATATTCAGGAAGACCACACAAACATAGGCTTGTGGAAGGATTCTCTTGGCGCAAGAAGAAGTTCTGTTGGCGGTACTGTTAATGACTATGGCTCGATAGGAGATAATGAAGGCCAGACATCGGGCAACGGTACAAACAATCCTGTTGTAGGATATGCTACAGTTATAGGAATCAGAGGCTTTATAGAAACCGCACAGATGCGCTAATATAAGGCTTATGGCAAACATAATAGAAGTAGACGATATACATGCGCCGGGTACAAGTGTCTTCTGCGGCATGAGGGACGGCGCGCTCAGAAAGGCTAGTGGCAGTGACGGCGGGATTTTTATTGCAGAAAGTCCCAAAGTCATTGAGCGCGCACTTGACGCGGGGTGCGTTCCGGTTTCGCTTCTTACCGCAAAAAAGCATATAGAAGGAGATGCCCGCCAGGTTATTGAACGCTGTGGCAGCATACCCGTATACACTGCAAATGACGAAGTTCTAAAAGAAATTGCGGGCTTTGCAGTAACGCGCGGTGTATTCTGTGCAATGAAGCGGCCGGTACTCAAGTCTGTTCAGGAATTGTGTAAAAAAGCGTCACGCGTTGCAGTCCTTGAAAACATAGCAGAAGCCACAAACGTAGGTTCAATATTCCGGTCGGCGGCAGCACTTGGTTTTGATGCAGTTCTTGTAACGCCGTCATGCTGTGACCCGCTCAACAGGCGTGCAGTCCGTGTAAGTATGGGGACTGTATTCCAGGTGCCGTGGACAAGAATAGCATGTTTCCCGCAACAATGGCCGCGCGACGGTCTTTGCCAACTTAAATCGCTTGGCTTTAAGACAGCCGCCCTTGCACTTACAGACAATTCCATTGGCATGGACAACACAGCGCTTTTGTCAGAAGAAAAACTTGCGGTAATTCTGGGGACGGAAGGCGACGGGCTTTTGCCGCAGACGATTGCCGGCTGTGACTATACGGTAAAAATTCCCATGGCGCACAGCGTAGACTCTGTC